>JACCDN011242844.1_pt1 | contig 11395 bp, 4 predicted proteins | sample 7441691 | NCBI WGS metagenome assembly JACCDN01 (sample SAMN15323439, study PRJNA562643) | freshwater metagenome | isolation source: river surface water | place: USA:Blue River Watershed | collected 2017-08-16
AGCCGCCAAGCCACACCGGAGACAATCTTATTACATCAAACATCCAAAAATACACTGAATCTATAGGCCAAGCCTTACGAGTCCACTAGTGAAACTAGTGGGGGTTCTTTGCGGGAAGGTACGAATTTTCCCGCCACCCAGATATAACCCTTATCCAGTCTAGGCTGCAGCTAATAAATTGATTTTTTTGTTGCTCACCAATTTTTCTATAACATCATGTAAATTAAGGCATTCTGTGTTGTTATAAAATTCATAAATTCCAATCAAGTTAATGTGCTGCCATGCAACAGGTGACAAATGGATGATTTTCGAGCATTCTTCTTCCATTTTATTTTGTTTGTAATATTCATAAAGCTCCGTTAGAAGAGAGGCATTGTAAAAAATAATGCAGTTGGATAGAAGTCGGGCGCATTCGTTATTAATGGTCAACTCAATCTCCGTTTTCCCAGCTAATTTCCTGCTGCTAATCTTTGCGATAGCTGCTCTGAGCTGGTGGTATGACTCACCTCGGTTTAAAGAACGATGAACTGTTTTACGCATCCCTTCATCATCAATATAATCAAGCATGTACAGGGTCATGATGACTTGATCTAGTTCAATCAATGCTCGCAACGTATCATTAGATTGGTACGATGATAATTTTTTGACAATAGTGCTTTGGCTGCTCTTTTTCAGCCCTAATGTTGCCATTATTCTTAAGATATTGTCCCACTCTTTAATGATTAACTTTATATTTACTTTCTTGCTTGGGTTTACCAGGCCATTATAACGCTTTGGATCATCAAAGCTGACAAGATTATTCCCTGCCTTTTTATCCAACTGGGTAAATCGTGGCATAAATCGGTACCCAAAAAGAAAGAGTATGATGAAATTCACGCGATTGATACTATGCATGTCTCCAGATACGGCAGCTATTTCAATATCACTTGTATTGCTATTGAGCATATCAAACAGATAATGGCTTTCATGCTCGTTTGCTCCAATAATTTTAGTGCACAGAGGCAACCAGTTTGCACATAAGGTGTAGGCCGATACTCCTTGACCAAAGCCGAAATATTTTGTTGAAAATCGCGCCATAATGGAATTGAATTTTGTCTCCAGCTTTTGACCGTCAATGCTTGCATGAATTCCATAGTCGGTAAGCGTATATTTTTCAAATATGGGAAGTTTCTTCAAACGATTCATAATCGCGTCACTGGCTTGTGCTAAGGTCATGTGTCGAATAAAATCAGCATAAGTTGACTTGAGGTCATGCTCTTTAACATCACTAATGTCTTTCATTTTATCAATATCAATACCCGTGCCCTTGGCAACCAGGCAAGCTGACAATACTGATTCATCAACTTGCTTTTTACTGCCTGTTGGCAATATATGAGTGAATTTTTTCATGAAATCTGTCTGGCTATGTGTAAACTGTATAATTTTAGCAATGCTGGCTAGAGGCATGTTTTCATAAAAAGGATTATTAACACCATCATCTGCTTTTTTATAAGGTAAGGTCCAGCGAATTGCCTCTCCTTTTTTATTATGCTTCAATTTGATTTTGTTGTTTTCGCCCGAAGTGATCTTATCATTGACCTCTTTGTATCGCGGGCCTAGTCGGTTGGTAAACTCTTTAAGAAGGTCATTGATATTACTAGCCAGAAGCTTATTCTCCAACCGTTTAATGATGGATTTTTTGTTTTTATCCCAGTCTTGTTTTGGGTGCAGTTCGTCATTTAAGGAACGGTACGATAAACTATTATAAACGGTGACCGCTCCTGATTTTATGCCCTTTTCAATTTGAAGGTACAGCATGACCTCATATCTATCTGCATCAATGCATTTTGTTTTTTTGCTGGTCGTACCTACTCTAACTTTTTTAATCGCATGGCGTCGCAACAGCTTTGGTATAAATTCGATCGGAATGTCTTTAAATGCATAAGAACTGAATGTTTTATTGCTCGTATAGTGTTCTTTCAAAAATGTAATGGCTGTTTGTAACTCCTTATGTTTGCTTTGAAAATCCAGTGCCTTAAATGCTGCGCGCGTATTTAGCTTAATTGCTGGCGCTGTTTTGCTGTAATATTCCCAGCGATAAAATTCGGGTGTGAAATTTGGTTTTTCTATTTTTCGTATGAACTGTTGAAATTTTTCCTCTGGCACAATCTCATAAGCTTTTGTCCGTATAGCGTTATCAGCAACTTTTTTATTGTTTATCAGCGATAAAATCGCAGCGGCAGCACCGCGTTGGTCTTTGTCAGTATTCTTGGCATTTAATATTGTTTCTGCTTGATATTCTTCCGCTTCACTTGCATAGTCATTCACTTTGTGAGAAAAACTGTTGATTACGTGATCACTGACTTTTAAATAACGATTGTATGCATAACACATGAGATACAATCTGGACAAATTCTTTTGTTTCATTGTGAGTAAACCGTAAACTGTGTGGTACACAGCCAAGTCAGCATAGTGAATTATATTTTGCTCTGAAATATCCAGTTCTTTGATAATTTCAATCGATTTTTGGTAAATCGATGATAGAAATTGATGTTTTTTGATGGAAGCGTTAATCTCTGCCGTTGTAAAATCTTTTTGATCTTTTTTTAATGTCGTCAGTTGATAAAATAGCGCATCTTTTTCTAAGAACTCGGCCAATAGTTTTCTGAAAGGCTTGTCCATGAGGTTATAAATCTTGTTGCTTAATCGGTTCTTTTCATTGTTCAGCGCTTCAGAAACCATCTCCTGCAGTGTTGTATAGGACGGTCTGACAATTTTATGCTGATGGAAGTATTCCAGTAGCGAATCAAACACATATTTTGGCACAGCATGTTGCTTTATCAATTCCCTAGCATAACGAAGCGCTTTATCTTTATGATGGCTTGAATAAAGAGACGCCCCATATTTTTTCAAAATAGCATTGCGATTATCATAATAATGCCGCTTGCTAATTTTTGTTTTTGGAAATTTTTCTGAAGGAAAATAGGTTTTGATGACATACCAGGTATCCTGCCTGTTCCCCTGAAACGTAAATTTATAAAAATATTGCGTGATCCTAAAAAAACCAACTTGCAGAATGTAGTCGATCTTTTTGGGTACATCGTTGAAAGAACCGAGGTATACTTTATCTTCATCATCCAATTCAAACACAAATGGCCTATCATTCTCGCTGAGAGCAGGTAATTTATATAATTTGTTGAAGTCATCATTCGAGAGTATTTTTAATCGCGCCATAGACCACCGTTTTGTATCCTACATAACGGACGTTATTCTACATCAATTTTGTTACCATTTTACATTTTATAATTTATTAATTAACTGTATAATTATTCACGTTATTTTAGGTTAACTATTAACACCATGTTCTGTGATTAAATTATGGCCAAAACAATTGCTTATATTCGCACATCGACTGACAAGCAAGATTTGAACAATCAGAAGCTTGAAATTTTTGAGTTTGCTAAAAAGAATAAACTTGAAGTGGACGATTTTATTCAAATGACCATTTCAAGTAGGAAAACCACAAAAGAACGTCGTATTGATGAAGTGCTTCATACTTTAGGAGATGCTGATACTCTCGTGGTTACAGAATTAAGCCGTCTGGGTCGGAGTACCGCAGAGGTAATCGGGCTGGTAAATGAATTAATAAAAAAACAAGTTCGAGTGATCGCCATCAAACAAAATTTGGACATTAGGCAGCATGACATGACTTCTAAGGTTATGATTACGTTGTTTTCCTTATTTTCTGAGCTTGAGCGTGATTTGATTAGTCTACGAACAAAAGAGGCATTAGCAAGCAAAAAAGCCCAGGGGATCAAACTGGGTAAGCCGAAAGGAACTGTTCAGAAAAGCAAATTTGATAAAGATGTTGACAAAATTAAAGAATTATTACACTTAGGATTATCAGTTAGAAAAATTTCTTTGTTTTTAGGGTACAGTAATCATATTGGGCTTAATACATATGTGAGTAAGCGTAATTTACGAGCAATATAGGATTATATGATGCTAAAGAATCATTAGAGATTAATCGGAAAATAATATTATTGGGAGAAGGTAATGGGTTTGCATTTTGTATTAGAAACTTATGCATTTTATAAAAATCCTCCGCTACCTATTGTGGTTCGATTATCTTGGGATTTTCATCCAAATGATAAATACTTTTTTAATTTATCTATTGAGCGCCTGCCATCAGACGATGTATCATCAACTGATGAACTTTTGTATGATTCATACACCGACAGAAATCTTGCCGCTCCTCAACATCTATATTATTTAAAACTTTTTAAAAAGTTTCAAATTTATATTCCATTTGAAATCTATAAAAACCTTGAAAATTATTCAATATGCTCTGAAAACGGCCTTGCTCGTTGGCAGGAAGTAAAACGTTATCCTACAGATATCTCTATGATGGCTGTGCAACGCTACCCTCATTCAGATGGAGTCGAGGCATACTATAAATATTTTGAACATTTTATTACTCAAAACCCCGTGGATATAACCGAAATAGTTATGGCGCGGTGTTCAGAACTCAATGAATTCCAAGATATTGCTTCCCTTATATTAAGTTACGGTCCGCCTTTGACTGAAGCAGATGATCTGAAGTATAAGAGTCACTTATTTTCATCGACATCATCTGATTCAGATGAAACAACAGATAGCGTTGAGATATATCATCCACCATTAACTGTACTGCCGAGAAAAAATAAAAGCAATACATCAAGTACGGACATATTTTCTAGATGGAAAGAGATATTTTTTCGTTTGAATGAAGTATTAAAAAAATCCTACATTGATGACAAAAGCGCACAAGAAGCCGCATTTATTTTTATGGCTAGTTTGTTTATGAATAATGGGAATTATTCTAGAGTGGAAAAAGAGCTGTTTCAATTTCCAAGTAATCCGTTGGAAGACAAAAATAACGAGTATTTGCGGTCAAATCAAGAAACACCTATTTTTGAAAAAGCAAAGAAAACTCTGCAACTAGACAAAAACACCTTATTCATCAGTCTCAATGCACCGCGATTACAAGCCGCGCTTTCAAATTATTATGAGATAAGAAGCTGTGCAATGACTGATGCTAGTCATCTAGAAATTGACTTACCGCAAGAACCTTCTGCTTTGAAGATTATTTTGTTAACAGAAAATGAGCACGGTTATACAAAGGAGCAGATTGAAAATTTTTACGAGGAGCTATCTCAGTCTAAAAATGAGTCTATTGAAACAATCAAATTACATTATGTTATTTGTTACGTAAAAGAGTTTTTTGGGGTATACGCTTTGTGCTTCCCTAGTGCCCATAAACATCATATAGAACAATTAACTTTAGTGACATCTTTAGGTTATGGGGTCAATCTTATTAAATTTTATAAGGCATTATTTCGTTGGTATGATAATGATTGTAAAAAAAGAAAAATTGCAACCAATAAAGATACCGTTTTTTATCAACTATGGTCAAAGCTGTATTCAGATTTGAATAAGAAAAAGCCACAACCAAAAAAAGTATCTAAAGATGACGTACTTCAAAATGCACTTGATATAATGTTAACAACAGAACGTGAAGGCGACTTATATTGGGATTACATCAAACGAGTTTGTGAGGGATTAAAAATACCGCAAGTGTTTCAAGATGGCAGTACCAGAAATGCACTTGACACTTTTATTTTGCAGGAACTTTATCATAGCTTGACTAGTTTAGGTAGTGCTCAATCTTTAGATGATAAGGTGATCGAATTTCAAATATTTTTAGATACAGTATTACTTTTTCTAAATCATAGATCTATCAATATCCCATTTTCTGCTCCTGTGAGCAGGATTTTTTTTGACTCCAGTGTGAACTCTCCTCATCAAACACATATTTGTAATTATGGCATGACAGCTTTTTCTAATGTATTAGAAGCTTACCTTAGTTGTTTTACCGTACAAGAAATCAATGTGTTTAATCAGGTCTATTTTGAATTACTTGAAAATTTACACGGGCTTAATCAGCAAAATATTAGATATTGTAAATATACCAACGATATAGGACAACAAGCTGATTTAATATTTATTGACCCACACCCCAATAATGCCGTTGAAGCGGAACTTTATTCACATCAAATTCAACAAATCTTGGAGCGTTGCTATCCTGGATATCAAGACAGACTAAGTTCACAATCATTTGGCATCTCTTATTATTCTCATAAACTCACATTGGTTGTCGATGTGACTTTAAATATTTTATTGGATGATGAATTAGAAGGCTGGTTAAATTCGGTACAGCCATTAATTGATGCTGGTCTTGTAAATCTAGTTTTGATCCAAAGCCTAACAAAGTTTTATCAGCTCGGAGCAGATAAGCTAAGCGCTGGTGCAATATATTTATTTAATAATAACACTTGGAGTGAGTTTAATCAAAAACTTGAGGCTTCTTGTGAGTCAACCCGAGTTGACCTATTGACTGAAAGTTATTTTTCTCTTTTTTGCTTAACGAACGATCTCTTACTCCAGTATCGTAAAAAAATTGCTGAGAATACTAATTTTTTTCATAAAAACACTAGGGAGCAATTAAGTCACCTCGTTTTTGGTCAAAATTTCTTACCAATGGAACTTACAGAAAGTACAGACAATCACTCCTGTTATTTATCATTTAATTATCGATATCTTATAGGAAAGGCACATCAAAAATATTTTTTTACTGATAGAGATGTGACTGTTTTTAATAGAAAAATTATAGATATGATTGTTGAATTATCAGACATTATTCAGGTGCCTTTAACACAACGACAAAGTATTGGATTCCCTACTTCGAATATTAATGAGTGTAATTTTGTTATCCGCCTGGTAATCGGGTTAGAATCTCAAGAGCAATTACTTCGTCTATCTAACCTATTTGTATATGTTTGTTATGCGTTTTCTTATGGAGATACCTTATTAAAAAGCGAAAGTGAACTGACTAATTATATTGACCAAATTAAAAATATTTTTATTACTTGTTTCTTAAATAAAGGAGCATCAGATATTCATTTAGGTAGTTTGGTAATACGTAACAAAATACCAAAATTAGAGCCAAGGACAACTCCTGGTGTCATTAGTATTAAAATGCATTATGAAGAGGTGGAGGTGATTTGTCGGTTGTCAGCAACTGATGGCAGCTTGCATGCACAATTTGGTGCAGACCATTTTCCTTTATTAGCGGGGCAAATAGACGCCAATGGAAGCACTAATATAGTAAAAAGTTCTGAATTACCACATCTTGCTCGCGCTTTACTTAGTCTATTTGTTATTAATCATCGTTTGTCGAATTGCGAGTTAGCAAAATTTGATGAAAAAGTTGGGATAGTTGTCGTCAATTTCGTAGATATTTTTAATTCCATGAAGAGGTCATTTTTTTATCCTACGAGTAGTTTTGGTCTGCTGCAGTTTGTTTTGGAAAATAATAAACTCTTAATATTAGACAATGGTCATCAAATATTAAACAGTACTCAAGTTGTGATACATCGTAGTGTTCTAGAGAATTTCGGTATTGTTTTTACAGAAACAGTTTCATCTTATATTCCTTTTGATAAACTTCCTGAGAAGCAAAAAAGACAATGTTTTGTGAATCTTGAAAGAACAAGAATCACATTTGAAAATAGCCCTGATATACGTTTCAGGAAAAATCTACCTGTTCGAATGCATATTAATGCTTTTCGTGGTAATTCTGAAAATGGATTTATTCTAGAGCAACACATAAGAAGAGGAAGATTCTTATCATCGATAAATCTCTTCGCAATCAAACATCCCGTTCTTAATCTTTATTGTCAATGTGTCTGCCTCATTGCAATGCACAATAACGTTTCTGATATTGAATTGGATGCTACTAGTCACTCTATATTATTCTCATTAGGCACACAAGAAGCACAATTAATTTCTCGAACCCAAAAAATTATACTATTTTTCATAAAGATGAATCATAAAATACTGGGGCTATTCAAAGAGCACAATGATCCAACGTCAATCGTACTTGAAATTATCAAACTAATCCCTGATGTTTCCCAACCATCTGAAGGTGATATTCAAACTTTTTTGGCTAAAGTTTTTTTATTTACACGCACAAATGCTAATGAAAATAGTGCTGGCAATGTGCACAGTGATTTTAGATTATTTGCAAACTCTGCTTCCCTGGGTGCTCAGCCAATTCTGTCCAGTACCAGCTTAGTTGATACAGAAAGCCGAGAGGGAAAGATTATTTCTACAGTTTATTGGTACGAAGATGCAGAAATGCATCGTATCTTAGAATTTGCCATAGCTCAACTTAATATCCCAGACATCTACGTGCTAGGACCATTTGACAATATGAGCCTTTACGGGCTACGAGATACATTACACCAACATAACAAAAAGGCTGGATTAATTCTTGTGCCTTTTAATCTTGGCCAACTTCATTGGGTTGGCTTGAGTATAAGATATGATGTGTTCGAACAACTTATACATGCAAATTATTATGACCCGCAAGGAAATGCTATTCCCGAGTTTTTAAACAACATTTTAGCTGAATTACAACATGGAGCAACTATCTTTGAGGCCATAACCGATGAGCGATTAATTAGACAAAACAATGGCTCAGATTGTGGGCCATGCACTATCTCAAATTTACTTTCAGCTGCTGGTAGCGCTGAACCTGCTTCTACTGATGCTGTTGGTAGGCGATTATTGCATTTGCAATATCTTGAAATCGCAGGAGACAGTTATTTTTATGAGAATTTTTATAATAGGCAACAACAAAATTTCTCTTCTTTTAAGAATTTGACTAAAGCTGTCAATATAAATGAGCTTGATGAATATGTCGGCAACTGTAGTTTAGAAGAGCAAAAAGAATTATTAAATTTAGCTTTAATGCTTTTAAATTTGTCAGATAAAATACAAATAGATGTAAAAAATGCAATAAATCCTGTTGAAATTTCACAACCGGAAACAGAACATCGGGATCAAATTCAGAGATTACGAAGATCTTTAGAGCCTTACCTAGGAATTCCTAATTTAATGGCAGTAATTAGGAATTTTTTTTACTACTCAGAAAGCATGCATTCGCTAGAAGAGGCTCCTTTGTGTCTTGATTATAACCAAATTATATTGTTACGTATTTTTCTTTCAATTCCTAAGAGCGAGATTGGGCGAATTTTGGAATATGTTGAACAAACAGAAATTAATGCATTACAGCATGACATTTCTCATAATAAAGGTGCTCATCCTGGGTTTTTCAATAGAGGTTATAATTCTCTTGTTGCGCAGCACAGGCATAAGAATGATATAATTCAGCATGCATATGACCAAATTTATGGATTAATTCATTATGGTGGAAAATAAGAACTAATGTCTTAATTTACGAGATATTATTGAGAGTTGAGTAAATCAATTTGTCGATTACAACCTAGACTCTATAAGTGTTAAACAGGGGTGGTGGGAAATTCCGTACCTTCCTGCAAAGAACCCCTAGTGGCTTACCTGTCAAAGAGTTATGACCGTATTATTAGGACAATTACAGATAAATTTCATGGGTTTGAAAAAAGTATCATACAAACAATAGCTGATATTATCACCCCTGAACAAATAGAAGCATTAGCGCAACTAATAATGACCTCGGATAATTGTTATGAGAGGTCATTGCTGACTCGCTTAAAGTTCATTACTCAATCATTGAAACCAGCCAAAATAAAAAGTGGAATACGTAATTTTCTTATTATCAAAAAGCTTCATGAAGAGATAATCTCTGTAATTAAAAAATTAACGTTATCAACGGAGGCAACAAAATACTACGCACAGTGGGTCATCAAAGCCAAAACCACACAGATTGCAGAGATGACCGAGTCTCATAAGCGACATCTATATTTAATGGCCTTTATCGACCACAGTTACAAAATTTGGCAAGATACGCTGGTTGATATGTTGTTAAAATGCATTCAGCAACAGTTAAATAAAGCTGAACGTGTCGTTGGCAAAATGCTTATTGATCGCATGCCAGAAAAAAACAAACTCACTGTTTCTGTTTTATCTGGGTTGGATGACTCACAAAACACCGTCAATGCTGTTCGAGTAATTGTACACGATCCTGCACTGAGCAATGATGATAAAATTTTAAAACTCTACCAGATCGTTCCTTGCCAAGAAAAAGATGTTCCTTTAACCAAAACAGAGCAAGATACAGATAAGCTAAAACGTCAGCTCGAAGCAGAAGAGGCGCAGAATGACGAATTTGATGCGTTAAGTAGTTTGTCCAAAAAAACTACAAAACCGCGTGTCTGACATTGTCAAATACTTGAAATTTGAAGCATGTAAAGGTGCTGAAGATCTGTATGCTGCTATTGAACATTACCAATCAGCAAAAAAAATCACGTCAACGGCACCAGACGCATTTTTGAGTGATATTGAGTACACCGCAATTCATCGAGATGAGAAGTTTAATGTGTCGCTGTATAAAGCCATACTTTTTTGCAAAATTGCTGCAGCAATTAAATGCGGTCAAATCAGTTTGGTTCATTCTTATCGATACCTTTCAATTGATTCTTATTTGATCTCTGAGAAATACTGGGAGGAGCATAAAGTACACCTGTTAGAGAAGCTTGGATTGGAACAATTTAGTGACATTGAAGTCATGTTGCCAGCATTACGTAGTGTTTTAGATAAACAATTTATGGATGTAAATCAAAGTATTCTGAATGGCGCGAATAAATACATTACCGTTCAGAAGGACGGTGGTTTTTCTGTGCATACACCAGCAATTGAAAAACCAGATTATGATTCAATTTCAGTGATTATTGGTAACGATAGGTATATTCCAATTTTGCAAATGATGGCCGAAATGAATACGTTGACAACATTTACGTCTAATTTTAAACATCATAAAATTAAGGGTGCAGCGGGTGCGCCCAATAATGAGATTTTTTATGCGGGTCTTTTTGGTTTGGCAAGTAACATAGGCTTGCATAAACTGGCTAATACGGCGGTTGGAATTAACTATAATACGTTGTCAAACACCGTAAATTGGTATTTTTCATTAGAGAATTTACATGCTGTGAACCAGTCTTTAACGGATCTAATGGGTAAACTTTGGTTGCCTGAAAAATTTAAACGCGAAAAACATTTACTGCACACTTCCAGCGATGGGAAAAAGCAATGTGTGTCAGCTGAATCGCTAAACGCTAACGAATCGTTCAAGTATTTTGGTAATGGCAAAGGTTCGAGTGTTTATCGTTTTATCGATGAACGTGGTATTTTATTTTACTCCACTGTATTTAGTAGTTCAGAACGGGATGCAGCATATGTCATTGATGGACTTCTCCACAATGATGCGGTTGCAAGCAACATGCATTCAACAGACACGCATGGTTATACAGAAATGGTTTTTGCTGTATCACATTTAATTGGTGTGACATTTGCTCCACGCATAAAAGATCCATCA
>JACCDN010641707.1_pt1 | contig 11394 bp, 7 predicted proteins | sample 7441691 | NCBI WGS metagenome assembly JACCDN01 (sample SAMN15323439, study PRJNA562643) | freshwater metagenome | isolation source: river surface water | place: USA:Blue River Watershed | collected 2017-08-16
GAGTTCATTCGCTCTACCGATCCCCTTTTCCGACCTATCGATATGGCCACGGCTCCTGACGGAACGATGTACATCGTAGATATGTACCATGGGATTATTCAGGAGGGACAGTGGACGCCCAAAGGCTCTTATCTGCGCACAAAAATCGAGCAATATAAATTAGACAAAGTGGTGGGTTTGGGACGTATTTGGCGATTAAGTCATGAGGGCTTCAAGCGCGATACGAAGCAGCCAAAGATGTACGATGATAAATCAGCAACACTCGTGACTTATTTAAACCACCCAAATGGCTGGTGGCGAGATATGGCGCAACAAGTGTTAGTGCAACGCCAAGATAAAACGGTGGTGCCAGCATTAACAGCGATGGCTTTGAAAGGAACGAATGTGAATGGTCGTATTCATTCGATCTGGACCTTAGAGGGGCTAGGTGCTTTGAAAGTTTCCACGGTTACGAAATTAGCGAGTGATGCAAATCCGCGCATTCGCATCCAAGCCCTAAAGGCTTCCGAGACCTTGTATAAAGCAGGCGAAAAAAGTTTAGCGGATGTGTATAATAAGGCCTTGAAAGACACGGATAATGAAGTAGTGATGCAGGCGATTTTCTCGCAGAAATTTTTGAAAGTTCCGGAACATGAAACCGCTATCAAAACGACTTTGGCTTCAAATAAATCGGCCGGGGTTAAGTTGATTGGAGAACAAATTATCGCGCCACCGAAGTCGCGTAACAACGCGCCATTTAACGGGCCAGAATTGAGTAAGGAGCAGAAGGGAATTTTAGAAAGAGGTGAATTAGTTTTCGCTGAATTATGCTCTCAATGCCATGGAAACGATGGGATGGGAAAGCAGATGGGAGATGGGAAATTGTTAGCTCCGGCTTTGGCAGGATCCTTCCGCATTCAACAACATCCTGAGTATGCGGTGCGCGTTATCTTGCACGGTTTAGAAGGAGCCATTGAGGGCAAAACCTATGCAGGCGGTTTGATGCAACCGATGAAAGAGCAGTCCGATCAATGGATTTCGGACGTGGTTTCTTACATCCGAAATGGCTTATCAAATGACGCATCTTTCGTTACACCACAGCAGGTAGCAGCGATTCGGGCGAATACAAATAAGCAAGCGGGGATGTATAAATTCGAGTCTTTATTGAAACAAGTGCCGGTGGAATTTGTACCGGACCAAAGCTGGAAATTCTATGCTACCCACACTTCATCCACTCGGGTGGGCGGGAACGCTTCACCTAAAAGTGCTTTCAATTACGAGGGCTGGTCGACGGGAAAAACGCAGGAGAAAGACATGGTATTTCAGGTGGAATTTCCATCAGAATACATGCTATCCGAATTCCATTTTACCTCTACCTCTGGTTTCAAAAAAGGGATAAGACCGAAAGCAGGGGAAGCTCCTGAATTCACCCATACTTATCCGCGAAACCTGCTAGTCGAAGCATCCACAAACGGAACAGATTGGAAGGTCGTTCAGGCAAACGTGAAGACTAATCAAGGCGATAATATCGTAGCACTTCCGCCTACCCGGACTAAGTTTTTGCGCTTGAAATTAGCGGAAGGAGTCACGGCAGCCGCGGACGACATTACCCCTTGGTCGATGCGGAGTATGAAGATTTATGGATTGCGTTAGCGAGCGAATTAAATGACTACCTTTAAAGAAATATACTTCCTCTTATGACCCGCATTCTGCTTGTATTCTTTACGTTTTTAACGCTATTTTCTTGTAGCAAAGAGGAGCAGATACCCGAAAAGACCGTTACAAAGCTCGATTTTTCGAACTCAGAATTCTATTTAAGTTTACCTAAACAGAAATCATTTTTTCAAAAAATTGATAAGCCTGGCTCCAGTGTGTCAGGGGATTTGATGGTAGTTAATCCTGCCGAAACCTTTCAAACGATGGATGGTTTTGGCCTTGCTTTAACGGGCGGAAGCGCCCAAGTAATCTATCGCTTAGAACCGGCAAAAAGGTCCGCTTTATTACAAGAATTATTTGGCCCTAATGGTATCTCCGTCTTGCGTGTAGGGGTGGGAGCTACGGATCTAGATTCTGCTGTATTTTCTTACGAGGATGAGCCTGGAAGCTTTAGTTTGGCAAAATCTAAACCAGATTTAATTCCACTTTTAAAAGAAATACTAGCTGTTAATCCTGCCATTAAAATCATGGCATCCCCTTGGTCTGCCCCTATTTGGATGAAGAATAATTATTCCAGTAAAGGAGGCTACCTGATGGAAAAATACTACGTTGCTTATGCGGAATATTTAGCTAAATATATTCAAGGGATGGCTAAGGAGGGGATACCGATTTGGTCGCTTACGCCACAAAACGAACCACTCAATCCCGGCAATAATCCGAGTATGTACATGAGTGCAGAGATGCAGGGTAATTTTATTATAAAGGCGCTTGGGCCTGTTTTTGAGAAACAAAATATTCAGACTAAAATCATCATATACGATCACAATTGTGATCATCCAGAATATGCGATTGAATTATTAAATGTACCCGAAGTTCGCAAGTATGTGAATGGGTCTGCCTTTCACTTGTATGACGGGGAAATTACCGCTTTAAGTAAAGTCAAGGCGGCGCATCCTGACAAGGATGTCTATTTTACAGAGCAATGGACTGGGGCAAAAGGTGATTTTGCGAGTGAGTTTATGTGGCATTTGAAAAACATTGTTTTGGGCTCTGTCAATAACCACGCAAAAGCGGTAATTGAATGGAATTTAGCAACTGATCCCAGTTACGGACCACATACGCAAGGCGGGTGTTCAGAATGTCTAGGAGCCCTAACCATAGGTGGGCAAGAAATCACTCGAAATCAATCCTATTATATCATCATGCAGGCGACTAAATTTGTCCCTCCTGGATCGATCCGCATAGGTATTGCACCGCCTTTAGGTGTTCCAGCTGCCGCGTTCAAACGGCCCGATGGAAAACTGGTGATTCTAATTCTAAATCAAGGAGCAAAAAAGAACATCACCCTCGAAAATATGAATTTATCCTTAGCAGCAGATTCATTTTTAACAATCGTGTTGTAGCGTAAAATGGTGATTCGGGGTTTTAACGAATCCCAAAGCCAAGCAAACAGCTTTCAATTAGTATCATAAACCTATTTAAAAATATGAAATCAAATCGTAGAAATTTTATCCAATCCCTAGGACTAGGAGCGGCGACGTTAAGTGTGGGCGCTAGCCCATTACATTCTTCGGATGTTGTTGAGCCATTTGATGACCAGCTTCTTTTTGTCGGGGATAACATAGCCGTTGCGAAAACAGAGTATGGCAAAGTCAGAGGCTTTGTATTGCGCGGAATTAATCAATTTTTAGGCATTCCTTACGGTGCGGATACCTCTGGCAAAAACCGATTTATGCCACCGGTAAAACCGGAACCTTGGACGGATATTAAACCAACGGTTTGGTGGGGGAATACCGCGCCACAAATCATGGAAAAACGGTATTCAAATGCCTACGCATCTTTTGTGGATCACTGGAATTACGATGATGTTTCGGAGGATTGTTTGAAGCTGAATGTGTGGACACCTAAGATTGATTCGGGTAAAAGACCGGTGGTGGTTTGGTTACATGGCGGCGGATTTACGAATGGAAACGCGATCGAACAAGATGGATACCACGGGGAGAATTTGAGTCGTTTAGGGAACATCGTTTTCTGTTCAATTAATCACCGACTGGGGCCATTTGGTTATTCCCATTTGAAGGCGGCTGGGGGTCATCCACATTCGGGTAATGTCGGTAATTTAGACATGGTGGCTGCACTGGAATGGGTGAAAAATAACATTGCGAATTTCGGTGGAGATCCAAATAATGTGACGATTATAGGCCAGTCTGGCGGAGGTGCGAAAGTGACTTCATTGATGAATATGCCAGCGGCGAAAGGTCTTTTCCACAAAGCAGTGGCTTTGAGCGGCACGTCATTAACAGGAGTAAACAAAGAATATGCGGAGAAGCTGGGCTTGAAGGTGATGGAGGAGGCTGGTTTGAAGCCAGGTGAAATCGAAAAATTACAACAAATTCCGTGGAGAGAATACATTGATATTACGACGCGTGCGGTGGAGAAAATGACAGAAGAAGCGAAGAAAATGAATATTTCACGCGGCGGATTTTCACCAGTAGCGGATGGGGTGACGATGAATGATCAGCCGTTTTTCTCTGATCCCAATCATTTCTCGGCGGATATTCCGTTGATCATTAATACTACTTTTCACGAAGCAAGTCCGAGTAGAACGGATGCTAAATTAGAAGAAATTAGTTTAGCGGAAGTGGTGGAGAAAATCAAGCCACGTTTTGGGGCAGATTCAGCAAAAATTGTAGAGGCCTATAGCCAAAACTTCCCGAAAGCAAAACCGGTCGAAGTATGGGCCATGATTCTTTCGAATAGAAAGGGAGCGATCGCCGCTGCGGATGCGAAAGTGTCACAACGAAAAGCACCCGTGTATGTATCTTGGTTCGGCTGGCAACCACCGCTTTTTGATGGACGAATGCGTGCGTTCCACTGCGATGATATCTGTTTTTGGTTCTATAATACCGACCTCATGTTAACACATACAGGAGGAGGTAAAAGACCGAGATCCTTGTCCACGAAGATGGCCAAGTCCTTCTTAAGTTTCATTAAAACAGGTAACCCGAACGGTGGTGGATTACCTGCTTGGAAGCCATATACGAAGGAAAATGGCGAGACCATGATCCTAGATGACACATGTCAACTGGTGAATAATCCAGATGCTGTGGGTAGAAAAGCGTTAGGCTAAACTACTCTACGACCACTTCATACAGACCAGCGCTGAGTTCGATTTCGATTCGATCCGCGCTGGTTTTTGTTTTAACACCCGTCAAGCCTTTCACTATTTTTTGACCTAAAAGTTTTACCTGTGCTGAGGTATTAGCAGGAATTAAGAATCGGTACGTTGTCTGATTTCCGTTCTTTCTCCATTCACTTTTGATGGTGCCGTACATCGTTTCTACATGCCCTTTTGCAAAGGTAATTTTGCCCGTCGGATCCGGCGTAGGCTGTAAGATGAAATGCTGATATCCCGGTGATGCTTCATCGCGTTGAATACCTAGTGAGTGTGTGTACATCCAGGCCGCCACAGCCCCGAAAGAATAGTGGTTAAACGAGTTCATACTATTGTTTCCACCGAATCCATTTTCGATGGTGTAGGAGTTTAATCTTTCCCAAATACTGGTCGCCCCATTCGCCACCGAATACAACCAAGAAGGATAGGTTTTATTCGTCAATAATCCATAGGCGATGTCATGTTTTCCGTTCGCTGAAAGCGCCTCGGAAATGGATGCGGTACCGATGAATCCGGTCATTAACGAATAAGGAGGACGAGCTACTCCTTGATCATCTGTATTCGAACGAGTGACCGCAGAGACTAAATGGGCTAAAGCACGAGGGGCATTAGTTGCGTTGAATGTTCCTAAGGCCAAAGGAATCGCATAAGACGCCTGCGTATCCATGAGCTGTCCTTTGTCGGTTGATTCGGTGCTGACACGGTCATTTGGCGCTCCCATGAACCCTGTCTTAACTCCAGATTTAATAGTTTTGAAGTTGGTCTTGTCTACATAAATTTCGTTGAAGGCGATTTTTTTAGCTTCGCTTTGGGCTAAATAATTATCAGCCTCTGCCGTAAAACCTAGCACGCGTGCGACCTTCGAAACGATAGCTAAATCAGCCGCTTGGTAGGCCATCCAAAACAAGGTATTGTCATTTTTATTTCCCTCCGGACTGAGCCAGTCCCCTAATGGGCCCTCGTTCAGAATACCGTCTTTTACTTTCGAATCCAAGAATGTCATGTAGCGTTTCATGGCATCATAATGTTCCGCCAGCATCGCCTTGTCGCCGTATTGCAAATACGTTTCCCATGGTATCACAATGCCTGCGCTTCCCCACAAAGTTCCGCCAAAACCACCGCCCATCGGAGCCACGTCCGTGAAACGACCATCCGCGCGTTGCACATCGCGCATGCCTAACAAGTGGCGGCGCATGAAGTTGTTTACCGGAGCCATCATGGTCGCAGTTTTCGAGAAAACGTTGATGTCGCCGCTCCATCCCATACGCTCATTTCTAGCAGGGGTATCGGTCGGAATCGATAAGAAATTCGAGCGCATCGACCAGGTAATGTTCGACCAAAGTTTGTTCACCATCGGGTCCGAAGTCTCATAAGAAGAGCTGATATTTTTCACGGATGAAAGTACGATTCCAGCTACTTGAGCTAATGCCGGAGCTTGGTCTACGCCGGTTATTTCGAGGTAGCGATAACCGTGGAAGGTGAAGCGTGGTTGAATGTATTCGTCGCCGCCTTGCAGGATGTGGATGTCTTGAGCAAGTGCTGCTCGGATATTTTCGAGCATGATCATTCCTTTTTGGCCAGCGTATTCGGCTAAATCAGGGTATAAAACTTCGGCAAAACGCATCGTGATGACTTGTCCCGGCTTTCCATTTTTGATAAAAATCTTAGGAAATCCGACCATGTTTTGGCCCATATCATACACATAAACTCCTTTTCTAGGTTCCGCTATTGATTTTGCTTGTAATACCTGCTGAACGCTTACGCGATCATCCAGGTGATTAACTAGTTTCATGCCCTTATAATCCAAGGCAAAGCTCGTTCCAGCCAAGTCGATTTTTGCAGCTGGGCCCCAATTTTTATCATTGAAATTTGTCGTAGCCCAACCTTCGATAGCCGCTTTTTTTCGCGCATCGAAAACCTCTCCTTGGAAGAAACTTCCCACACGAATGGGGCCATCTGTGAAGGTTTTCCAGTTACCAGGATTCGTCTGAATGACTTGTTCTGTTCCGTCTGTGTAACGAATTTCTAGCGTAGCTAAGAGCGATTGACGATCGCCAAAATAGTTCCAATTGTCCCCGCTAAACGTAATATTTCCACTCCACCAGCCCTCGCTCAACCAAGCTCCCCAGGCGTTCACGCCTTTATTCAATAGCGAAGTCACGTCAAAAACCTGGTAGGTATGTGTCTTATTGTACTGCGTTAATCCTGGGTTAAAAAACTCATCCCCCACGCGTTTCCCATTCAAATACAATTCATAAATTCCTCTCGCCGTCGCATAAATGCGCGCACTTTTTATCGTTTTTCCTTCCGCTGATGCAAATTCTGTTCGCAACATCGGTGCAGCGTGGCGACTTGGATTAGCTACGCTAAATTTCCCGGAAACCGTGAAGGCTTTACCATCGTAGCTCAGCTCTTTCCACAAACCAGGATTCTCTGAAGCTTGAAATAAGGGATTACTCGGCAACCTAAAATTACGGATAATGACCTCTGAAAAACGGGCCGATTCTCCTTCGGGAGTCGCAAATCCAATATCCGAAAGCATTGGAAAACTGATGAAATTATTCCCAGCACCGATCGGGTTAAGATTCACGCCAGAGGGCGCAAAAATATTCGCGTTTTTATCGGTAGGATTAATCTTGTGTTCCTTGTCCACGGCGTTGATATAGAAATCAAACACCCCGAAATTACACTCTGCATACACGGTATGTTTTTCGGATTTATTCGACTGATTAAGGATGTTTGCTGGGATTTTAAAGCTTTTAAATGCCTGATCTGCGCGGTCTTTTTTATCGTATCCCACGCGATAAATTTGTAAGTAGGCTTGTCCTGAATCTGATTTAGCTAACTCAGAAATATCTAATTCTAGTCTGACATAGGATTGATTCTGACCACTTGCCACCTCCTGAATATTCAGATTTCGGTTTTGTAAACGGGGATCATTTGCACCAAAAATAAAGCTAGCCTTCGTCCCCTTATCGATCTGAACACCGTATTGAAATTTGTAAACCGACAGGTAATGACTGTAAAAATTCAGGTCATTTGATCCGATCCATTCTGCCCCTTTCCAGGCATCGATTGAAGGGTTCATTAGTCCTGTTTCGAAATTTGCCTTTTGTGATGTTTTCACATTTTTCCCATTCCAAACCTCCAGTGTCCAGCGATAAGCCGTCTTAGCTTTCAGTGCTTCGCCCGAATACGTAATTCCTAAAGAACTGGAGGTGGTTTGTTTTTTTGAATCCCAAACTGTCCGCCCCGTTTCGTCTTGCACCACAATGCGATAGGCACTTTGTTTTTCTCCGCGAACAGGGGATTCCATTTGCCATGAAAAACGCGGATGAGCCTCATCTAAACCAAGTGGAGCAGTCTGGTATTCTACCTGTAGTTTGTTGATTTTTACTTGTGCTTGCGCGATAAATGAGAACGCAATCAGTAGTCCTGCGAGGATTCGTTTTTTCATGTTTCAATAGGTTTGCAACTAAAGTACAAAAAGAAAACGAAGTGGGTGTCCTAGGGGGAGATAGGACAGAAAAAAATGCAGCGCCCGCAGGGCGCTGCATTAACTCAATTACTTAGAGATTTCAACAAAAGCACTTCTGTCATAGTGTAACCACTCTTCTACTTGCTTACCATCTCTGATCGCATCTACTGCGAAAACGACCATTTCCGATTTCTTTTCTCCCCTTGTAAAAATGAATTTACACTTACTCATCACATAGTTTGTGTAACCCTTTTTCTTGGAAGGCTTATCAAATTGATTTTCCCAAACTGGCCCCATTTCAATTTTTAATTTAATGCCTTTTTCTGCCATTATTTTAAACATTTGCATGTTCTCATTGATTCCCATCGAATCTAGGTTATCATGGAAAACGACATCTGGAGAATAAGTTGAACGGTAGGTAGCTGAGTCACCCGCTTCGATCGCCGTTATCGCTTTCATAACTAAGCCTACGTTAGCAGATGTATCGATTACAACTCCAGCTAAAACTACAGATGGGTCAGTTGAAGTAGTTGCTGCTGCTGCACCGTCTTCCTTTTTAGTACAAGCGAAAATGCTTCCCGCAAGGACGAATAATAGAACAATTTTTTTCATTTCTTTGGTTATTTAAAAGAGTTAAAATATGACCAAAGAACGTACAATTAATCGCTATTAACTGTAATTGAAACACGCATATGTTCCCTTTTCGGATTTGGGAACAAATTTTAGGAAAGAATGCGGGTAATTTGCCCTTCCGTTAAGCCCCAGCGAGCCTCGATTTTCGTTGCTTTTTCAAGTTGAAGATAGTCCTGTAGGTGTTTCTGAAGGAAAGGGACTAAGCGATGATGTAGTCCAGAACCCTTTTTGCCTAGTCGCCTCCAAATGTGTCTAAAAGCTTGTATATCCTTTCTAGAAAGCGGTGTCTTTTGTGAGAATGCCTGCATCAAATCATCTTTTGTATGCAGATCAAATCCGCGCCAAATTCGGAATTTTCTTTTACGGAGTGGACGAACTACATACAATTGTAGCGTTTTGTCTGCTTGTAATAATTCAATGATGAACAATAAATGTACGAAGCAATAAAGGTCAAAATCGAACCACAGATATACTTCCGAATGCTTCGGAATGTGGTGCATTTTTTTGAATTCTGTCACCGTTTTTTGCTGGTATTCTGATGTAGGAATACCGTATGTTTTTTCCAAATAGTCAGCGCGCGATTGAAAAAAGCTCTCCTCAGAAACAGCCTTTAATGGGCCTTCCACCAGCATTTCTCGAACGACGAGCGCATTTTCTGCTTGCAAGACATACTGCAAACAATCCCCATTTAGAATGTGTACTTTCACTTAGGCATCTACTGAATCGTACACGATTACCTTCTTCCACAAGTGCGCATAATTCTTTACGAAATCGACGTGGATAGGGTGATCTTGGTAGACTTTTTGGCCGGCCTCATCATCGAAAAACATCAATTCAGAAACGTCCCAGCTCGTGTCAACCACTTCGCGTTTTTCTGTCGAAGCCAAAGTTCCGATGTGGATTTCTTTAATCGTCGGAATTCCTTTTAAGGCTTTCAGTCCTTTGATTAATTGCTGCTTGTCTTCTTCTGAAGCCGGATTATTTAACCAAAAAAACACGTGGTGCAATAAAGGTTTTTTAGCGGCTGCGGCTGCACTAACAGTTCCTGTGCTTGCTAATAAGCCAGCTGAGACAATAAAATGACGTCTTTTCATAGTTTTACGATTTTGCGTTCAGGCTTTGGATATCAAAACCTGCCACTTGTTTATATTGATTCATAATTTGTTGCAGTTCCTCGTGTGGAATTTCTTCCTCGCTAAACCCAGCTGGGAAGCGTTCCTCCATTAAGTCCATAATAAAGTCGGGACCTTTTTGGCGGTTTTGTAACACCACTTTTGCGGTCGCAGGAACACGTTCCGCATCGTAATTTTGCAGCGCTTTCATGACATCTTTTTCAGCTAGTAAAGCTAATGCCAAAGCATCTGCATCTAATATCGCTTGCGATGCCCCATTCGATCCGATTGGATACATCGGATGTGCTGCATCTCCTAAAAGTGTGACGCGAGAGAAGGACCATTTGTCTAACGGATTGCGATCTGACATGGGGAATTCGAAGATCCCTCCATCTGAATTCTCAATCATCTCGGGCACATTAATCCAGTCGAATTTCCAGTCCTTGTAAAGCGCTAGCAAGGGACCTTTTTCGACTTTTCGATTCCAATCTCTTACCGTAATTTTCGCGCCTTCTGGCTCTCGAACGTTCGCCACCCAGTTGATGACTTGGTTCCCTTCTGCATCGGGCTCACCTATCGGATAGATGACCATTTTCTGTTTCATGGAACCGATCATGGCCATCGAAGAACCCGTTTTATAAGGTTTCATTAGCGCAGTTCCGCGGTATAAAATGTTGCCTGAAAAGACGACGCCGCCTTCGTTTGGATACAAGGTTTGACGCAAAACGGAGTTGATTCCATCCGCACCTATCAAAATATCGCCTTCTTCTTTTGCGATGATTTCCCCCGTTTCTTTGTTGATAAAAGTGGCTGTGATTTTGTCCCCTTTTTCTTCAAATGACTGTAAGTGACAATTCGTTTTCAGGTTTTCTGTGCCAATTGTTTGTAGGGTTTCTTCCCAAAGCATCACTTGAAACTTCCCTCTATGAATCGAGAATTGTGGCCAGCGATATCCAGCAAATTTACCCCGAGGCTCAGACCAAAAAAATTGCCCAAAACGATTCGCATAAACCAGCTCTTTCGTCTCCACAGCGATGGCGGCAACCTTATCTAATAGACCGATATTTGTTAAAACGCGCACCGCATGAGGCAATAAATTAATCCCTACACCCAGTGGTTTTACTTCTTCCACCGACTCAAAAACCTTCACCTCAAAACCAGCTTGATGCAAGCGCATCGCCGTCACTAAACCCCCAATTCCACCTCCAGCAATCAATATTTTCATAGCGGCAAATTTTGTAATAATTCAACTAAATGTGCCACGCTTTCCACTGACTGGCCATTGTAAATGGAGGCTCTAAACCCTCCTTTGGTAGGAAATCCTTTAATTCCTACGATATCGTTTTGCTCTAAAAAGCGCA
>JACCDN011223463.1_pt1 | contig 11392 bp, 15 predicted proteins | sample 7441691 | NCBI WGS metagenome assembly JACCDN01 (sample SAMN15323439, study PRJNA562643) | freshwater metagenome | isolation source: river surface water | place: USA:Blue River Watershed | collected 2017-08-16
ATTCATCAGCCGAGGGATCCCCGTCTACATGAGCTGTAATGACCAGTTAGAACGGGTCTTCTGAGGCACAAAAAACAAAAGCCACCCTAGGGTGGCTTTTGAATTTACTGGTGGCAGTCTCGGAATCCAATTGCACAACTTAATACATTGTTTCAATTGAGTTTCCTGCGGTTCGATTTATTTTCTTACCCGCCTTCTTACCACCCAACCGAAAAAATCGTGTCATCAGTTGTATTTAACCTACTGATTTCGCGTTTACTTGCAGCATTCTACCGCACCGGCCGTAAATCCCTCACGTCAAAGAACGAAGCATCAGCCAATCTCCGAGCGTGGTTGATATTGGGAACGTTCTTTTTGTGAATCCAGCTGTGAACGGTGTTGTTGGCAACGCCGAGCATGACAGCAACCCGAGTAGGGCCGCCAGCACGATCCACTGCAACGCGGACTCTGTTGTCGTACATGGGGGTGTGAAATATAGACATGGGTAAATCCTCATAAAAACGTGACAATCTGGTGTTCATCCAGAGTCACTCTGTTGTCCATATTTTAGTTCGCTCGACGAGGAAACGACGGCTAGGCGGGTTTTTCAGAGGAATTTGTTCAGGAAAGGACAGGCTCGGAAATTTTGATGGATTTTGCAAGGTAGTTCCCGATAGAATCACACGACAATACCCATAGAAAATTACACAAATGGCAAAAATTCCACCCTACGCCCTATTCCTACATCTGTGCACCAATCAGAGAAAAGAAAACCAAGACCCAGACTTTGAGGGCTGCGAAGACATCTTGGCTTATCTCGCGGTTCAGGAAGCCAACGGTAAGACCGTAAAAATTACGAATCTCGTTCAGTCGCTTTGCTTCGGCACCGGTCCGACAGTCCACAGGAAGGTGGCAACCCTGGCTGAACGTGGTCTGATCGATCTTGTTACCAGCCCAACGGACGGCAGAGCAAAGAACATGACCATCGCCCCGGCAGGAACCGCGTTGCTCAAAGAGAAATCAAAGCTAATGAAGCAGTGCCTGGATAGCTAAGGCACTGCTTCATTTATCGTCCAATAGGTGACGGTGACAAAACTGGGCTAACGGCCATCGTGTTCGACACACAAAACTGGCCTTGACGATTCCAGCCAACAGGGCAAGTGCCGCCGTTCAGAGGAACGGCCTGGCGTGCTGTGGGGTTGCTTGCCACACAGAAGCTACCTTGACGATTCCAGCCCAGTGGACACGAACTACCGCTCAAGGGTGTGATCGGCGTTGAATTGGCACTGTTGGCAACACAAAAGCCTCCCTGCTGATGCCACCCAATGGGGCAGCTCGCGTAGGACAGCATTGGGAATGCAGCTAAGAGTGCGACGATCAGTTTTTTCAATTATTACCTTCTCGGCCAGATTATGGTGAGGTTGCCCCGATCCGTACAGCCTATCGATACCTTAACGTTCTCCACTTGAGCTAGCTTGTCCTGTGGCACACCAAAATGCACACGGCGGATTTCTGGATAGCCGCTAATGGGTAATATGCGATAGCTAGCCCCATCCATCTTATAAGGTTGATCGATCATCGCAGTCTGAAAAATGTCACAACCACTTGCGACTATAGCGTTACCCTTGCCCAACAAAGTAACCTGGACCACCTGACCACGAAGATCCTTATACCCATTGGTAAGCGCCTCAGAAAGAACAGTGTCGTATAGATTGTAGCTAGATGGCCACCACCCAATCTCATCACCGCTTAAGGTCACACTTTCAATTGGGTAGTTGTACCAGCTGTGCGTATTGCGGCCATTCAGTTTTAGATTTGTCTTCTCCACCCGCTCTAGAATCGCCTGCAAATGCTTCATATAGCCAGGCAGCATCTCGATCTTGTACTCAACGGCCATGCTCGGCGTTCCGCTTGCTGATGGCAGAACTGCCGTATTGACGATGTTTGGCTTCACGTATGAACGCCATTCAGCCAAGGTCTTAATAAGGAGTACCCGCCCCTCTTCGATGCTTCGATTGTAGGTCATAGACTCTGCAGCTGCAGACGCCCCAGCAACAGACGCAACGCTTTGGCCGCTTGCCTCTACGGTGCGGCGTAAGGGTGCAGGGGAAACATTCGCCTTGATGCGACAGGTGAACAAACCACTGTCAACAGTACAAGAATCGACCTCATAGCTGTTGACCACCCCAGCGGTGTGCTGGCGGATCTCGTCTTTGGTAATTTTTCCATCTTCTAGACGCTGATCGCTAGCCATGAAAACGCCAGAAACCTGTTCATTCGCCACGAGGATAGCATTAGTGATGGCCTTTTCACGTGTCGGGCCGGTGCCTTCTGCTACTACTCCACCAGTTACAACCTGTGAATAAGCCACTGACGAGAGTGAAAACATTACAGCAACAGGCACATACTGAAAGCGATGGAGAAGGTTCATTGTGTGAGAGCGCAAAGTATTTGGGGGTGGCGCATCTCAGGGAACCAAGGGTCAAAAGAATTTCCCATTTTACGAATATCAGAAACAATTAGCAGATCACCAGATCCAAATTCATGTGAGTAAGATCTACTTAAGCCAACATTCACTGTGCGCTGGTTGCAATCAACTGTGAAAACCGTAATTGATGAAGAGACAGGTGTAATTGAACTCTCAATGTTCGTGATTAATCCATATTTGACAATATTGCCTTGCCTCAACACCAATTTACGGTCTATGTAATTTGACATACCTGCTTCACGCCATAGAAACACATACTGATCATCGCCCGTCCATGCCAGAGCTACATCATTAGATAGAACAAGCGGTGGTTCTGGAGGTGAAACTTTTGTTGAGGCAGGCTGTGGAGTAACAATACGAGTTTGTGGCAGTTGATGATCACTGACCCATGGAACAAGCCAAAGCAGACCAATGACTAGGAAAAAGGTCGTTAGAACCCAATTAAGAAGAGGTTGCTTGTTCATAAATTAAAAATTAAATTCAGACACTGGCTAATTGCTATCCGTGAGGGGTGCGAATTCCTCTTCAATTTGCTCCCAGTAAGAATCAGAATTTGAGGTGAATACCAGACGGTGATGAAACGACCCATCTAATTGACCATTAGTCTTTAATGGTTCGTCCTTGTAAATTCTTATGTTTGCTTGTCCAGTTGTTAAGTTGACAAATAGATTGCCATTTCCGCCGGGGGCATCATGAGGTTTAAAAACATTTAAGAAATACCATTCTTGCCCATTATAGAGAGCACAATTACTAATCGGCTTCCCAGCTGGATCGACGCTAGGATTTTGAAGCCAATCTTTAACCCAAGATGGTAACCGCGCATTCCCGACGTCCGAATTAGAAATAATATTTTTTATGGCCTTTTGGGCAGGGCTTAGGCCAGGAGCAGCACCTGGTGTGTAGGGAGAATAAAATGCATTAGCTCCAAGTCCCTTAAAGAAGGTTAGAGTTTCACATGCGACCGAATTAGCTTTAGAAGCGTCGGGAGTAGTTTTTATTTGATCAGCTATTGACTTTTGCAACAGCGCATCCTGTTCCTTTCTTGCCGCTTCCTGCTCCGCCAATGCTTTTTCTTCGTAAACCTTCAGATAGCCTTTAATTAAACTTTCACACTTTGAATTTTGAAGCGCTGCATTCTTATATTGAATTAAAAACGTCTCCTTCAGTGACATAGAAGGCGTTTCTAAATAATCCTGAATTGTTGTACCCATATTGAACAAACCTTCTCCCACCTTGTAGACACAACTTTCTACGCCGATGGGTAACAGCCTCCTTGAGTATTGACGAGCAACTGTATGAGCCCTATATACCTGGTCCATTATTTCAATGGTTTCCATAGAAAGATACCGCTCGGCCCGCTTTCCTTTATTGAGCAAAGTATAATCTGGGCTGTTTTCTAACATCATCGCATTAGCAACTTCAGTTGCGCTAGAAAAAATGTTCACCACTTGCAGCCTATTATTTAAATATTCTTCTTCCTCTGCATTTTCTAAGTATTCAGTAACTCCAACAGCACTAATAAAAGCTACAACAACCGGCAAATAGGCAATCCAAAACTTTAGCTCTTTGATTGATTTGTGCTTGTAGCTATCTAACTTCGTCTTTTTTCTAAGGTAATAAATAAAAGCGCCTAAAGTTACTAAGGCTGCACCACTACCTATTCGAATGCTCAAGATTGAGCTTTCAACAACAAGGTACAGCAAGACAAAGGCAATAATAACTTCTATTGCCACACCAAGTCTGATATTGCGCTTCTCATCGACCGTCCAAGCCATTTCCTGAATCCCTTTCCACCATTTACTCAAGATATTTTCTCGGTATGCTCAAAATTTGATCAAATCTCTTAGCCAAGTTTCAATAGGTCCAGCTTTCGCCAACCGCATTGCATTTCTTGCTCGTTGTTGCTCTTCTTCCACGCGCAGTTGCTCTTCCTCAAAATGCTTTTGCGCTTTTGCCATTTCTTCAGCGACACGTTGCTGCTCTTTCTCTAGCTTGATTCGTTCCGCCTCTTTCCGAGAATCCTCTGTCAACGAACGGTATATCTTCCTGCAGAAGGGATAGAGCAAAACCGATAAAAATAGGGCTAGACCTAATATTGAGAAGTCCCCCGCTGTAATGGCCTCGTGTATTCCAAATACAAGGAGTCCTACAACAACTAAAACAGCCAAACCAATGCCGCACAAAATCAGGTATGAGACATAAGCAATTACAATCACTACCGCAACCACAATTACGACTATCAGAAGTAGAAAACCAATAAGGAATCCCATAATTATTCGTGATTAGCTATTTTCCTAGGCCAACAAATATCGCAGCGATCCCAGCCAATGCACCAGCAATCGCAATAACTTCGCCTGTCAATGTGTTCTTTTCGACTTTCTCGCCACAGGCCTTGCAGGCATATTTCTCTTTCAACACACCTTTGTCATAAATCGTCATTTCCGCTTCACACCTGGGACAGTTCATCATTTCTCTCACTTCATTGATCTTTGAATTTCTTACCGCTATATCGGCATAACCCAGCTGACTCTGGAATAGTCCTTAATAGCGGTACCCACGCCGAACTTGCTCTCTCCACATCTCATCTTGCTGAATCCTTTGTCTGTCTTGTTCTCTGTTCGCCATCTCCTGAGCAGATTCGATTGCAAATCGACGATTCAGTTCCTGAACAGCCTTCCCTGCAGCTATGCATTCCCTACTCGCCTAGGCCCCGTATCTATTGGCTCCTGGCTGACTGCACGCACGACCTTGTTCTGCATACGCAGCTTGGATTTCCCATTGACTTGGGCAAGCAAAAACACCGCACGAAGTCGAAAGCAAGACGATCTAAACAATTTTCCTCATGCCACATCTTTTCGGTTTATGCACAAAATAGGTTTATTAATATTAACCCTTTGGTTGTCTATGTCAACCGTATAGTTTCCGCAAACAACTGCCAATGTTCGATTCTTTGCCTATGGCACGGAATCAAGACAACCTCGAATTCTCAGAACGGCTTCACCAAGCCCTTACTCGGCTTCCTCAGCGAGCGGATACCGCTACAAAACTCGCCATTGAGTTCAATCTCGTCCACCACGAGCCTGTAACCAACCAGGCGGTTCAAAAGTGGTTGTCCGGGCAATCCAAGCCATCTCGGGACAAGATCGAAACGCTGGCCCGGATGTGCGGAGTTTCAGTCCAGTGGCTTCGCCACGGCATTCCTGAATCTCGTTCTGTTCAAGCATCATCCCCCACCCCTGCGACAAACCAAGACGCACGGACAAGGACTGAGCAGCAGCTTTTAGAAAACTTCCGGTTGCTCACCCAGGTACAGCAGGAACTACTTAGTGGGATGGCCGAGCAACTGGCGATGAATCACCGAATTTGGGTAGCGGAATAGGCGTCTGTACGACCCACCCGATTAGGGGACCTAGCTATCAAGTGCCCTTCAAGGCACCTAGGCAGACATCACTAGCTTCTCCATAATTTCGCCAATCTGTTTCTTGCCAAACTGCGAACGAACCGAAATCCCGGAGTTACATGCTTTAAGCTCCAAGTATTGCTTCAGATTCGGCACGTCATATTCAACCGGGTAGTAGAACACCTCGTCGATTGCGTCATCTACCGGATAACGAACCATCGTACTTGCAATGATGTAGTCATTCAAGTTCTCCACTGCGTTTGTGTGTTTTTTCTGAAAGCTCTTACCTTGGGTTATGTTGAGCAAGGATAGAAGCAGACTAATTGGCTGCAACGTCTCATCTCGGTACTGATCCAAGATTTGTTTGATGGGGTCTTCAGCAAATGTCTTTTCCAGGATGTACGCCTCAATCTGATTTGAATGGTCCTGTACAAACCCCGTAATCATCCGCCGCATCTTTGTTGCCGCTCTGTGCTTATCACCCAAGGTGCCGTAAACAGACGCCCCTATCGCCTTGCTGATGTCTTGAAGGGTCAAGCTCAATGTAACGCTACCGATGGCATCATCAGCCATTAGCGAAATGGCCTCGTCGGCTTGACCCCTCTCGGTTTCTACCTTGCTGATGAGATCAAATATTTGTGCATAACGCTCTTTGTCGTCGGCACTAACCAGCTTTTCGTAGCACTCCTGACACGCCCCCAGATCGTAGAGATAGAACCCCTCTTCATAGGGATCGGCACTTGGTTGGCCGAAGTGTTCCGAATATTCAAGCTGCCGACTCACCGCCATGTCGCCAATCTGGGTCTCCAACGGGCCGCCTTCATAGTCAACTTGCACGGTTTTTTGGCATTCGGCACAACGAAAAATCTTGCCAGCTACAAGCATGAAAGACATACAACACCTTTGAGCGATAGACAGGGGGAGAGGCGAATCATCCTTGAAGCATGCGACAGACTTTGACGCAACGAATCGATCTGGCACCCCAAATCAACGAGGCATGCTTAATCTCATTCGCCGAAGCGCTGACAGCATTGCCTCAGTCAGGTCTTCAGCAAGTGCAAATTCCACCGATCCAGCCTTGTTATCCGGCCCTCCAGGCATAGCTCGGTTCTTCATGGTGGAATCGGCCCAATCCACCTGTTTCCTGCGAATGATCTTGAATGAATAAAGCTCTAGCCGCACATTGAGACAGATCAACCACAGTTGATCCCAACCGGGATGAATGGGCGAGACCCTGCGGGTTTGAGAGAAGTCGGACACGGCTTTGACCTGCACGGCCTCGAATTTCCCTGTTTTTGTCGCAGATACCATCAGATCCCATGCTGACTGGCTGCTATGCCCCGTTTTGACTCTTTGGTACGTGCGTTCGGCGTAGATTTGCGCATAAAACTCTGCGATGGCGCCTGTTTTCTGGTCCCCGATCGGTAGCAACCCTGCCCTCTGGATCTCCTCCAGCTTCTTGTAGGCTATTGCGTACTGCCTGATCGCTCGGAAAGCGTCTTGTACATCTAACGGCTTAAGCATCTCGATCTCCCTGTGTTCTCTGAATACTACACCAAGCAGATTTGTTCAATTTCGTTGGTTGCCATTGGTATAAGAAAAGTAAGCAAGGATTCCCCCTGCTCACAACCCTTCTTATCAACCCACTGGAGCCCCTGATGTTCAAACAATCTATCTTCAGCTTCGCCCTGGTACTGCTTGTTGAGGCCATTTCGGCCATCGTTGAGTACCTCAAACACCGTCTCATGCGTCAAATGAACCGCCAATCGTATGAATCGGAGTTTTCTGAGGCGTATTGCTGATTTCTACTGGCTTTTAAGCCCTGTTTTGCACCGTTTCACCTGATTGGACGGTGTTTTCACCCAATATTTGCCGTCTTATGCGTCCCTAGCAAGCAATTTGCCGGGGTGGGATGGCTTTTTCTTCTGAAAGGAGCCATCTATGGCCCATTGTGTCTCCAATATGGCCTATGTCGGGGCTGAACCCTGGCATGGCCTCGGGCAACAACTGCCCAGCAAGCAACCTATTTCCGTCTGGCTGAAGTCAGCAGGTATGGATTGGCAGATCGAATCCTCACCGGTGCGCTATACCAGCCACGTTAACGGGTCTCTGGGGGCGATTCATGCCTTCCCTGAGCAGCGAGTGCTGTATCGATCCGATACGAAGGAGCCGCTGTCTGTCGTCTCGCCGCGCTATCAGGTCGTTCAACCGCGTGAAGTGCTGGAGTTCTACCGTGACCTCACAGAGATCTCTGGTTACGAGCTGGAAACGGCAGGGGTACTGAAGGGTGGCAAGAAGTTCTGGGCGTTGGCCCGTACAGGACAGTCAACGTCACTACGCGGTAACGATGTGGTCAACGGCTATCTCTTGCTGGCAACGTCTTGTGACGGCACCCTCGCCACAACCGCAACGCCAACGACGGTTCGCGTGGTCTGTAACAACACCCTGAATCTGGCAGTCGCGGGTAATACGACAGCCATCAAGGTGGGTCATCGCAGCAAGTTCGAGCCAGAATCGGTCAAGCAGCAACTGGGCATTGCCGTCTCGCAATGGGATCGGTTCATGGTGCAGATGCGCTTGCTCTCGGAGCGGAAGGTGAAGTCGTATGAAGCCACCAACTACTTCCTGCGAGTGTTCTGTGACGGTCTGGACGTGCATTCACCGGATTTCCGGCTGATGAACGAACGGGCCATGAAGAAAGCCCAGTCGCTCTATGACGGTCAAGGTCGTGGGGCTGAGTTGGATTCGGCCAAAGGCACGGCTTGGGGTCTGCTCAACGCGGTCACGGAGTTTGTTGACCATGAGAAGCGAGCCCGTAGTCAGGATCACCGTCTGGATTCAGCCTGGTTCGGTCAGGGCGCTCAGCTGAAACAACGCGCTCTCGATACGGCCCTGCTGATGGCAGCTTGATGCTCACCCAACCGTACAACCCTACGCACCGCAGTTGTAACCCATCGTAGCAATCAACCTCCCCCAGCAGCGCCCGGCCTGAGCTTCTCAGCCGGGCGTTGTGCATTGGGGCATCTGAAAGGAAATCATCATGGCCTCTGTAGTACGCCAAACAGAAACAAGTCAGCCACGGCCACGCTCTCAACCGGCTTTGCGACTGATTAAAACCAAAGACCTACCCCGCGATGACTGGCTGGATGTTCGACGCCAAGGCATCGGTAGCTCAGATGCTGCGGCCGCTGTGGGACTGAACCCCTACAAGTCGCAACTGGAACTGTGGATGGAGAAAACCGGGCGACAGGCAGCATTGCCGCAGGTGGACCCCAACGACGAAGAAAGCCCAATGTACTGGGGCAACATTCTGGAACCCATCGTAGCGGCGCATTACACCAAGCGAACGGGTAATCGGGTACGGCGCATCAATGCCGTGCTTCAACACCCGACGCATCCGTGGATGTTGGCCAATATCGACCGGGAAGTGATTGGCTGCCCGGAGGTCCAGATTCTGGAATGCAAGACAGCCGGGATTAACGGGGCCAAGCTCTGGCGAGACGGTGTCCCGGAATACGTTCAGCTACAAGTCCAGCACCAATTGGCTGTGACCGGCAAGACCTCCGCCGATGTGGCCGTATTGCTCGGCGGTCAATTGTTGGAGATCCACCGGGTTGAGCGGGATGAGGGGTTGATCGGGCGACTGATCACACTGCAAGCCCAGTTCTGGCAATACGTCGAAACGGACACCCCACCGCCAGCCGATGGTTCTGAGTCGGCGGATCTGGCCTTGCGTTGTCTGTATCCGAAGGACTCCGGCGCTACGCTGGATTTCCGGAAGGATCGGCAGTTGTCCGCGATGTACACGGATCTGGTGCATGTCCGGGAGCAACTGGTTAAGTCACAGGAAGTCGAAGCCCATCTGAAGCAACGCATTCAACAGGCGATGGGTTCGGCCAGCTGTGCATTGTTTGAAACAGGGTCGGTGACATGGAAGCAAAGTCGGGATAGCCAGGCAGTGGATGTGAAGGCTTTGAGCCAGGCGCATCCAGAACTGGTGCAACGCTACACCCAAACCAAAACGGGTTCTCGACGTTTCCTGATGGGCTAGTCCGTCATTCACCTCTGTTTCACCCTCCGTGCCTACCGGAGTTTATCGCCCTGCCCCGTAGGCCATTGGGGGTAGTACACACTGAAGGAGCAGCACCATGTTGAAAGGACTCGCCATTACACCGCCTGTCATTGGGCGTATATCGATTGGCAAGGTCGTCGAGAAGAACGGTAAGCGGTTGCCGGAGAAGGACGACCAATTCACCATCACCAGCCAGATTCAGACCCGTGATGGCTGGCTACCGCACCCCTTTGACGAGGGACTCAGGAAGGCACAGGGCGGTAAGACCCGGACGATTCCAATTCGGTTGTTGTTCTCGGAGCCGGATCTGAACTTCCGCGCCGACTACACGTTGTTTGACCGGGAAACCGGCCGACCGCTGTGTGTGGGCAACGGGGAAACCTGTAAACGGGTCAGTAGTCAGGGAATGGAAACGCACCCCTGCCCGACACCGGAAGCCTGTCCAATTGCCAAACAGGGTTGTAAGCCTTATGGTCGATTGAACGTGGCGATTGGCGACGATGACCCGCTGGGGACGTTTGTGTTCCGGACAACGGGTTTTAACAGTATCCGCACGCTCAATGCCCGGCTGCATTACTTCAAGGCAATCTCGGGTAATCGGCTGGCCTGCCTGCCGTTGGAGCTACGGCTACGCGGTAAATCCACCCGACAAAGCCATGGGACGCCGATCTACTATGCGGACATTACCCTACGCAATGACATGAAGCTGGAAGAAAGTCTGGAAGCCGCACGTCAGACTGAAGCCAGCCGGATTGCCGCAGGGTTTGACCAGCAGGCCCTCGATCAGGCTGCTCGGCTGGGCTTTGAGAACGGGGCGTTTGAGGATAGTTCCGAAGATGCCGGAGCAGTCGTCGAGGAGTTCTTCGGGGAGGCACCGGAGACAGAGGCGGAGGTAACACAGGCTGGCGATGCACCGGCAGGTACAGCCGCTAGCGAGAAACCCAGTAAGGCAACGCTCTCAGACAAGCTGGCCGCCAAGCAAGCGGGGACAAGTCAGGAGAAAACAGCGTGATGGCACTGTACGCTCTGTTTGGCCTTGCAGTTCCGGTGATCGTGATCTTGCTATGCCTCGTCTGGATGCAGTTGATGCACCAACTTCTTCTCTTGGGCCACTGATGGCCCGACTCTCGCGCAGGCGGGAGTTTTTTAGCTGCACAAAAGTAGTAGCATAATGCAAACAATTAATCTAATTTGCGCACGCAAAACATGACGAGTACCCACCTGACCATTCAATGCGCCAAGTGCAATGCTGAGCTTAAGAATGGCTCGACTCAATGCCCCCAATGCGGTTCAGTGGAACAAAATCAGCATTTCAAAATTGGTGACACCGTTGAGATTCACGATTCATTAGATGCAAAGCTCAAAGACCCATCTCTTAAGTCGGATGACAAGCTACGCGTTCACCTTAAGACTGGCGATGACTTGAGGAAATCCGATGGAAAGTGGATGAAGA
>JACCDN010443642.1_pt1 | contig 11387 bp, 9 predicted proteins | sample 7441691 | NCBI WGS metagenome assembly JACCDN01 (sample SAMN15323439, study PRJNA562643) | freshwater metagenome | isolation source: river surface water | place: USA:Blue River Watershed | collected 2017-08-16
AGGCTGGGAAATACCGCCTAGATACGCACCAAAGACAGGTGTCTGGCGGGGTTTCCGAAGCGATGGGTAGTGATACTCACGGCCTGCTCCTTATAGAAGGGCAGAAGCTCAATGATGCCCGATTCGGTTTGTTCAGAATCAAACACTGCAGTATCGACATTGGCAAGCGCTGGATGTGTTTTATCGATGGCCCCGATGACCCGGACCCTGCGTGGTCGCCTTGAGAGTAATGACAACCAAGCCTCTTCGCCCTCGAGTGTGACCGACACTCCAGCTTTTCGAACAAATTTCAAGACTCTAGCTGGCAGCTCATCAACGCTTAGCTCCACTCTTACTAAAGCCAGGGCGGTGATTAGACTGCGCCAAATTTGATATTCACTGGCAGAAGACTGAATACGAATGCTGCAATCGGATCTGGAGTAGCGAAGAATGTTTTTCTCAACGCTAAGTCCAGACTCATCTTGGGACTTGGAAAAGTATTCGTTTTTGGCAGCAACATCACTCTGGGCTGCTCTAATTAGCGATTCAATATCTTTATCGCTAAGAGTGCTGGCAGTAGCCATCACCATCAGCTCTTCAACAACCTTTTCACCAATCGGCTCCTTGGCGTTATTTGAAACCGACTTCCAATCGGTTAGGCAGAATAAATAGTTGGGGCCTCCAGCTTTAGCGGTGGGGCCAACAGCTGATTTCTTCCAGCCACCAAACGACTGTCTTCTAACAATTGCACCCGTTATTCCGCGGTTGACATAGACGTTGCCCGCTTGCACTTTTTCTAACCAAAGATTGATTTCTTCTGGTGACAGAGAATGCAGTCCAGCAGTCAGGCCATAGTCAACGGCATTTTGAATCTTGATTGCCTGCTCTAAATTCTTGGCAGTCATGATCGCAAGAACCGGGCCAAAGTATTCGACTTTGTGAGAGGTTGAGCCGAATCGAACTCTCTCCCTGACGCCTGGCGACCAAAGCTTTCCGTCCTCGCTCAGCTGCTTTGGTTCGATGAACCAGCGCTCACCCGCGTCCAGTTTGGTGAGGCCATGCAGAAGCTTTTCCTGCGGGGGTGCAATCATCGGACCCATTTGAGCAGCGGGGTTTAGTGGGAAATCCACCTTGAGAGACTCAACAGCGTCACGTAGTTGGTTTCGGAAGCGCTTTGATTTTGCCACCGAACCGACCAAAATCACTACCGAACTAGCAGAGCACTTTTGACCGGCGTGACCAAATGCCGAATAGGCAACATCCTTGGCTGCAAGATCTAGGTCAGCGTGGGGAGTCACGATGATGGAATTCTTTCCGCTGGTTTCTGCCAAGACGGTTAGATCGGGTTTGAACTGCTTAAAGAGTTGAGCGGTTTCGTAGCCACCGGTAAGAATGACCTGATCAACACTGGGGTGTGAAATCAGCTGTTTTCCGAGCTGCTTTTCTCCGATGTGAACAACCGTTAGTACACCCTCTGGCAGAACTTCTAACAGCAACGATGCGAGCACCGCTCCGCACCTTGCCGCTGGGCTAGCTGGCTTGAAGATTACTGCCGAGCCGGCAGCCAGTGCGGCCAGAACGCCACCAGCTGGAATTGCTACCGGGAAATTCCATGGGGGAGTGACCACAGTAAGTTTTCTCGGTATCGCCTGAGCGCCTGGAAGTGCTCCCAAGCGCAGTGCCTGCTTGGCATAGTAGTTAGCAAAGTCAATTGCCTCAGAAACCTCGGTATCAATTTGATCAATAGTTTTGCCAGCCTCTGACATGGCAACTTCAATCAGGTATTCGCGGTTTTCCTCCAGCACCACCGCTGCGCGAAGCAGATATTCAGACCTTTCGAGCAGAGTTAGTCGAGCCCAACTTTCTTGGGCTAGAAGTGCATTATCAATTACCTGATTCAGCGTTGCTTCGCTGTCGATTGTGTTTTCTTCGACCAGGTCTTCGCCTATTTGGGAGTCAGCCAAACGCCTATAAATTGTTTTAGCCCACTCTCGGTTTTCCACTATTGCGGGATCAGTATCCTCGGTGTTTGTGAAGGGGCCTTCCAGAACAACCGGCTCTTGCAGCGTGCGGTTTTGAATGCGATTCGGAATAGGGACACTGGTATCCAGGAGAGCAACTGAATTTTTGAAGCGCTCAACCTCGAGTTCAAAGTATTGAGAATCTGCTAGCTGAAAAGCGCTCGAAAGGAAGTTATCTTTGGTGGCGCCTTCTTCCAGTCTTCGAATTAGATAGGCAATCGCAACATCAAATTCTTTGGGATATACAACTGGCGTGTAGAGAACCAATTTGCCAACGGTCTTACTGACCACCTTGGCTTGATTTGGTGCCATTCCCAGCAGCATTTCAAAATCAAGGCCACTCTGGGCACCGCGCTGGGAAGCCAGTAACCATGCCCAAGCTAGGTCGAACAGGTTGTGACCGGCAACACCGATGTGAACATTCTTCACGCGGCTTTCCGTCAGCGCATAGTTGAGCACTCGCTTGTAATTTGCGTCGGCCTCAGCTTTAGATGAAACGGTTGCCAGTGGCCAGCCGTGCAGTTCAGAATCAACTCTTTCCATTGGAAGGTTTGCACCCTTGACCACGCGAACTTTGATAGGTGCGCCACCTTGCAAAACTCTCAGCTCAGCCCACTGCTGCAAATCAATCATCGCTCTAAGCGCATCTGGTAGATAGGCCTGCAGCACTATTCCAGCGGTTAGGTTCCTAAACTGTGGTTTTTGGAGAATGGACTTGAAAACAGCGACAGTTAGATCGAGGTCGCGGTATTCCTCCATATCAAGGTTTATAAATTTCTTGTTTGGGCTGGAGTTAGCAATCTCATATAGAGGAGTTAGACGCTCAACTACTTCCTGCACAGCCTGATCAAAAGCCCAAGGCGAGTGTGGAGAGACGATTGCAGAAACCTTGACCGAGACATATTCCGTTTCAGGGCGGCTGAGAATCTCCTTGACCGCCTCAAGTCGCTTGTTTGCCTCGGACTTGCCCAATACTGCTTCGCCCAGCAGATTTATGTTTAGTGTCGTGCCTGCTAGACCGAGCTTTTTAGTTGATTTTATTAATTTGTTTCTTCTGGCATCCAGCACCAGATGAGAAACCAAATTTCTTAGAAATGTTCTGGCTATTGGAATGACCGGCCAGGGGAGAATTACAGCGAAATTAGCTCCGAGCGCAACCATTAGTCGCAGATAGAGAGGCAGGAATTTTGGAGTAATGGTGCGAAGTCGATAGAGGTTATTGGCAGCTACACGCAAATCTTCCGGACGAATAACTCCGTCGATGAACCCAACCGCAAATTCAAGTCCGCGCTCATCTTGCAATAGCCCTGTCAGCCGCTTGGAAGGCTTATTTACTTTTAGCCTTCGCGATTCATCGACCCAGGACTTAACTTGCTCAATAGCAGCCTCAGCGAGCTCAGCCGAAGGAAGGCTCGGTATTTGGGTTGTCTTCAGCGTCATGGTCTCCCGCACCCCTCTAGGTTAGAGCCTCTGAGGGCGCTGATTTGTTGAGTATAGGAAATCTCTTGGTTGTTATTGTTTGACTGTGATCGAAAGCGCTTTTGGCCAAGTGGCCCTGATTCTGCTGGTGACAGCGGTGGTCGGGTTTGGAGCCAAGCTTGCTCGGCAACCACTTGTGGTTGCCTACATCTTTGTAGGCATCCTGCTAGGCCCAACCTTTTTAGACCTGGTTCACTATGAATCAGAAATTGAACTGTTTGCGGAGCTAGGCATCGCCCTGCTGCTGTTTTTGGTTGGTCTAAAACTCGACTTGAGCCTTATAAAAAACATCGGAAAAGTTGCTGTCCTAACCGGATTAGGACAAGTTCTTTTCACGGCAGCGCTGGGGTTCGTTATCGTTCTAGCCTTTGGCTTTGATGCTGCTCAAGCCGCCTACATTGCAGTGGCAATCAGTTTTTCCTCCACCATCATTGTGGTAAAGCTTTTATCGGATAGACGAGAAATTGATCAGTTGCATGGTCAAATTGCTGTTGGTTTTTTGATTGTTCAGGACATTCTCGTCATTGTCTTTATGGTTGTTATTGCAGCAATTGGTTCGAGTGCTGGCGAGGTTGATCGCTCGATTCCAGTGCTAATTTTTGGAAGCATTATCTACATCGCAGCAGCAGCCTTGATTTCGAAGTTTCTACTACCAAAACTGCTGGCTTGGCTATCAAAGAGCCAAGAGTTGACGCTAATTTTTGGAGTGAGCTGGGCACTCAGCCTCGCTGCAATAAGCCACACGCTTGGGCTTTCGATGGAGATCGGTGCATTCATAGCAGGCGTTGCTCTCGCCTCGACCCCTTATCGCGAAAGCCTCAGCGGCAAGATGGTGAGCCTGCGGGACATTATGGTTCTGTTCTTTTTCATTCAACTCGGATCCTCGCTCAGCCTCGCTGATGCGCTGCAACAGCTGTTGCCAGCAATTGTCATCTCAATCTTTGTCCTCATTGCCAAGCCGTTGATAGTGATGGCCATCATGCGCTGGCTTGGTTATCGGAACCAGGTTTCATTCAAGACTTCTTTGGCTATTGCCCAGATCAGTGAGTTCTCCCTGATTCTGATGGCACTGGGCTTTTCGCTGGGCCAAGTCAATCAATCTGCGCTGAGCCTGGTCACCCTGGTTGCAGTGATAACAATTACTTTTTCCACCTATTTCATTTTGTATTCAGAGCGCATCTACCAGTGGTTATTGCCCATCCTCAAGAAATTTGACGTCCCAGCTGAAGACCGGCTCGATGAGGAGGCAATTGAGGCCCGCTACGACGCCATCGTTATCGGAGCAGGTCGCCTGGGATCAAATGTCATCGGTGGATTGGCTGAAAAGGGTGCCAACCTGTTGGTAGTTGACCACAACCCAGAGGCTCTCAACAAACTTGCTTCAGAGGGTTTTGCAACGCTCTACGGCGACATCAGCGACCCTGAATTTGCTTACTCGCTCCCACTCAATGAAGCAGACGCAGTGATCTGCACAGCTCAAGAGCGCGGAACTAATTTGGTTCTACTAGAGACACTGGACCGCTTTGGTTATGAGGGTCAAATTTGTCTCACAGCCATGGATGCCCCAACCGCGGTTCTGCTGCAGGAACACCCGCGGGTGACAGTCATCAAGCCACTAAAGATGGCAGCCAACAGCATTGTTGAAGCCTTGCCCAATTTGAGATCGCGGGAGTAGCCTCATTCATGGGGGGACCATGGGTGCTGTTGATTTCTCAACTTGGATACCGGGCTGGATTTCACTTTTCGCGGTAACGATTTATGGAACACTTCTCGTCGCACTAGCTCTGCGAGCTAAATTCGCTCGTGACAGCTTTCAAATGAGGATTCTCGTAACTGGAAGCCGAGGAAAATCTGGCACTGTTCGCCTAATCCACGCAGGTTTGGCAAATTCTGGGCTAAAAGCATATGGAAAAGTCACCGGCACTGTTGCAGTGGAACTTTCTCCGGACGGCACCGAGGTGAGAACTTCAAGACTGGGTACTGCTGGAATCTCCGAGATGCCGCAGGCCGTAAGGCGTGGATTTAAAGCAGGTGCTACGCACGGAGTCTTTGAATGCATGGCGGTTTCGCCACGACTAATCCACACGGTTCAAGCTAAGTATGTCCAAGCACAAGTTGTGGTAATTCCAACCATTCGTTTGGATCATTTGGAGGACGAAGGCTTGGACGAATTTCAAATTGGCATGAACATTTTGAATGCAATTGAAACGTGTGATGTGCTGGTCACGGGTGTAAACCAGCCAGACCTTATTGCAGCCTATCGAGACTGGTGCGAGCAAAGAAATGTGAAGTTTGTTAGCTGTGTGCCCAGTGAGTCAACGCCGCTCGTCCCAGGGCATCACCCGGTCAACGTCGCGGTTGCACAAGCTGTCTGTCAATTGGCGGGGGCGAGTGAGGAGCTAGCCGTTCAGGGTTTGCAGAAGGCTGGTTTGGAACCCAGGGCACTAGAGCTTTACAAACTGGAGCTGGATGGCACTGAAACACTAATGATTGACATCGGTGGTGCCAACGATCCGACCTCAGCCTTTGAAGCTCTACAGAGCTGGAAGATTCAAAATAAGAAAGTTGTGCCGGTTTTGGTAAACCGCTGGGAAAGGCCCTTGCGTTCAGTCATTTTCTCTGCCTCACTGGCTGGTATTTATCCGATTGCGCTAGTCAGCGGTCCGCTTTATCACTGGCTAAACAAGCCCCAGACTCTTGAGTATTTGCGATCGGCTGCGGGACCAAAGGTTTGGGAGACCAACTTTGTTCAGCTGTCCTATCTTGACTGTCTCTTTCCAGAGCGCATTATCAAAAAACTAAGAGTTCTGGAACCTGAGCCGGTAGACGGAAGGCTAATTCTTATCTTGGTTGAGAATACCCACGGGTCCAAAGTGGATATTTTGCGCTCTCGTTTTCTCAATGGTGTGAAACTTACTCAGTCGGAGGCTTTTAGCTCATGATCGAACTCGATGTCGAATTAGTGCGGGGAATTTTGGTTGTCGGGTTGATTATTTCCGCCCTGACGTACCACTTTTTCCGAGTGAATAGCGGGGGAGTAGTAACGGCCCCTTTCCTCGCGATAATGGTTCTTTCGGGCGACTGGATCAACCTCGTTGGCTGGTTAGCTTTGTCAACCCTCGGCTATTTGACGATTCGCTACCTCAGTGAACGTTGGCCGCTACCGCGAGTTTGGCTATTTTTTGCTGGGATTTTTCTCCCAATGTCGATTCATATTCTTGGACTAAATCTTCTGCAACTGCCTGGATTTGATACTTATTCAACCTACTTGGCGGCTGGTCTTTACATAACAAATGGCCTTACTGCTTACGATGCCGCAAGACAGGGCTTGATCAGAACCTACATAAGCGCTGCAGGAGTAACTCTGGTGACGGTTATAGCGGGACTAATTATGTATTGGTTAATGCAAATTAATTCAATCCAAACTGAACCGCTGCCTGCTTTTGTAACTCAAGACCCACTTCTAGCTTTTGTAATTGTTTCAGCCGCAATTGTGGCAAGACTGGCTTTTGGCATGGGAACAGCCGGCATCATTGGTGGTGCTTATCTTTTGCAGATTGCAACTCCAAGCAGCCTGTTGGTAGTTTTGATTTTTACTCTGGTCGGCGCCTTTATCTATAAACGGGTTGCTAACTTCATGGGGCTCTCACCCAAACAAGCTTTTTACTCTTTGCTGGCCGTTGGTTCGTTGGTCGCTTGGTTTGGTCTATTTTGGGCAAGCGTGCTGGGGATACCAGGAGCTGAACAAGTTGAAAGTTTTGCTTTAGAGCCTCTACTTGTAGTGGGATTACTTATTGGCGAGACAGCCAGATTTGGGGCTATTCGAACAGTTGCAGGAGCGGCGTTGGTTGGTACTGCTGGCTGGGGAATCACTAGCCTGGTGAGTTTAGGAGTGATTTCAACTCTTGCCGCCTACTTCATCACGGTAGTCCTCTTGACAGCGGGCATTATGTTTGCATTCAAAGAGGTGAAGCGGGGCTGGGACGCAGCGGTCGCAGGTAGTTCTAGGTGGGCCTCCCACTAAGTACCCGTCCACTAAACTCTCTATGTTTCCATCTGCCCTCGTAGCTCAGTGGATAGAGCAAGAGCCTTCTAATCTCTTGGTCGCAGGTTCGATTCCTGCCGAGGGCGCTTTAGTGGAGGAACCATGGCTGCCCGTCTCAGTATTGAATCGTTGACCCAGCAATTTATATCGGCATACGAAGAGAAAGACATTGCTGCCATATCTGAGATGTTTTCACCGAATGTGGTCTTGCGCGATTGGAATCGTGAGGTGGTGGGTTTTGATGCTGCAATTGCGGAGTTCACGAGCAATTTTCAAGCTGTCGAGAGTCTAAGAATCGAAATCAAGAATTTAGTCACTAGCGAGGTCGTCGCCGCCGTCGAGTTGGAAATAGTGATCAACGAGGTCGAGAACCTACGGGTTGTGGATGTCATAAGTTTTGGTGAAGACCAGAAAATCCTTTCGATAGTCGCCTATAAGGGTCTCTAGACAAGCTTGTAAGTGTCGGATTCTTTTTAGGGCTTCTAATCTCTTGGTTGTAGGCGCGGATCTTGGCGAGGACGGCAGCCTTAGAAGTCCAGGGTTGGTATAGATTGACGTAATGCGAAAACTAATTGGTTTGACTCGCTTTGCAGTGTTTGTTCCTGCCCTGGCATCGATAATCGGAGCTCTCCTGCTCATGGCACAGGGTTCTATCGAGATGATTCGAGTTTTTGCCGATGCGGTTACCAGTCAGGTTTCACTAAAGGAAACCATTGTTGAGGTCTTGACTGCAGTTGACGCGATTCTGCTCGGCACTGTGCTACTGGTAATTGGTTATGGGCTTTACGAATTGTTTGTTGATGCTGAGATTAAGGTTCCCGCCTGGCTTCAGGTGAAGGATTTAGATGATTTGAAGTCAAAGCTCATCGGGGTAGTAGTGGCAATCATCGCTGTGGTATTCGTAGGTGTTTTCGTTGATGCCAACAGGGCAGATGAAGTTTTGGCTTACGGAGTGGGAGCAGGGGCGCTAGTCCTCGGTCTAGCGATATTTGCTTTCACTACCAAGAAGGACTCAACACCTGACAAAAACAGCTAATCCTGCAACTCTGGTTCAAGCCAAAAGTTGCTAGCTATCTCGCTTTTCTGACGCCTTGCCCGAATCGCGACAAGATGTAGTTTTCAATGAGACCCACCAGGTTGTAGAGAAGAATTGAAACCAGGGTAATTACAACGACGTAGGTCCAAACCTCTGTTGTTTTTGCTCTTCCTACCGCCGAGATGATCGCGTAACCAATTCCCTGACCAGTGGCCAACCATTCGACCAAGAGGGCCCCCGTTATAGCGCCGGGCACGGAAATCTTTACTGCTGCAAAAAATGATGGGAGGGAGGCTGGAAAAGCTACGTAACGAAGTGCTGCAATTTTGTTTGCACCATACACCTTCGCCACATCAAGCATGGCCTCGGTTGCCGAGCGAAGACCAAAGACAATGTTCACAAGTGCCGGAAAGAGCACCACGATAGCCCCCATTACCGCCACCGTGACCTGCTGCCTGCCAAAAATAAGAATCAATATAGGCGCCATGGCAATGAGTGGAACTGACCTGAGCAGCATCGCGATCGGCATCAGAGCTTGTTCCAGACCCTTGGACAGTGTGAAAACTACGGCGACGATGGTTGCAAACAAAAGACCAAAAGAAAAACCAATAGATGCATCAACGAGTGTTTGGCCTAAAGCTTGCCCGACCAACATTTGGTTTTCCAACGCCTCTTCATCTAAGAAAAGAAATTCGAATACTTCGAGCGGGCCCTTACCGATGTAGGGAGTTACGTCAAATGCCCACAGCGCAACTACCCAAAGCATCAGAACAATAAGTAGCGAAAGCAGGGTATTACTTACGCCCTCAACCAGCTGCTTTAGCTGATATTGAATTTCCTCGCGACGCACCCTCGCGCGAGTTGCGATGAGGGATTTATCTTCGGAGTCTTCAATCTTGAAGTTCATCAGCTTCCCCTACTCCATGGCGTAACCAGGCGAGATAGAAGGGAGAAAAGCGCGTACCCAGCACCGGCGATGAGACCGGACACCAGCGCTACACCCCAAACGCGAGCTATCTCAAGCGACTGCTGGGCATTTACCATTGCAGGACCGAAACCAAGATCCGGCCCACCAACGTACTCACCCAAAATGGCACCAAGGAATGCAGCGGGAGCTGCAATCTTGAATGCTGCAAAAATCGAGGGGAGTGCTGACAGTAATTGAACTTTGGTAAGTCGGTCCCAAGCATTGCCACCGTATGCGGTGACAAGATCCAATGTTTTCTTGTCGCTGCTTCTGACACCGGTGAGAGCACCAACATAGGTGGTAAAGAAAACGCTCAAGGCAGCTAAAACAATGGCGGCCGGAGCGGGCTCACCCTCACCCGGAGCTCCAACCACCAGTCGAACTATTGGCCCGATTGCAACTATCGGTATGCAATAGGTGATGACGGCTACCTGGGTGGAAAGGGATTCAACCCGAGGCAAAAGCAGTGCAATCCCAGCAAACAAAATTGCGAAAAGGTTTCCCCAAAAAAACCCAATTGCTGCCTCGGCCAAAGTAATTGAGCCATTTCTCCAGTAGAAGCCAAACCCGTCTATGAGCAGTTGCTCTAAAACCTGCAGTGGAGTTGGTATTGCTCCGCCTGACCCGTCTGGCCTAACCCCCACGCCTGCAAAAACTGTCGCTGCCAGTAGCCACCAAACTCCAATGGTCGCAGCGACTCCGACCAACCCTGTCAATTGGGATGGCATTGCCCTTGTCAGAGTGTCAGTCATTTGCCTGGTTTGCACTCGATCCAAATAAGAGTTCAGAGGCTCGATCATGCAATCGATGAAACTCCGGAGTTCGCATCATTTCAGGAGTTCTAGGTCTGGGCAGATCGACATTGATGATTTCTTTAATTCGACCAGGTCTTGGACTCATGACTGCAACTTGGTCGGATAGAAAAATCGCCTCGGAAATACCATGGGTAACCATCAAAGTCGTGGCGGGTTTCTCAGTCCATATTCTCAGCAGCTCCAGATTCAGGCGCTGTCTTGTCATGTCATCCAAGGCACCAAACGGTTCATCCAGTAGCAAGACACTTGGTTGAACTACAAGTGCTCTAGCAATGGATACTCGCTGCCGCATGCCACCTGATAGCTGCGCGGGCTTAGCATTTTCGAATCCCTGCAAACCGACCAGGCGGATTAGTTCGTTGATAAGACTCTCATCCGGTTGCACATGCGCCAACTCAAATGGCAAACGTATGTTGGCAGCTACCGAGCGCCAAGGCATTAGAGCAGAATCTTGAAATGCGATTCCCAGTCTGTGATCCCTGCGCAACTCGGCAGGTGCCATTCCATCAACCGTGACAGTTCCGCTGGTCGGAGTTTCGAGACCAGCCAAAATTCTCAAGATTGTTGACTTGCCACACCCAGAGGGCCCCAACAAAGAAAGAAATGAACCTCGATCGGAGTGCAGGGTCGCATTATCGAGAGCAACAATGGGTTCTCGACCGAGATTAAATGTTTTACTGAGCCCAGAAATGGTAATGCCGCTACCCATTGAGGGGGTAGCGGCATTATTGGATTCCATCACCGAAGACTAGTCCAGAAGCTCTGGGTGCTCGGCATACACCTCAGCTAGCAAACTCATGTCAAAGAGCTGGGCTGCTGTAATTGTGTAACCTGCACGGGCTAGTGTCTGAATGTTTTGCTCTTGCAGGCTTTCTGAAATGGTCAGAAGTCCGTTGGCACGAGTTTCGTCGGTAAGCACCAGGAGATCGTTCTGCGCCTTTGACTGCTGGCGCTCCTTGTTGATGTCGAGACCTAGGTCCTTGCCATAAACCTCTACTGCTAGACGAGCTCCCTCATCTGGGTTGGCGATTGCGTCTTTCCAACC
>JACCDN011175853.1_pt1 | contig 11384 bp, 9 predicted proteins | sample 7441691 | NCBI WGS metagenome assembly JACCDN01 (sample SAMN15323439, study PRJNA562643) | freshwater metagenome | isolation source: river surface water | place: USA:Blue River Watershed | collected 2017-08-16
CAAAGAAAGAGCCCAAGCAATTGATACCTTCCTGGAAAAGAGAAAATCATCTCTAGCAGGCTACGGAATGAAATTCGTAGAAGAAGCCGAGAAGAATGGAATTGACTATCGTTTATTGGTCGCCATTGCCGGCCGCGAATCTACATTCGGACGTCATGCTTGTAAGGGTGCCACAAACAGTGTTTTTGGATACGGTTCATGTAAAATCAACTTCAAATCGATCGATGAATCAATTGAAACGATTTCCCGAAAGCTTGGGGGAGACTCAAATCATTATCACGATGAAATGACAAGCTATCAAATTTTGCGAAAGTACAACACGGTTATTCCAAATTACCCAAATGAGGTAATCCGACTCATGAAAATAATTGATGATAGTGAAGAAATAGTTTAAAACAAAAACCGCACATTGTGCGGTTTTTGTTTTAAATCTTTTTCATTGTTTCTATCACAAGGCTTTTCTCACCATTGCGAATATTTACTTTTGCGGTAATTGCTATTATTGTATCGGGCTCGATAATTTCCTTTTGACTTTCAAATAACTTCGAGAATACGACAGCCTCTATTGTACCGGTAAAGTCCGAGATTTTTATAAATGCCATGCGATCGCCCTTTTTTGTCATTATTGGTCGTACTGTATCTATAATACAAGCTACGGTTACAGGCATGCCATTCTCGGTTTCGTTTTTGATTTTCTTTAATACTGTACCGAATTTCTCGATTTTTTCTTTGAAGGCATCGAGAGGGTGTCCTGAAATATATAGGCCCAAGAGCTCCTTCTCCCAAGTTAGCATATCTTTCTTGCTAGCCTGATCAACAGGGACTAGGGTCAAAGTAGAGGTGATTCCACCAATTGCGCCAAATAGCGAGTCTTGTGCATTTACACTGCGCGCATCCTTGTTGAAAGCAATCAATCTTTCCAAGTTGGAGATTATGCTATTACGCTCTCCTAGGTTATCCATAGCGCCAGTTTTAGCCAAGGCTTCTACTGATTTTTTGTTTAGATTTTTGTGATTGATACGTTCAAAGAAATCTGACAATGATTTGAAAGGTCCTTTGTTTTTACGCTCTTCAATTATTGCATCTGATATGTCTGTCCCGAGATTTTTAATTGTATACAAGCCAAAACGTATTGTACGGCCGGTTGCATGGTCGCTACCTTTGATAACAGTAAATCCTCCGAAACTTTCATTGATATCTGGAGGGAGTACAATGATATCCATTTTCTTACAGTCTTCTACAATTTCTGCAATCTTGTCTACGTCGCCAGATTCTGCAGTTAGAATGGCACACATATATTCGACAGGGTAATTGGCTTTCATATAAGCTGTCTGATATGCGACCATACCATAACTTGCCGCATGAGCTTTGTTGAATCCATAGGCCGCGAATGTTTCAATCATTGACCACATTGATTTGGCTTGGGCTGGCGTCATTTTATTGGCGATAAGACCTTTTGTGAACTTATCTTGTTGCTTATCCATTTCTTCTGGAATCTTCTTTCCGATAGCTTTACGAAATGTGTCAGCTTCACCCCAAGTGTATCCAGCCAAGTTTACAGCAATCAACAATACGTCATCTTGATAAATCAAAATACCATAAGTAGTTTCCAAGAATTCTTTAAGTCGCGGGTCTAGATACTTTACTAGAGTTGGATTATGTTTGCGTTTGATGTAATCAGGAATGAAAGCAATAGGACCAGGGCGATAGAGTGCCACCATCGCATTGATATCATTGATATTTGTAGGTTTTAGATCTTTTAGATATTTGGTCATACCAGAGCCATTGAGCTGGAATAAACCTATTGTTTCTCCTCGAGCAAGCATTGCATAAGTTTTTTTGTCGTCGATTGGTATTGTCTCTAGATTGATATCTACATTGTGAAGTAATTTCACCAAACGCATTGCCTCGGACAAAATAGATAAGTTGCGAATACCCAAGAAGTCGAATTTCGGCAATCCAACATCTTCGATATTGTACATATCATATTGAGTAATTATGTGCCCACCTTTTGGGTCGTATTGAATAGGTGTGAAATTGTACAATTCACTAGGCGCGATTACAATACCGGCTGCGTGTACGGATACATGGCGAACACAGCCCTCCATCTTTTTGGCAAGATCAATAATTTCTTTTACATCTTTTTCTTTGTCATAGGCTTCTTGCAATTCAGGGACGATTTCCATTGCATGTTTGATTGTCATAGCAAATCCTTGGCTACCTTCGGGTATCATTTTGGAAATTCTATCACCAATATCATACGGATATCCGAGTGCCCGAGCGACATCTTTGACAGATCCTCGAGCCATCATCGTACCGAATGTTCCAATCTGAGCAACTTTATCTTCGCCGTATTTACGTTTTGCATAGGCTATAACTTCATCACGCCTGTTATCAGCAAAGTCCATGTCGATATCGGGTAGGGATGGACGCTCAGGGTTGAGGAATCGCTCGAAGGGTAATTTGTATTCGATTGGATTAATATTTGTAATTCCAATTAAATATGATACTAGTGAACCCGCTGCCGATCCTCGAGTATTTGTTAGGATGCCATTTTCTTTTGAATACTTTAATAAATCTGCCACCACAAGGAAATATGAAGGATAGCCTTTTGCAGTAATAATACCAAGCTCGTATTCTATACGGGTTCGGACCTCGGGTGTCTCCTCGACATTACGCTTGATTAATCCTTCTTCGGTAAATTTCCTTAACTCATCTTCTGGCTTTGCGCCACTTTCGATTTCATAATTTGGGAAATACGCTTTACCTAAATTCAAATCGTAATCCTCGCACATATCTGCTACCATTTTAGTATTCTTTACCGCTTCTTCGTACCCTTGGAAATATTCAAGAGCTGTCTTCTCATCAATAAGAGAGAAGTCATCATCAGAGAATTCGAACTTACTGCTATCTTTGCCATCTGTACCAGTGTTGACTTGTAAAAGTGTGTGGTGAGCCTTGTGGTCATCCTTACATGGGTAATGTGAGTCTTGGGTTGCAACTAATGGAATATTAAATTTCTTGGCGAGTTTTGCCAATTTATCTCTTAATTCTTGGTCGCGCTCTATGTGCGGGTGGGATTGTATTTCGATAAAATAATTTTCTTTACCAAAGATTTCTTGGTGCTCTATCACAAGCGCCTCCGCCTTTTCCATATTATCTGCCAAGATTGCTTTTGACAATTTGCCACCCATACATCCAGAAAGGGCAATAATACCCTCGCTATATTCACGCAAAAGTTCACTATCTACGCGGGGCTTGTAATAGTATCCTTCTAGGTTGGCTTTGGTGACAATCTTCATCAAGTTCTTGTAACCTGTAATATTTTTCGCCAAGAGAATTAAGTGGTAGCGCTTGTTGTCGATACCCGGCTCTTTGTCTTTCATTCCACGCTCGGCTACATAGACTTCGCATCCAATAATTGGCTTGATTCCAGCCTTCTTGCACTTCTTGTAGAATTCAATAGCTCCATACATATTGCCGTGGTCAGTAATAGCCATAGCGTCCATTTTGTGTTCACCTGCGATTCGTACCATATCCTCCACCTTTGAAAGCCCATCTAATAATGAGTAATGACTATGTGTATGTAGATGTATAAAATTAGATGACATATATTCTGTGGGTACTTGTCCCGTAGGAAGCTTGCTTTCCTTCGGGATGTAAATGGATGAATTTAGAATCTGACATTCAAGTATTATATCAGCAACATCGTGTATTTGACAAAACTTACATTTTTGTGTATTATAAAGAAAAATTTATAGTTATGACAAAAACAGAGTATCTTCAGCTTCGAGCCACTATTAATCAATTTTATGGTCAAGTGGTGTCCCGGTATCGTTTTTCTATTATTCGATGGGGTGTAATTTTTTTACTACTAGCATCAATTGTTCAAACAGAAATCTCTAATTATGCTTTATTTGAGTATAACGGAGATCTTCTTTTTAAATTCTCAAACCACCACTTTCTTTTGTCTGGCCTGTATCTTGTAACTCTAATTATTCATAAGATTGTAATAATTGGTCATACATATGAAAGAGACAAGCAACTTGATAAACTGCACGAAGTTTATACAAACGGAGGCACAGTAGAGCAACTACTTAGTGAAAAGGAATTTGAAAGGTATTTTAAAATCTAAATTTAAATTGAGTTATCGTAAAGAACAGAAAAAGAACATTTTTCTGTTCTTTTTCTGTTATATCTTAGAATTTCTATATATTTGACAAAAACTAGTAAATAGTTTATTTTAATAAGAAAATACCCACCATGAAAGAAAAAGAATTATACACAAAAGAGAAGGTTATCTCTGCTGTAAAAATTTACTACGAACAAATCGAAAAGCTTATTGATGTATTAAGATTTATTTTAATCTGTATTATGCTAATTTCCGGATTTATAGCATATATACGTTTATTTTCTAAAGTATATCAATTTGATGACCATTTTTTTATTGGATTTTTAGTTAGTGTAGTTGTATTTATTTGTTTTCTCTTTTGTATCAGAAATATCAAAGAGAATCAATACAATAAACTCGAGTATATTAATAAACAATACAAAGAGACAAGCTTGAGATTATTTTTCTCCGCATTTGCACGCTGGAGAATAAGCAAAATAATTAATGATTACTAAAGAACAGAAAAAGAACATTTTTCTGTTCTTTTTCTGTTATGTGCTAAAATTTCCATATGGAATATATTATCGGAATAGATGAAGTGGGGCGGGGGCCGATTGCGGGGCCGGTGGCTGTTTGTAGTTTCCTTTGCCAGTCGTCCTTTTTCCCAATTACAGAAATTGATTTGCCAATGCGGGATTCAAAGAAGCTTACAAAAATTCAGCGAGAGAAATGGTTTGAATATTTGAAAGGTGAAAAATTAAAAGGGAATTGCGATTTTGCTGTATCGTATGTGAGCGCCGAAATGATTGATAAATTTGGAATTGTAAAAGCGATACAGAAATCTCTGGACACAGCATTGGCAAAATTGGATTTTCAAAATTCTGAAACTTCTATTTATTTGGATGGGGGTTTAAAAGCACCAAAAGAATATACAAATCAAGAAACGATTATTAAAGGCGATGAACTTCATCCAGTGATTTCTTGTGCATCAATTATTGCAAAAGTTTCGCGAGATAAAATAATGGCCAATCACGCCAAAGAGTACCCAGAGTATGGCTTTGAAAAACACTCAGGCTATGGAACAAAGGCTCATTATGATGCTATTAAGAAACACGGGGTCACCCCGCTCCATCGCAAAACTTTCATGAAAAACATTATTTAATATATTTACCTACTCAAACCTATAGGTTTGGTTCAGTAAGTATGATATAATAATGCTATGAGTGCTGAAAGAGAAATTCTTAAATATTTAAGTGAAAATAAGAATAAGCGTATTATTAGATATAAAGGAATACGTGTGAGTTTTCTGGGTTTGCCAGATTTTAAACATTATAAGTATCAGACGCTAGCTAATAATTGTTCAAATTTGAAACAAAGGGGATATATAAAAGAAGTAAATGGTAACTATTTAATCACTCAAGCTGGTGAAAATTTTTTACAACAAAAAAGTAGGAATACTTTTAAAATATTCAAATCTGAAAAAACAGATAAAGACCCAAAGGATTTATTGCTATTGTATGATATTCCACAAGATCAAACTTCTATAAGGAACTGGTTCAGAAGGGAATTGAGAATGTTTCATTTTGTAATGATCCAGCGTAGTGTATGGGTTGGTCCGTCGCCCTTACCAAAAGACTTTTTGGCTTATGTAAAAGAAATGAAAATTGGTGACCATTTTAAAACTTTTAAATTAGAGAAAGGATATAATCAAAAAAAGTAATCTTTACCGACTCAAACCTATAGGTTTGGAAAGGTAAAGGTGTATTTCTTTAAAAAGTTGACAAATCTTTATATATATATTAGTTTTAAAATAAAGTGATCATTGTTGAGCTCCCAGAGTGGCTTTATGGCCTTTGTGGGAGCTTAATTAATTGCTCATGCAATGACAACAATAAATATAAAAAGTTCTTCAGTATTAGTAGTTTTTTCTTGTTTGGCTGCAATATTTTGTGGCATGAGTGCATACAATTTTTTCTATACAGGGTTATTGCCATTTATAGAGCAATTGATTCATAAAGATTCATATGATTTTTCTCGAAAAATGATCATTCAAAACGGAACAGGTACAATCATTTTTTTTCTATTAGCTATTCTATTAGCAATATTTGCCAATATATCTCATAGGAATTAAAATTTAAAACTGACGAAGATTAACTTTCAAGCAAAGCCCGAACTAAAAATCCGGGCTGCGTTTATTTTATAAGTTCACTGCCAAATATGTTGCAACTATCGCAGCTGTTTCGCCACGGAGCATTAGGGGCGAGATAGAGATTATTTCTATATTATTGTCGCGTGCATATTCAAGCTCAGTATCTGTAAATCCGCCTTCCGGGCCTATGAATATGGCCATTTTTTTCTGCCAGCTATTTATATTTTGTGATAATGATGAGCCTGTTGCATCGAAGAGTACTGTGTGATTATTTTCTTTGCTTTCTAATATGGCATCTTTATAGTTCATTGTCTCTCGAATTTCCGGCACAGTATTGCGCCCACAGAGTTCACTTGCTTCGGTAACAATTTTATTTAATCTTTCTGTATTTATATTTTGCTTAATTGTCCTTTCTGTTTTGATTGGTACAATAGTTTTGATTCCCAATTCGGTAGCTTTTTGGGCTATAAATTCGAAATTCTCACGTTTCAAAATTGATGCATAAAGTGTCACCATTCTTTTTACGGTTTTGGTATTTTCTTGTTCACTTATTAATTTGAGAGTTGCAGATTTTTTATCAATATTTTCTATTTCACACAATGCTTCCATTCCGTTTGGGTTCGCAAGTATTATTCGCTCTCCAGTTTTGAATTTGAGCACATTTTTCCATTGGTGAATAAGCTCGGGCTCATTTACCACGATTGTGTCGTTTTCGATATTATAATTGTGTATAAATCTATGAATTTTCTTCATTTTATTTATAATTATTATTTATCCATTTTTTAACTTTTACTTTGTCTGTAGATACCCAGAGTGCATTTGAATATATCTTCTCATAGGCTTGCTCGAGTGTCCTTGCGGATCCAGGAGCCTGATTTTTCTTGAAGAATTTCTTGATATCATCTGCGTCTTTCACACTTGCATGTGTGCCAAGTGGTGATAGTAGCCGAGAGAGGAAGTGTCCACCTTCGCCCCAAGTTTTGAGGATTATTTTGTAATTTGATTTTACAAATTTCCAAGTCAGATCCCTACCGTACTTATTTCCCCACACTGCTCCTATGAGGAAGGGCGCATCTTGGGTACGGACATTTGATGAAATTGCGAAATGTAATGTAGCACAAAGATTTTTATTATCACGGAATTGTGCCAAGGCTCGGCCGTAGCGCTCTTGCTCTTCATGCATCTTTTCTTTCAAATATAGATTCTTGAACAAATTCCATTCTTTCTGTCCGCCATTCTGAGCAACAATTGCATAGACAGTACTCCTAATATCTGCACGGATTGGATTCTTGATTCTACCTTTGAATAACTTTTGTGCATGTTTGATTATATTTTTGTCGCCATAGCTACCAGCGCCTGATATTGCCAAGTTTCGTAGGAATGTATGTGAATGTTCTTCACCCTTGATATGCTCCCAAGTCATGCGAGATGCAAGAGGAGAGAAGAGTGAAAGTGCATATTTTTTGTATGTCTCATCTCCAAAGAGTGCATAGACTTTGCCAATACCGCTCGCAAGCTCGGCCCATACAATGTATTCTGTTTCGTGTTTGTATGCGAGAGAGAAATCAAGTGCAGTGACAGTATCGATATATCCACCTTCTGCAAGAGCAAACATATCACGGATTAATCCAAGGCGATCTTTGACGGATAGCTTGCAATCGAGAATTTCTTGTTTCAATTTTAGAATAGTCTCGGCGTCGTATCGTGTTCGAACAAAAGATCTTTCTTCGAAATTCAATTTACCAATGCTTGCGCCAATTAATGGAACTTTATTTTTTGTTGTGATTGTTTTTAGAATCTCATTGTTCGTCTCGTAAGCAAATGGTACATGCCACAATTGCTTGGTACCTTTGTTGTATTTCTCGCGAGAAATTCGGCTAGAGAAGAATCTCTCTTGTGTGGCACTATATTGATGACCCTTTTTTGAAAGACTGATTAATGGATAGCCAGTTTGCTTGGTCCATGTATTCATCATCTTGACCACATTTTTCTTGCTTACTTTTTCAAAAGATTCCCAGAGTTGGACTGTCTCGGTATTGTTGTAACTATGTTTCTTGAGGTAATGTCGCAAGCCGTCGCGGAATGTATCGTGGCCAAGATATTCTGCAAGCATGCGTATTACAGCCGAGCCTTTGGCATAAGAGACCATATCAAATATCTCGCTAATTTCATCTGGGTGGTGGACTGTGACTTCCACAGGGTGGGAATTGGCAAGTGCATCGAGGCGCAGTGCTACAGCGTAGCGATCGGCTAAATATAGATCCCAAACATGCCACTCTGGGAACAAATGATCTGTACACAAATTCTCCATATACGATGCGAAGCCTTCGTTGAGCCACAAATCTGTCCACCACTTCATTGTGACCAAGTTACCAAACCATTGGTGAGCAATCTCGTGTGCTATTACAATTGCTACCCATTGTTTAGTAGCAAGCGAAGAATTATTCTCATCAACAAGCAATGCAGTCTCGCGGAATGTAATCGCACCCCAATTCTCCATAGCTGCACTTTCGAAATCGGGAATTGCAATTAAGTCTAGAGTTGGTAGTGGGTAAGGAATGTCGAAATATTTATTATAAAATTCCAAACATCGAATAGCTACATCAAGAGCAAATTTCGCTTGATGCTTTTTGCCAGCAGTTGTATAAACACGGACCAATGTTCTACCTGCATTTTTTTCTACATATTCAAAATCTCCAATTATGAATGCGAGTAAGTATGTCGACATTTTTGGAGTTGGAGCAAAAGAAATAATTTTGTACCCTGCTTCGTGCTCTTTGATACTAGTCGGCAATGTATTTGATATTGCTGTATGTGTCCCTGGAATAATAAGCGACACATCAAACACAGCCTTTTGCGCTGGCTCGTCGAAGCAGGGGAATGCACGGCGCGCATCTGTCGCCTCGAATTGGGTAGTGGCCAAATGTTTCGTCACGCCATCAATCTCATACTTACTCTTGTAGAATCCACGTAGTGTCTCATTGATAATCCCATTGAAAACAAGAGTTAGCTTAATTTTCCCTCTAGATATTTTATTTTTAAAAGTAAAAGTTGTAGTCTCGGCTTTTGTATCGTAGTAAATTTTTGTAGCAAACTGAACGCCCGCTTGTGCTGTTTCGATATCGATATCTTTTGAGTGAAGAGTAATTTCTTTGATATCTTTATCAATCATAATATCAATAACTTCCTTGCCCCAAAATGTAAAATTCTCTAAATCAGGTTTGAGAGTTAGATTGTATCGAATAGGTGTGACATGAGAGGGAAGTAATACGGAAGTTTTGGGTTTTTTAGTTGTTTTCATAGGGCTATTATACCAAAAAAGCCTTATATTCAAAGGTTAATCTAACTTGACAAAATGGTATATATTGTGCTATAATACTAGGAGTTATTTAGCTCTTTGAAATATTTGTTGTTTTTATAGAGTTGGTAAATTATTGCCGTTTCTATTAAAAACAACAAAAATGAATATCTTAAAATTAATTATCTATTTTTTCCTAGGATTCCTGGGAATCCTTTTTTTAGTTCTGACCATTATTTTCGGTCTCTGTACTGTTTATTATGGACTAGGAGCGGTATCGTATGATTTTATGAGAGACGATTTTGATGATCCGACTAGGGATTTCTTAATAAACCTTGGTATGTTCATTTCATCGTTCTTGATAACAATTGTGATATGCGCAGGAATGAGAAAAACCAAACCAAAACTTCAAAATCTAAAAGAAGGAAAACTCGAATTCTAAAACAACTAATTTTCAAAAACAAAAGCCCGGATCGCAAGATTCCGGGCTTAGTTATTTTTAGGGTGAGAAATTTTAATGTTTGAAATGCCTATAACCTGTTGTGACCATTGCCATTCCGAGTTCGTTACATTTATCTATGGATGCTTGGTCGTTTTTGGATCCGCCTGGGTGGATTACGGCTGTGATGCCGGCAGTTCCTGCAACTTCTACGCCATCAGGGAAAGGGAAGAAGGCTTCGGATGCCATGACAGCACCTGTTACATCGAAGTTGAAGTTCTTTGCTTTTGCCAATGCTTGCTTGAGCGCATCGATACGAGATGTCTGCCCACAACCCATTGCCAATAATTGGCCATTTTTTACGAGCGTGATTGCATTTGATTTAATATGTTTGGCTACTAGATTTGCAATTAATAAATCTTTTTCTTCTTGATCAGTCGGCTTGCGACTTGTTGTATAAGTCAAATCTGATTTTGTTTCAATATGTGCATCACGATCTTGGACGATAATTCCTGAGAGACATGTACGAATTTGGGATTTCGGCAGTGTTGGATTGTTCCATTTCAATATTCTGATATCCTTTTTCTGTTCCAAGATTTCGATAGCCTCGGCTTCATAATCTGGAGCAATAATTACTTCCACAAATAATTTTGTATCACGAATTTGTTCTGCGATGCCTTTGGTGATTGCACGATTGGATGCAAGGATTCCACCGAATGCAGAAACTGGGTCGGCATCATAAGCCTTTTTATATGCGACAGTAATATCATTGTCTGCTGCGAATCCACAAGCATTTGTGTGCTTGATGATGGTAAATGCTGGATCGGTGAAATCGTATACAAGTGCAATTGCAGATTCTGTATCGATGAAATTGTTGTAAGACATTTCCTTGCCATGAAGTTGATTCCAAGATTTGGAAATCTCGCCGACAAAGTTGGCGCTCTGGTGCGAATTCTCTCCGTAGCGAAGAGGGTTGCCTTGGAAGTATGAGCGGATTGCGAAATCATAACCACTACTAACTTCAAATGCACAACCCGCCAAATACTTTCTTTGGTCGATATTTGTAGTAATTCCTGTTTCTAAAATAGACTTCAAATAAGAGTATTGATTCTTAGAAGGCACGATTACTACATCATTGAAATTCTTTGCACTCTCACGAATGAGCGTGATACCACCGATATCAATTTTTTCTATTATATCCTCGTCTGGAGCACCACTTGCAAGAGTTTCTTCGAATGGATACAAATCACAAATTACCAAATCAATTTCTGAGATGTTGTGTTTGATTGCCTCGGCTTCGTGCTCTGCATTACCGCGAATCTTCAGAATTCCGCCGGCAATCGCTGGATGCAAAGTTTTCACTCGCCCTCCAAAGATAGAAGGGTAG
>JACCDN010775114.1_pt1 | contig 11383 bp, 9 predicted proteins | sample 7441691 | NCBI WGS metagenome assembly JACCDN01 (sample SAMN15323439, study PRJNA562643) | freshwater metagenome | isolation source: river surface water | place: USA:Blue River Watershed | collected 2017-08-16
ACCATTACCTTGTCTTCGATAACAGCAATTTGGATGCGATCATCAATCTGGCGAACAACCATTTCACGATCAACATTCTCGCGACGTGCCAAGAAATCGGTGTCTGTAATTATTGTTCCGCGGCGGCGATATGGCTCGCGATACTCGCGACGTTCGGAACGTTCGGAACGTTCGGAACGATCACGACGACCACGACGCGCTTCTACTCGTGGAGCTTTCTCGCGAACTTCTCGAACTTTAACAACTGTGATTACGCCATCTTCTTCAATAGTTTCACCTGGTACAACACCATCACCAGATGCGCGGCGACGGCGACGGCGACGATGCGTGGTTGATTCTTCAGAATCATCCGTTGTGGTTGCTGAATTCTCATTCTGCGTTTCTGCGGCATCTGATCCGCCTTTACGGCGACCACGTCCACCACGACGTCGACGGCGATTTCTGCCAGCGCGTGAATCATCTTCACCTGAATCCTCGGCTACAACTTCTGGTGCGACCTTTTTTGCAGGTCGCGCAGCTTTTTCTGCAACTGGTGCAGCTTGAAACATTGGAACGGGAATAGACGCAGCTTTTTTCTTTGTCGCACTCTTGCTTTCAGGCGCGTCAGAACTCTCGATTGCATCTGATTTTTTTGAACTAGCTTTCTTAGCCGCACGTTTGCGCGGCGTTTTTGGCTCAATAGCCATGGCACCAAATCCTCTATGCGTTTATGTAAACGCGCTCTGGCTTGAAGTGGTTCGAACTTCGAAAAGTACTAACTCATCAAGCAAATCTTCTGTGAGTCCGCGCTTGGGCTTTACCGCGAAGTGCTCGCGAGCCGCGCTGAACTGTGGTGTAAGTATGGCAGATGTCGAGGTTAAACCCAAGTAAGGCTCAAATTGAGCGTAATTGCCTGATTATCCGCGATGTCTTGCATGAACATTTTGCAACAAACCAAATCCAATCAGCGTTGCAAACATGCTCGATCCACCGTATGAAAGAAATGGCAATGGAACACCAGTCATCGGCATTAATCCGAGCGTCATGCCAATATTTTCAAAGATTTGAAATGCGAACCATGCAGTGACGCCAGTTGCTACGAGCCTTCCGTATGGGTCGTTGGCTCTTCGGGCAATTGCAAAAGCACGCATTAAAATAATTATGTACAGCAAAACAATGCCAGCACTTCCGACAAATCCAAGCTGTTCACCTGCAACTGTAAAGATAAAGTCAGTTTGCTGCTCTGGTACAAATCGTCCGCTTGTTTGTGGACCATCAAATAAACCTGTACCAAATAGTCCACCAGATCCCACTGTGATACGTGCTTGGCGAAGTTGATAGCCAGTTCCCTGTGTATCTGCATTTGGATTAACGAAAGATTGCAAACGATTTACCTGATATGAATTAATCACACCCGCCTTGGTTGCGCCAAAAGCTCCGATGATTGCAATGAGCAATAGAGCAACCACCCATCGAGAAGAAGCTCCAGAAATCGCAATGATTGTGACAACCGCTGCACTGATGATGAACACGGTTCCCATGTCAGGTTGCGCAAGAATCAATGCAACTGGAATTCCAGCAATAACTAGTGATTGCAAGACATCACGCGAGGTTGGTCCATCGCTGTCGTGCGTGCGCTCGGAGAGAATCATTGACATTCCAACAATGATTGAAATCTTTGCTAACTCTGCAGGTTGAATCTGAAATCCGCCAGGCAAGGCAATCCACGCTTTTGCGCCATTTATTTCCACTCCAAGTCCAGGAATCAATACGATGATTAATCCCAAGACACCTAACCCCCAGAGAATTGGCGTGTAAGCGCGCAATAAGCGGTAATCAATAATTGTTGTTCCCCATGCAAGTAGAACGCCAATTAAAATATTGAGAACATGGCGCTTCAAGTAATACTGTGGATCTAAATCATTCGCGGCATACCAATCGCGAGTAGCTGCATAGACAAGTAATGTTCCAATTACCAAGAGAGCAGCGACTGCAAATGTCAGAATCGGATCAAATCCTGCGAAAACAGAACCACGAGATCTACGGCGATAAATACTGCGCGTGGACAGAGAACTCATTAGTCCTCCTTCAACTTGGTTGCGGGTGAAATCTTTGGAATTTTCACCGGTGGTTTTCCATCTGGAAATATAGCCTTTGCTGGATCAATTTTTGATCCGGTCACACCAAATAAAGTTTCATAAATTTTGCGAACGCCCACACCGCTTACGGATGCTCCAAAACCACCTTGGCTAACCATCATGACAACTGCATATCGTGGATTTTGTGTTGGACCAAAGGATGCGAACCACGATGTATCTGACTTTAAAGAACCATTTGCATTTCTACCAAAGACTTGTGCGGTTCCAGTTTTACCACTGACCGCTATTGGAAATCCTGCAAAGGCACCAGTTCCCGTTCCAGCCGTCACAACTTCTCGAAAAGATTGCTGTAAGAACTTAAGCGTCGCTGGTGTTGCTGGCAAAGTACCAAGTTGTTCTGGTTCGATTTTCTTTATAACTTTTCCATCAGTTGAAACAACTGCTTTTGCAATGCTTGGGCGCAATATCTTTCCACCGTTAGCAATAGCTGCATACATCTGCGTTAACTTCAGAGGTGTGATGAAAGTGTCACCTTGGCCGATTGAGAAGTTAACAGCATCACCTGCACGAATTTTGTCGCCATCTAAGCAATTCTCGCGTGCAAGTTCGATCAGAAAAGTTGTCAGCTGGTTCTTCTTGGCTCGATCTTTATAGTTGCAGTAGAAATCTTTGTTCTGCTCATACCAATCTTTACGCCATTCTCGATTAGGTAGGCGACCTGCTGATTCAGAAGGCATATCAATTCCAGTCTTCTTGTTTATTTGAAATCCTTCTGCTGCCTTAAAGAAGTAATCGTTAGGGTTTGATTTTGGCTTTAATCCACCATCTCGAACCCACTCGTCATATGCAATTTGATACCAAATGGTGTCGCAAGAAACCGCCATGGCTTTCTTCATATTCATACGCCCGAGTGCCTTGCTTTCAAAGTTTTGGAAGGCTCGAGTTCCAATCTGAGTTTGAGAAGGACAGTCATAAGTCGCATTGAGGTTATATCCAGCATTTGCTGCTGCAACTAGTGAGACTGCTTTAAAGGTTGATGCTGGAGCGAATAAACCTTGCATTGGTCTAGATAAAGCCGGCACATTATTTTTTTCACTAAAAAGTGCTTTGGCATCTTTAACGGATAAACCCTTTTCCCACGCATTTGGATCATAAGTTGGATATGAAGCCATCGCCAAAATTTGTCCATTTCGAATATCCATAACAACAGCAGCGCCTGAATCCCCTGGATATCCACTAGCTCTTGCTCTACCAACTGCATCAGCCAGTGCTTTTTCAACGCCGGCTTGTAAGCGAACATCCAAACTTGTTACTAGGTGATTTCCGCCTATTGGTTGCGTGTTCTGACTTTCGCGTGTGATGGATTCTTTGCGATCAACAATAACTGTTCTAATTCCTGGTGTTCCACGCAGGTACGAGTCATATTGAAATTCAAGTCCAGTTTTTCCAATGGTTTCGCTGCGGTAATACGAGCGGCCATTAACACCAGATAAATCTTCTTCTGTTACTGGTCCCACATAACCCAATTCGTGTGCAGCATTAACACCTGCATAGCCGGGATAATTTCGAAGAGCTACTGGTGTAGCACCAATTCCTGGATACTCACTTGTTCGTTCAACAATTTGTAGCGCAATCTCAGGGTCAGCTTCTTTTGTAATCGGAATTGGTTGATATCTAGAACCAGTCCAACATCCTGCTTTATCATTTTTAGGTAGTTCGCCACAGAGGCGAGTAGAGCGATAAACATCTGTGTATGACAAGCCAAGCAAATTTGAAACTTTCAACAAAACGCTTGCGCCTTTATCCGGTTGCGTATCCAGTGTGATTCGATCAACGGTGATTGCAAGGCCCACGCGATTTAGCGCCAATGGGATTCCTGATGAATCAACAATGAGACCACGAACAGCAGGGTTAATCACATCTCTGCTCTGGATACTTAAGGCTGCATCTTTGTATTTAGGCGCTGCTGCAACCTGTAAGTAAAAGAGTCGGCCAAGTAGTGCAATCATCAATGTGAGTACGAATATCTGTACAACCAAAAGACTTAAACGAACGCGCTGATTCATATATGGGCCTGATTACCAAATAACGAGCGGTGCATTCGCGTGATGATCGGAAGAATCAAAGGCGTTACAAGAAGTGCCCAGATTCCATTTCCAGCAATTGTTATAAGAACTCGAGAAAAACTTCCGACTGATACTCCGAGAAGAAATCCAGTGATTACGAATGCGATGAGAGTAAGTACAGATGCAGCGGATACAAGAAGAACATTCGTAATTGGGTTTCCACGTACGTTGTCATTTCCAAACCCTAAGAATGCAACCGCGTAGCAGGCAAGAATCATAAGCAATGTCCAGTGGCCCATCGCTCCGTTAGAACTTTGGGATAGATCCATTAAAAATCCAGAGATGAATCCGGTTAGTGCACCGACAGTTGGAGTACTAAGTGCTGCCCACGTTAATGCGATTAACAAGGGAAGTGAGAATCCCCCACCCGGTAGTCGCAATTGATTGATGACGCTCTCTTGAATCAAAAAAATTAAGAGAAAAATAAGTGATGAAATTGAAAACTGCCTGGCCAGCATCTAGAGACTACTTCGCACTCGCCGAAGGTGATGGTGTTGCATAAATTGTGACAGTTGGCACAGGCGTTGGTTGTGGTGCAGCAGGAATGAGTGCATCACCTGGATTGTTCTTACCTGCACTCAGCACAACGCTGACAACACCGAGGGCTGAGAAATTGGGATAGAGCATTACCGTTGCAGTCTGAGCAATTGATCCTGCTGTGTTATCTACTGCGCTAATTACTCCTACGGGAATTCCTGGAACGAATGGACGATTGTTCGTACTTCCACGTGCCAACAAAACATCACCAACTTTTACGATTTGTTGATTATCTAATAATTGCAATTCTGCTCGCTTTGATCCGCGACCTGAGAGGATTCCAATTTGCTGAGTTCCGGCAATTCTCACGCCAACTTTGAAGTCTGGATCCGTTGCCAACATAACGAGGGCCGAATTGAGGTATGACTCCTTCACAACTCCAACAAGTCCTTCACCAGATACAACAGTCATATTCTGGCGAACTCCTGAAGTGGATCCTGCATCGATGGTAATTGATTGAGAAAAACTCGTGCTGGCACCTTGGGAAATAACACGTGTAGCCAAGACTTTATATCCTGCTCGTCCAGCAAGGTCGAGCACCGACTTAAGTTGTTCTAATTCAGCATCAGCACTTTTTCGTTGAAGAAGCTCGTTGCGCAACTTTGCATTCTCTTCTTTAAGTTTTTCTATTTCGCTTCGGGTTTGTCCAAGATTGGTGACATCACCAAAGAAATTGCGAAAGGGCGAAACGACAGTTGATCCAGCTTTTTGGAAAGGAGAGAGAACATTCTGCGTGCCGCTTCGAACACCATCAAGAATTTTTACACCGCGAAGATCAAGGGTAATTAATAGTAAAGATGTGACAATAAGAATGATGAGTAGGAGGCGAGAGCGTCCTTCGCCGCCATAACGCATCTACTAATTACCTATCGACGAGGCTCAGAGATCAAAACCTTTTCAAGGGCTTCGAACTCTTCAATACATTTTCCGGAACCTTCAACAACTGCATCGAGCGGGCGCTCTGCAACGTGAATTGGCATTCCAGTTTCTTTACGCAAGCGCTCATCGAGTCCCTTAAGAAGTGCTCCGCCGCCTGTAAGAACTATTCCGCGATCCATAAGATCACTTGCAAGCTCTGGTGGACACTTATCGAGAGTGCTCTTAACAGCGTTAATAATTGCATTTACTGGTTCTTCGAGTGCTTTGCGGATTTCGGCAGCCGATACAACGATTGTCTTTGGAAGACCCGTTGCAAGGTCACGACCGCGAATTTCAGCATCGTTTTCACCTGGAAGTGGATAAGCAGAACCAATAGCCATCTTAATTTCTTCTGCTGTGCGCTCTCCTAGAAGCAAAGAGAATTCGCGCTTCACCCAGTTAATAATTGATTGATCTAACTCATCTCCACCGACACGAATCGATAGTGAAGTAACAATTCCACCCAGTGAAATAACAGCAACTTCTGTTGTTCCGCCACCGATGTCTACAACCATGTTTCCGGTTGGTTCGTGGATTGGAAGACCCGCACCAATTGCTGCTGCCATTGGTTCTTCAATGATGTAAACCTTACGAGCACCGGCTGCGTATCCAGCATCTTTAACTGCGCGCTGTTCTACACCAGTAATACCTGATGGAACGCAGACAACAATACGAGGCTTAGCTAAATAACGACGGCGGTGCACTTTCTGGATGAAATAGCGCAACATTCGCTCTGTTGTATCAAAGTCTGCAATCACACCATCTTTTAGTGGACGAATTGCAACGATGTTTCCTGGAGTACGACCAATCATTTTCTTTGCTTCAAGACCAACGGCCAGAATCCCACCAGTGTCTTGGTTAACAGCAACAACGCTTGGCTCGTTGAGAACAATGCCACGACCGCGCACATATACCAACGTGTTAGCAGTTCCTAGGTCCACAGCCATATCACGGCCGATGAATGACATTTTGTTACTCATTTATTTCCCTTCAAAGAAAATAGCTATTTCACGAGCTGCTGATTCAGGTGAATCAGATCCGTGAACAATGTTCTGTACAACTTTGGTTCCTTGATCTCGTGCAAGATCTCCACGAATTGTTCCTGGTGCTGCAACAGTTGGATCAGTTGCACCTGCAAGTGAACGAAATCCCTCAATTACGCGATTTCCTTCGGCAATCATTGCAACAATGGGACCTGAAGTCATGAACTCAAGAAGTGGTTCGTAAAAAGGTTTGCCCTTGTGCTCTTCATAATGTTTTTCAAGTAGAGCGCGATCTGCTTGCAACATTCGAAGAGCAGTAACTGAATAACCTTTTTTTTCTATCCTAGAAATAACTTCTCCGACAAGACCGCGACGAACGCCATCGGGCTTGACCAGGATTAAGGTTTTCTCGGAACTCACACGCCCAGTCTATTAGGCATTTGGAGGACCCGCTGCCAGCAGGGCTGCTCGGGCGGCTTCGCCCTTTTTGCCCACAATAATCGCGGCAATCCATAACCCCAAGAAAATCGCCCCCACCAGAAACATTGATGTGACTGCAAAGCCATAGGCGAGCATCGCTACTTGCAAAATCCAACCAAGAACCCAGCCGAACTTTGTCTTAAGAAATCCTGGTGCAAGCAAACATGAAATAGCAATGACGCCGCCAACAATTAAAACTGAGGATGAGTGATCTTTCATTGCAAGCAATAATGCAAAACCCATAACGAAAGATTCCATAACTAGAACCGATGAAGCCAACATTCGCATGGTTAAATCTTAATCTTCTTTTGAAAATAATCTACGCAGAATAGTCCGTGCTTCACCGACCGTGACAACTGAACCGGTCACGACGATTCCTACACTGTCATCGCTCAATGGGCGTTTGGCATCATCGATTGCTCGCTTGAGGGCACCTTCTAGGGTGTCATTACTAAAGACTCGATCTGCCCCAAAGATTTTTCTGGCCAGAGACTCCAAATCCTTTACTGACATCGCTCGAGTAGATGAGCTTGCAGTAACAATTATTGAATTCAAGATTGGCTCGAGTGATTCGAGGATTCCTTGCGCGTCTTTGTCTCCGAAAATACCGACGACTCCAATGGTGTCATCGAATGTAAATTCGGATGCCAAGGTCTGGGCAAGTGCTTGTGCGCCATGCGGATTATGCGCCGCATCCAAAATAACTGTTGGATCTCGGTGCACGACTTCGCATCGACCTGGCGACTTTACATTTGCAAAACCCGCACGAACAGCATCAGGATCTAACCCTTGTTCGCCAAAGAATGCTTCAACAGCAACCAGGGCTGAAGCAGCATTGGTTGCTTGGTGTCGTCCATGAAGTGGCAAGAAAATTTCATCATACTTTTCATTTAAACCATTAATGGAAATCATTTGACCACCCACGGCGATTGCACGCGAATCCAATGAGTATTCGATTCCCTCTCGTGCAATGTCTGCTTCTACCTCAGCGGCTTTGCGCAATAACTCTTTAGCTGACTCAGGCTTTTGTTCTGCCATAACAATGAATCCACCGGCTTTAATGATTCCCGCTTTAGTTTGAGCAATTTCAGTCAGGGTGTTTCCAAGGTATTCCATGTGATCAAAGCCAATAGGCATAATCACGGATACGTCTGCGTCAACTACATTTGTTGCATCCCATTGCCCGCCCATGCCCACTTCAATAATTCCAATATCAATAGGGTGTTCTGCGAATGCCACAAAAGCCATTGCCGTTATTGCTTCAAAGAATGAAATCGGATGTTCAAACTTTGTATCCATTAAATCTAGATAGGGGGCGAGATCGTTATAGGCAAATATCGCTGCCTTTGGATCAATAGATGCACCATTAATCGAGATTCTTTCCAAGAAACTTTCAAGATGCGGACTAGTAAAACGTCCCGTGCGTAATCCCATTTCAAATAGAAGCGAATCAATCATTCGAGATGTAGTGGTCTTTCCATTAGTTCCACCCACATGAATTGTTGGATACGTGAGCTGTGGCGAACCGAGAATGTCGGTGAGAGCAGAAATTCGGTCGAGTGTTGGAGAGATTCGAGTTTCGGGCCATCTGGCAAGCAGTGCCTGCTCGATTGCATCTACACGTGCGTTATCGTCTGCGCTCATTAATTATTGGGCCGGTAATGAGTTAAGTTGTGAAGAGATACGTTCAATATCTGCACTTGTCTTGGCCAGACGCTCTTTGATTTCAACAACAACTTCGGCGGGCGCTTTAGCCATAAAGCCTTGGTTGTTGAGTTTTACATTTGCAGTTTCAAGATCCTTCTTTGCTGTGGCCAAATCTTTAGTTAGTCGTGCGCGTTCGGCTGCGACATCGATTGTGCCAGTTAAATCAAATTCAGCTTTAACGGAACCTATTTGAAGATTCGCACTTGGAGTGAAATCAGATGCTTCAAGCTTTAGAACAAAACGCATCGCACTTTCGTATGGAGCAAACTCTGCAGGTGCAACGAAGCGTCCTGGAATCTTTGCTGAAGTTTTAATTCCTTGATCATTTCTAAATCGACGCACTTCGGTGATTACTTCTTGAATGTTTGCGATGATTTTGTGGCTGCTCTGATCAAGATGATCTGCATTCGCTTGTGGCCATTTTGCAATTACTAATGACTCTCCCCCGGTTAGAGTTGTCCAGAGTTGTTCAGTAATAAATGGCATAAACGGATGCATTAAGCGCAGTAATTGATCTAGGACATAACCCAGTACTCGTTGGGAGTTCTTAGCATCGCCCGATGCAAAGCTCTCTTTTGAAAGTTCGAGATACCAATCGCAGAGATCATCCCAAGCAAAGTGATAAACACGATCACAGGCTCGAGCAAACTCGTATGACTCAAGGAGTGAATCAACTTCGGCAACAGTTTCTGAAAGTCTTGAAAGAATCCACTTATCAATTCCGTTGAGCGATGCGGTTGGAGGAAGTTCGCCATCAATTGTTGCGCCATTCATCATGGCAAAACGCGTTGCATTCCACAGTTTGGTGGCAAAGTTTCTAGAACCACCGACCCAATCTTCGGCAAGTGCTTGATCTTTTCCTGGATTAGCACCACGAGCCAATGTGAAGCGAAGCGCATCTGTGCCGTATTTATCCATGAATTCGATTGGATCAATAGTGTTTCCACGACTCTTAGACATCTTTTTACCAAATTGATCGCGAACTAATCCGTGCAATGCAATCGTATGAAATGGCTGCTTACCATCCATTGCAAACAAACCAAAGAGCATCATTCGGGCTACCCAGAAAAAGAGAATGTCATAACCTGTTACTAGAACACTTGTTGGATAGAACTTCTTGAGATCATCACTATCTGCTGGCCAACCAAGAGTTGAAAATGGCCAGAGCGCAGATGAGAACCATGTATCTAAAACATCTGGATCTTGCGTGTATCCATCTGGAGCTTTTTCATCTGCACCGACAACAAGTACTTCACCATTTGGTCCATACCAAACAGGAATTCTGTGACCCCACCACAACTGCCTTGAGATGCACCAATCGTGCATGTTATCTACCCATTCGAAATAACGTGGTTCCATTTCTTTTGGTTCGATCTTTACTCGGCCATCACGAACTGCATCTGCCGCAGCTTTTGCAAGTGGAGCAACCTTTACAAACCATTGAAGAGATAAACGTGGTTCAACAATTGTTGCGCAACGTTGGCAATGTCCAACTGAGTGTGAATAAGGACGTTTTTCCCAACCAATTCGACCATCTTTGCTCAACTGTTCGACTACAGCCTTGCGTGCTTCGAAGCGATCCATTCCATCAAACTGTGTATTTGTTCCGGACATAACACCATGCTCGTTCATGATGACAACCATCGGAACGTTATGGCGCATAGCCATTTCAAAGTCATTTGGATCGTGGGCTGCAGTCACTTTTACAGCACCTGTACCAAACTCAGGATCAACTAGTTCATCAGCAATGATTGGGATCATTCTGTTGACATAAGGAAGCTTTACTTGCTTGCCAACCAAATCTTTATAGCGCGGATCATCTGGATTAACTGCAACTGCGCCATCTCCGAGCATTGTTTCTGGTCTTGTTGTAGCAATGCTTATTTGTGTCTCACCTGGTTCGCCATAGGTGATTTGCACAAACTCGCCATCGATATCTTGGTGTTCTACTTCGATATCTGAAAGCGCCGTTAAGCAACGTGGGCACCAATTGATGATTCTTTCAGCGCGATAAATCAAATCTGCATCGTAGAGTTTCTTAAAAATAGTAAGTACTGCTTTGGATAAGTTCTCATCCATCGTAAAAGCTTCGCGAGACCAGTCAACGCTGTCACCTAGTCGTTTCATCTGACCGAGAATTGCTCCACCAGATTCTGCTTTCCACTGCCACACTTTCTTAACGAATTCTTCGCGCCCAAGATCGTGCCGTGATTTTCCTTCTGCTGCTAATTGTTTTTCGACAACATTTTGTGTGGCAATACCTGCGTGATCCATTCCGGGTAACCAGAGCGCCTCAAAACCTTTCATCCGCTTCATGCGAATGAGTGCATCCTGCAATGTGTGATCGAGTGCGTGACCAATGTGCAAAACGCCAGTTACGTTCGGTGGTGGAATAACAATTGTGTACGGAGGTTTTTCAGATTTTGCATCTGCTGTGAAATAGCCAGCCTTCATCCACTTTTCATAGAGTGGAGCTTCGATATCGGCCGGTACAAAGGTCGATGCGAGTTCGCGGTCTGACTGACTCATGTGGAGCAGTCTAGATTATGCGCTC
>JACCDN010878082.1_pt1 | contig 11382 bp, 6 predicted proteins | sample 7441691 | NCBI WGS metagenome assembly JACCDN01 (sample SAMN15323439, study PRJNA562643) | freshwater metagenome | isolation source: river surface water | place: USA:Blue River Watershed | collected 2017-08-16
CGCATGGAAGTGACCACGCCTGCGGTGCTGGAGGGAATTTCCATCGAGGCTTTGTCAGACTCGACCGTGATCAGCGATTGCTCGGCTTTCACGGTATCGCCCACTTTGACCATCAACTCAATGACGGTCACTTCATCAAAATCCCCAATGTCCGGGACTTGTACTTCTACCAATGCCATGTGTATCTCCCGGAATTAAGCGTACAGCGGGTTGATCTTGTCGGTGTTGATACCGTACTTTTTGATGGCCTCGGCCACTTGCGTGGCGGGCACAACGCCGTCTTCGCTGAGCGCTTTGAGCGCGGCCACCACGATGTAGTGGCGGTTGACTTCGAAGTGCTCGCGCAGCTTGCTGCGGAAATCTGAACGGCCAAAACCGTCGGTGCCCAGCACTTTGTAGGTGCGGCCTTTCGGAATGAAAGGACGAATCTGCTCTGCATAGGCTTTCATGTAGTCGGTCGATGCCACCACGGGGCCGTTGTGCTTGGCCAGTTGCTGGCCCACAAAAGACACGCGTGGGGTTTCCAGGGGGTGCAACAAGTTGAAGCGCTCGGCATCTTGCCCGTCGCGGGTCAATTCGTTGAAGCTTGGGCAGCTCCACACATCCGCTTGAATGCCCCAGTCGGTGGCCAGCAAGGTTTGCGCGGCAATCGACTCGCGCAAGATGGTGCCCGAGCCCAGCAATTGCACGCGCTTCTCGCCTGCTGCACCGGGCTTGCACAAATACATCCCCTTGATGATCTGCTCTTCGGTGCCGGGCGTGAGGCCAGGCATGGCGTAGTTTTCATTCAGCAGGGTCAAGTAGTAGAAGACGTTGTCTTGCTTCTCGACCATGCGCTTCAAACCGTGGTGCAGGATGACGCCGACTTCGTGTGCAAAGGTCGGGTCATAAGACACGCAGTTGGGAATGGTGTTGGCCATGATGTGGCTGTGGCCGTCTTCGTGCTGCAAGCCTTCGCCGTTCAGCGTGGTGCGGCCGGAAGTGCCACCCAACAAGAAACCGCGGGCTTGCATGTCACCCGCCGCCCACGCCAAGTCGCCGATGCGCTGGAAGCCGAACATCGAGTAATACACATAGAACGGCACCATGATGCGGTTGCTGGTCGAGTAGCTGGTGGCCGCTGCAATCCAGCTGGACATACCGCCCGCTTCGTTGATGCCCTCTTGCAAGATTTGACCTGCAACGTCTTCTTTGTAGTACATCACCTGGTCTTTATCGACCGGGGTGTATTGCTGACCTGCGGGGTTGTAAATACCGATTTGACGGAACAAGCCTTCCATACCAAAGGTGCGGGCTTCGTCCACAAGAATAGGCACCACGCGTGGGCCCAGCGCTTGGTCGCGCAACAACTGGGTGAGGAAACGCACATAGGCTTGGGTGGTCGAAATCTCACGGCCTTCCGCTGTGGGTTCCATCACTGCTTTGAAGGTGTCGAGCGAAGGCACCGTGAAGCTCTCGTCGGCCTTGACGCGGCGCTTGGGCAAATAGCCACCCAAGGCCTTGCGGCGCTCATGCAGATAACGCATTTCGGGCGTGTCATCGGCGGGTTTGTAGAACGGAATCTTCGACAACTCGCTGTCCGGAATCGGCAGGTTGAAGCGATCGCGCATGTAGCGAATGTCTTCGTCTGTCAATTTCTTGGTCTGGTGAACGGTGTTCTTGCCCTCACCTGCTTTGCCCATACCAAAACCCTTCACGGTCTTGATCAGCAACACGGTGGGTTGGCCCTTGGTGTTCACCGCCTCGTGGTAAGCGGCGTACACCTTTTGGGGGTCATGGCCACCGCGCTTGAGGTTCCAGATGTCGTCGTCCGTCAAATGGGCCACCATTTCGAGGGTGCGCGGATCACGGCCAAAGAAATGCTTGCGCACATATGCACCGTCATTGGCCTTGAAAGCTTGGTAGTCACCGTCCAAGGTTTCCATCATCAACTTGCGCAATGCGCCGTCTTTGTCGCGGGCCAGCAAGCTGTCCCACTCGCTGCCCCAGAGCAGTTTGATGACATTCCAGCCAGAGCCGCGGAATTCGCCTTCGAGTTCTTGCACGATCTTTCCGTTGCCGCGCACCGGGCCGTCCAAACGCTGCAAGTTGCAGTTGACGACAAAAATCAAGTTGTCGAGGTTTTCGCGGGCGGCCAAGCCAATGGCGCCCAACGATTCCACTTCGTCCATCTCGCCGTCGCCACAGAAGACCCAGACCTTGCGGTTTTCGGTGTTGGCAATGCCGCGCGCATGCAAGTATTTCAAGAAGCGGGCTTGGTAAATCGCCATCAAGGGGCCAAGGCCCATCGACACGGTGGGGAACTGCCAAAACTCGGGCATGAGTTTGGGGTGGGGGTAACTCGACAGGCCCTTGCCATCGACTTCTTGGCGGAAGTTGAGCAACTGCTCTTCCGTCAAGCGGCCTTCCAAATAAGCGCGGGCATAGACACCAGGCGACACGTGGCCTTGAATATAGAGGCAGTCGCCGCCGTGGTTTTCGCTTTCGGCGTGCCAGAAATGGTTAAAACCAGCGCCAAACATGTGGGCCAGCGATGCAAACGAGCCAATGTGACCCCCCAAATCGCCGCCGTCTGCGGGGTTGTGGCGGTTGGCCTTAACGACCATGGCCATGGCGTTCCAGCGCATGTAGGCGCGCAGACGCTCTTCAATCTCGATGTTGCCGGGGCAACGGGCTTCTTGGTTGGGCTCAATCGTGTTGACATAGCCCGTGGTGGCTGAAAACGGCATGTCGATGCTGTTTTCGCGTGCATGTTCGAGCAACTGCTCAATCAAAAAGTGGGCACGTTCGCCGCCCTCTTTTTCGATCACGGCGGACAACGCGTCCATCCATTCACGTGTCTCTTGGCTGTCCATATCCAGCGCCGGCTGTTGGGGGTTTGCCGCTGTCATGTTGGTCTCCTCGTGTTGTTTTGAAAATGATGCCCGAATTTTTACATAATTTTTTTCAAATTTCAAATTATGCTGACAGTTTTTGCATTGTGAAATTTATTGAAAAATCATGAGGCTAAGAAGATGCCCCTGAACTGAAATAGCTGAGGCTTGTCCCCTAAACTCGGCGGCATGGAATTGAACAGAGCAGTCAAAGTGGTGAAAAAAACCGGGCCTTGGGCCTGGTGGCGCACATGGTGGTTACGCCAATCGCCCAATAAACAAGACCGGTTTGCCAACTTGGCCCCAGTGGCTGCTGTGTTGCTCTTTTTGGCCGCCATTGCCAGTGCATTCTGGTATCTGCGCGTAGAAGAAGTGGAGCGCGAGCAAGAAGCCATCAAACGCGATGTGGAATACGCGCAACAGCGCTTGCGCTTAAGACTGCTGGAGCGCCAAGAACAAGTCATGCGCTTGGCCCGCGATGTCTCTAACAAAGAGATTCGTATCGAACAGTTCCTTTCCCGCGCCGAAGGCATGGTGCAGCAATACCCCGAATTGATCAGCCTGACTTGGATCGATGACCGGCGGCGGATTGTGGCCAACCAAAGTGTCTCCAGTATTTTGTCCACCCAAAGCCTGCGGCCTGGCACTGTGCTCAAACTGGGCGAAACCGAAAACCATTTCAGTTTGGCGCGCGATCTGATGCAGCCCATTTACGGGCGAATCGACGGCGAAAACGACCGCGACGTGCCCAATGCGGTGTTGCAGTTGCACACGCCCCTCAGCAACGACCAAGGCCGTTTCAACGGCGTCATCTTGGCCGAATACACCATGGAAGGGCTGTTGCGCTACGGCATCCCGACCGAGGTCTTGGCCAAATATGCCGTGGCATTGCAAGACGGCAGCGGCAAACTGTTAGCCGGCCAAACCATTCCCAACCGCTTGGCTCTTTGGAGCCTGCTGCCCGGCAGCGACAAACGCAACAACGACTACGAAGTGCCCGTCTCGCCCGTGGGCAACGATTTGGTGCTGAAAGCACAAGCCTGGCGCACCTCTCAAGGCTTGGTCGGTGGTGGCTTGTTTTGGTTGGTAGGTGTGTTGAGTGTCATGACCGCTTGGATGCTGATTGGCAACTGGCGCCACACACGGCAACGCATTCACGCCCAAAAAGCCTTGGTGGCCGAAACCAATTTTCGCCGCGCCATGGAAAACTCGATGGTCACCGGCATGCGAGCGCTGGACTTGCATGGGCGTATCACTTATGTGAACCCCGCCTTTTGCCAAATGACCGGTTGGAGCGAGCAAGAATTGGTCAATGCCGTGGCGCCCTTCCCATATTGGCCCGACCAAGACCGCGAGTTGTTGACCAAGCGACTGGAAGAAGAAATCAGCGGCCAGCACTCGGCCGGGGGTTTTCAGGTTCGTGTCAAACGCAAAAATGGCCAGTTGTTTGACGCCCGCATGTATGTGTCGCCCCTGATTGACGCCACGGGTAAACAAACCGGTTGGATGACCTCGATGACCGACATCACCGAACCCACCCGAATTCGCCAGCAGTTGGCCAGCTCCTATGAACGCTTCACCATCGTGCTGGAGGCCTTGGACGCCTCCGTCTCGGTGGCCCCCTTGGGCAGCCAAGAGTTGTTGTTTGCCAACAAGTTGTACCGGCTTTGGTTTGGCCAAAACACGCAGGGCCATTTGCGGTTGGTGCAACAAGCTGGCGCCACCGACGCCAGCCGCGAAGCAGTCGATGTGGACGATGTGGACGATATGGCTGGTCTGCCCACCGAAAGTTTGACGGTGGCCAGTTCTGAAAACGCCGAGATTTTTGTGCCCGAATTGGGCAAATGGCTTGAAGTGCGCTCGCGCTACATCAACTGGGCCGATGGCCGTTTGGCCCAAATGGTGATTGCCAGCGACATCACCCCCCGCAGGCAGGCCGAAGAACTGGCGGCACAACAGGCTGAAAGGGCACAAAACGCCAGCCGCTTGATCACCATGGGCGAGATGGCCTCGAGCGTCGCGCATGAATTGAACCAACCCCTGACGGCCATCAGCAATTACTGCAGCGGCATGATTTCGCGCATCAAATCGCAGCAAGTCAAAGAAGAAGACCTGTTGTCCGCGCTGGACAAAACCGCACGTCAGGCCCAACGCGCAGGGCAAATCATTTTGCGGATTCGCAGTTTTGTGAAACGCAGCGAGCCCAACCGCACCCTGTCCGACGTGTCGGCCATGGTCAGTGAAGCCCTCGAATTGGCCGAAATCGAGATGCGCCGCCGCCATGTGAGGCTGACCCACCATGTGGCTGCGCGCTTGCCGCAGCTGATGGTCGACCCGATCTTGATTGAACAGGTGCTGATCAACCTGATGAAAAACGCGGCCGAATCCATCGACAACGCGAACCGGCCGATTGGCCAGCGGCAGGTTGAACTGCGCATCGTGCCCAAGCACGTCAATGACCTGGCGGTGGTCGAGTTTTCGGTCACCGACACCGGCAAAGGCCTCCCGCCTGAAGCCATTGAACGGGTTTATGAAGCCTTTTTCTCGACCAAAGTCGAGGGCATGGGCATTGGACTGAATTTGTGCCGCAGCATCATTGAGTCACATCAAGGCCGAATTGCGGCCGAGAACCTCTACAATGCCGGCGAGGTGACCGGTTGCCGGTTCTCCTTCTGGATTCCGGTCGAAACCGCTTCGGCCACAGCAAAACCCAATGGGGCAAATGAATGAGTTTGATTCCGAAAAAAGGCACTGTGTACATCGTTGACGACGGCGAGGCGGTGCGCGACTCTTTGCAGTGGTTGCTAGAAGGCAAAGACTACCGGGTGCGTTGCTTTGACAGCGCCGAATCTTTCATCAGCCGCTATGACCCTCGAGAGGTGGCATGCCTGATTGCCGACATCCGCATGGGCGGCATGACCGGCCTCGAATTGCAAGACCGGCTGATCGAGCGCCGCTCGCCTCTGCCCATTGTCTTCATCACCGGTCACGGTGACGTGCCCATGGCGGTGAACACCATGAAAAAAGGCGCGATGGACTTTATCCAGAAGCCTTTCAAAGAAGAAGAGCTGTTGAGTTTGGTCGAGCGCATGTTGGACGAAGCCCGCGATGCGTTTGCTGGCTTCCAGCAAGCCGCCAGCCGTGACGCTTTGCTTTCTAAGCTGACGGGCCGCGAAGCCCAAGTGCTGGAACGCATTGTGGCCGGCCGCTTGAACAAACAAATTGCGGACGATCTGGGCATCAGCATCAAAACCGTGGAAGCGCACCGCGCCAACATCATGGAAAAGCTCAACGCCAACACCGTGGCCGATTTGCTCAAAATTGCCTTAGGGCAAAACGCACCCAAGGCCTGAACACCCACCTTGACACGCAAACGCCCGCCTCTGACGGGCGTTTTGCATTTATCACCGACCCTTTCTGATATTGACACATGACCGCCCAACTCATCGACGGCAACGCCCTGTCCAAACAATTGCGCTCCGAAGTCGCCCAACGCGTGCTGGCTCTCAAAGCCAAAGGCCTGACCCCGGGCTTGGCCGTGGTCTTGGTAGGCGACAACCCCGCCAGTCAGGTGTATGTGCGCAACAAGGTCAGAGCGTGTGAAGACAGCGGCCTGCACTCGGTGCTCGAGAAATACGAGGCCAACATGTCCGAGGCCGACCTGTTGGCCCGGGTTGAGGCATTGAATCAAGACCCCAGCATCCACGGCATCTTGGTGCAGTTGCCCTTGCCCGCACACATCGATGCACAAAAAGTCATTGAAGCCATCAGCCCAGCCAAAGATGTCGATGGCTTCCACATGGCCAGCGCCGGTGCTTTGATGACCGGCATGCCCGGCTTTTGGCCATGCACGCCTTATGGCTGCATGAAGATGCTCGAATCGATTCAATACCCACTCAAGGGCAAACATGCGGTGGTGATCGGCCGCAGCAACATTGTGGGCAAACCCATGGCGCTGATGCTGTTGCAACAAAACGCCACCGTCACCATTTGTCACAGCGCCACCCCCGACCTGAAAGCCATGACGCTGCAAGCCGACGTGATTGTGGCGGCGGTAGGCAAGCGCAATGTGCTCACGGCCGACATGGTGAAACCTGGCGCTGTGGTGCTGGATGTGGGCATGAACCGCAATGACGAGGGCAAGCTCTGCGGCGACGTTGACTTTGAAGGGGTGAAACAAGTCGCGTCCTACATCACGCCTGTGCCCGGTGGCGTTGGCCCCATGACCATCACCATGTTGTTGGTGAACACCCTTGAAGCGGCCGAACGCGCCACTATCTGAAACAGACACCCCCACGGGCTCAATTGGAAACGCTATGACCAACCCTTTGCTCCAACCCACTGGCCTGCCCCTTTTTGACCGCATTGCCCCGGAACATGTGGCTCCCGCCATGGACGCCTTATTGGCCGATGCCGAAAAAGCCTTGGAAGCGGTGACGGCGGCCGATTTTCCAGCCGACTGGAAAGCCATTGCGCTGACGCTGGACGTGGCCACCGAACGCTTGGGGCTGGCTTGGGGCGCGGTGAGTCACCTGAACAGCGTGGCCGACACCCCCGAATTGCGCGCCGCCTACAACGCGGCCCTGCCCCGCGTGACCGAATTTTGGACCCGCTTGGGCAGCGATGAGCGTTTGTATGCCAAATACAAAGCCATCGATGCCGCGCAATTGAACGCCGAACAAAAGCAGGCCCGCACCAACGCCTTGCGTGCCTTTGTGCTCGGTGGTGCAGAGTTGCAAGGCGAGGCCAAAGCCCGCTACGCCGCCATTCAAGAACGTTTGGCCGAGGTATCGCAAAAATTCAGCGAAAACACGCTCGATGCCACCGACAGCTTTGCCCTGTATGTCAGCGAGGACCAGCTGAAAGGCGTGCCCGAAGACGTGGTTCAATCCACACGCCAAGCGGCAGAAAAAGAAGGCAAAGAGGGATGCCGACTGACCCTCAAAATGCCCGTTTACCTGCCTGTTATGCAGTTTGCACACAGCAGCGCTTTGCGTGAGCAACTCTACAAAGCGCATGTCACGCGTGCCTCTGACCAGTCGCCCGAAGACACGCGGCATTTGGACAACTCCGCTTTGATTCAAGAAATCTTGGCGCTGCGCCAAGAAGAAGCGCGCTTGCTGGGTTTTGACAATTACGCGCAAGTCTCGGTGGTGCCCAAAATGGCCGAATCCCCGGAGAAAGTCATCGCGTTTTTGCGCGATCTGGCCACCAAAGCCCGACCATTTGCCGAAAAAGACTTGGCCGATTTGCGCGCATTTGCCAGCCAAGAACTGGGCCTCACCGGTACGCTCAACGCTTGGGATGTGCCCTATGTTTCCGAAAAACTGAAAGAAGCCCGCTACAGCTTCAGCGAACAGGAAGTCAAACAGTACTTCACCGCCCCCAAAGTATTGGCCGGCCTGTTCAAAATCATTGAGACCTTGTTTGAAGTTGAGATCCGCCCCGACCAAGCCCCGGTGTGGCACCCCGCCGTGGCGTTTTACCGCATCGAGCGTCAAGGTCAGTTGGTGGGTCAGTTCTACCTCGACCCCCCTGCCCGCTCAGGCAAGCGCGGCGGCGCTTGGATGGACGATGTGCGTGGGCGTTGGCAACGGCCTGACACAGGCCAATTGCAAACCCCGGTCGCGCACTTGGTGTGCAACTTTGCTGAGGGTGTGAACGGCCAACCGGCATTGCTGACGCACGACGACGTGATCACCCTGTTCCACGAATTTGGCCACGGCTTGCACCACATGCTCACGCAAGTGAACGAGCGCGATGTCTCGGGCATCAGCGGCGTGGAGTGGGACGCGGTGGAGTTGCCCAGCCAATTCATGGAAAACTTTTGCTGGGAATGGTCGGTGCTGCGGCACATGACCGCCCATGTCGAAACCCAAGAACCCCTGCCACGCGCCTTGTTTGACAAGATGCTGGCCGCCAAAAACTTCCAGAGTGGCTTGCAAACCTTGCGTCAAATCGAATTTGCCTTGTTCGACATGTTGGTGCATTCGCAGCACGACCCCTCACAAGACTTCATGCCGCTCTTGAACCAAGTGCGCGAAGAAGTTTCGGTCTTGCGTCCTCCGGCGTTCAACCGCATGGTGCACACCTTCAGCCACATCTTTGCTGGCGGCTATGCGGCGGGTTACTACAGCTACAAATGGGCCGAGGTGTTGAGTGCCGATGCCTATGCCGCGTTTGAAGAAACCGCTGCAGCCGATGGTACCCCCAGCGTAGAAACGGGTCGCCGCTACCGTCAGGCCATTTTGGAAGCCGGCGGCAGCCGCCCCGCGCTAGAGTCGTTCAAAGCCTTCCGCGGCCGCGAGCCTGCGCTGGATGCGTTGTTGCGGCACCAAGGCATGAACGCCTGATCCATCGCGCGAACGCCCACGCGGCCGATTTGCGTATGCGCTTCAGTGGGCCTTGTAGCCCATGCGGAAGCCGCCCCAGTGCGTGCCCTGCAGGTAAATGGGCACCGACAAATCGTGCATGATTTCGCCGGTGTCGCGCTTGTAGGTCTGTAACAGCACTTTCTTGGTGTGCGCGCCACAACGGCTTCCGGTGCGGTCGCTGAAGATGCGTTTGCTGCGGCTGTTGACCAAGTCTTGCTCATAAATGCCGGTCGGGGCTTTGGCAAACTTGTCGTTGTGCGTGGGCACATAACCACGCTTGTTGGTGCAAATCGCAAAAACCAGCGTGGGGTCTTGGCTCAATACCTGCTCTTGAATGGCGGGCAACACGCGATCGGTGAAGGCATCAAACCGAGAGCTGTACTTTGTGGGGTTGGTGCCCTGAATCGGGAAATGATCCAGGCTGAGTAAGTCTTGCGCAGAGATTTCACCTTGTTGAATGGCTCGCTCAAATGCGACCTGAACCGCATCAGCGGCTTGACGCGCCACTTGAAACATCCGGCTGTGCAGGGTTTGCATGTTGAGCTCGACCAATTTGTCGTAGAAGCCCTCACCCAGTTCCGTCAACTCCAGGGTCTGTCGCTCTTGCGATTCGATGCGCAAACCAAAACTGGCCAACTCGTCTTGAATTTCAACCAAATAGTGGGAAATCTTGGCCACGTCTTGGGCCGATTGCTCAGAGGCTTGAACAATGCCGCCCATCTGATCGGACAACACGCTGGACGAATCCAAAATGCCATTCAGACGCGAGCCCACCTGTTCAATCTTGCCCACGTTCGACTGCACATCACTCAACAGCTCGTTCATGCTGCTGACGGCTTGCCCCGTCTCGTTCATGATGCCGCTCACGCTCTCGTCAATTTCTCGGGTGGCGGCAAAAGTCTTATCGGCCAATTTGCGCACTTCGTCCGACACCACCGCAAAACCTTTGCCATGCTCACCCGCGCGGGCCGCTTCGATGGCGGCATTCAAGGACAGCAAATTGATCTTGTCGGCAATGTCTCGAATCAACTGAACAATGTGCTCAATCTTTTCAGAGCTGACCTGCAAACGCGTGATGGAGGACGACACCACTTGGGTTCGGGTGCCCATGTCGCGCATGCCCTCGATGGTGGTTTGCAACTCCACTTGGCCCAACTGCGAGTTTTCTTTGGACAACTGAGCCAACTGGGCCACCGATAAAGCGTCTGCACTCACCTGAGTTGAGTTGCGTGTGAGGGACTGCGAAGAGGCCGCAATTTGCGCCCCTTTGGTGGCCAACGCTTTCATTTCTTTGTTGATGGTGTTGGCCTGCCAAGACAAATCCGCCAAGGTGATCGAGCTTTTCTCCACCACTTGGCTCATGTCGTGCACAGTGGACAGCAACTGCGAATGCCCGGTCAGCATTTTTTGCAAAGCGGGGCCCAACAAGGCGTGCTGGCGGGCCTCTGTTGGACGTGCTCGCGCCTGGTTCAAATCTGCAATGTCATGGCTTTCTTCGTACACGAAGTGAATGAAGCGGTGCAACTCGGCCATCACGGCTTGCACATGCGCCAAGCCTGCATGCACAGCATCCACCAAAGGGGCCAAGTCGCCTTGCGCTTGAATCGAAATGGTTTGCGAGGAATCGCCTCGGCCCAAGGCTTGCATGACCGCCGTCACCTGCTCCATCACTTGACGTTGCGAGCGCGAAATTTCGTTGAGCGAGTGCGCCACGCTGGCGAACTCGGCCAACTCTTGCGTTGAAGAGGCAGAAAAGGCAGAAGAGGAAGAAGACACCGAAGCAGGCCACTGCCCACTTTGTTGGGACTGCGACAACCCGAACGCCAAGGCTTGAACGCCACGTTGCACAGGGCGCAAAGCCCAAAGACACAACAAGCCCCCCACCAACACCGCCAACAGCGTGGCCCCGCCCAACACCAGCAACGGCTGTTCGACCGCGGCAGGCAAGGGTCCTGCTTTGTCTGGTGCTGACTGGAGGGCTTGCAGCAAATAGGCGCCTAAACCGCCGACCAAAAGCAACAGCAAAGTCACCGCGCCGATCAGGAAGGCGATGCGTTTTTGAATGGAATGGAGCACTTGAGTGATCACCGGCAGACTTCAACAGTTGCCGAATTGTTAAATTTGACAGGAATTGA
>JACCDN010215523.1_pt1 | contig 11381 bp, 12 predicted proteins | sample 7441691 | NCBI WGS metagenome assembly JACCDN01 (sample SAMN15323439, study PRJNA562643) | freshwater metagenome | isolation source: river surface water | place: USA:Blue River Watershed | collected 2017-08-16
AAAACTTTTTTCTTTTCTTATCAACATAAAAATAAGGACTGCTTGAAACATATGCACTAGACGGGTGTGTTCCTAGACCTATTTTCACATTATTAGAAATAGAGCAAAATTTACCAATTGTACTATTGTTAATAATACAATCTTTTCCTAAGTATGAATACCTATCTATAAATGTATTCAATACAATGCAATTATCATCGATAAATACTTTTTTATCAAAATTAGAATTCACTAACCTCAAATTTTTTCCAAATTTCAAATGTTTCCTTTGCCGCCAATAAACAAATGTATTTTTAATGGCATTATATACTTCAGGAAATAAACCTATTTTAAAAATCATATTTTGATTTTTTAAAAGCGTCAATAAAAGAACCGCTTGTGTAGTTTGTGATTTCACACCCTGAATAATTAGCGTATTGACTTAAAGTGTGGTATGATTTAAAAGTGTGATGTAAATCTAAAAGTAAATCATGTAGAATGTAATTTTCTCCTTTAAAATTTTTCCAAACCTTTAAACCGTCACCATCACTATAAAAATGATCATTATTATAACAGACTCTATTATTTTCATCAATAAAAATTGATGGCAACCAAGAATGTTCTACTCCAAATAAATCTATCCTTTTTGACCCAGATAAGATAGCTAGATATATTGCTGCATGTACTACATTTTGAATTTTAGGAGAGGCAATATTCTTACGGTACAAGAAAAACCTCCAAAAATCAAATCCCTTTGCTTCATGTGTTCGATAAAAATGAATAATTAAATTAGGATTCTCTAATTGTTTTAATACTTTGGAGCCCTTGCTTTCAATTGGAAAATATAGATTTAATTCCCAATCAACATTGTTATTGAATATAGCCCATATCCTGTTCCTAATGATTTTCATTTCTTCAGGAACATTTAATAACCAATAACCAGGATCTGCAAAAATATTATGCTTTGGTTTTAACAGAAAAAAGAATTCACTAAATGCGAAATCATTGACAACAAAAATTTCTTTTTCTAGAAAACTTGACTTGAAATCCTTTAAGTTATCTAGCAAAGAGGGTCCATTTCCGAGTATAATTATTTCTCGATTTGAAGTATTTATTACATTGGTAGTATTAAAAAATAAGGTTGATATAATAAACCTTGGTATTGATAGAAAGGTATAAAAACCATTCAATACCCATTTAAATCCTATCTTCAGCAGTAGTTTCATTAAAGGACTCAATTATTAATCGTTTAGTAATAAAAGAAATGGCTAATAAAATCCAAAATATAGAATTTTGCTCAAATAATGAAGTATTTGCCATAATAAATAATGCAAAGAAAATGGATAGTATAAATGAAAATAATGACAAATCATCACTTCTCATTTTTAAATTATTATCGTGAATTAACCTTATTGTAGATATACCTGACATAATTGAATATATCCAAAAAAGTAAATAGATTGAGCCCATTAACAATCCGTGCTTAATAAAAGTGTCTAATAACAAATTCTCAGAAGAAATATACTCTCTTGTATTTAGAAGATCGCCTAGGACCCAAATATCCTCGTAATATCCATTAAATAAAGGAACTTTAGCTATATTCGTCAAATAGTCAAAATACTGAATAAATCGTAATTCAATCGTGTCAGACGAATTTAAACGTGATGATTTAATATCGCCTGTAAAAAAATAAAAAATAAACAGGATTAAAATTAATAAAGAAAAAAGCAACAAGTAATTCAAGAAAACTCTTTTTACTTTTCCATAAATGAGAAAATACAGAATCGTACTTATTGCAAAAACCAACCAACCCGATCTTGTATATGTAAGAAAAAGAGCTGTAACTGATATAATGAAAAATAAAAAATATTTAAAATTATATTTATTATTTAATTGAATCAAATAAAATAACACACTTGGAATTAATAGAAAAGCAGCCTCATTAGCATTTCTTGAGGCTATAGATATCAACCTTTTCTCCTCACCAATATCCAACCTAAAATATTCTTGAAGTATGAAACTAAATTGTACAAACCAATCATAAACAAAGAGAAATATAAAAATTCCTAAAAAAGCAATTTCAATCATTCTAAAAAGAACATAGTGCTTAATAAACGATTTTAAATTATCGATAGTTTTTATAGTCCGTAAAATTAAAATCGACCAAATAACGCCATTAAAATAAGGTGACAAAAGATAACTAGTAAATTCATCCTGCTCAATACTCTTGGATTGATTAAAACCTATCACACCTGTCACCAACCATAGTGTGCCAACTAAAAATATTCGAAATATATGCTTATCTAGAAATAGCAGCAATCTTGAATCCAATACCTCAATAATGAACCAAACGAGTAGAAATAGAAATATTATCTTATTCGTAATTGGATTATAAAAAGTATATAAAATAATTAGGATTTTGTGTAAATAGATTGAATTATCTTTCCTGTTTCGTAAAACAATTAGGAAAATTAATGGTAAAGAGATAAGAATTAAAATCATTTTCTACTGAATACCAAAGGATTAAACCAAGGCATATGATATAACTTATTACTTAATATCCAAGACAATAAGAACAAAATCAAATAACTAAAACTAAAAGCAACACAAGTTCCCTCAATACCATAATTATAGGTTAAATAATAAGTGATTGGTATTGAAATTAGTCCTGTGAAAATTGTAATAACAGATTGGATTACGGTTTTCTTGAGAAATATAATATAATTTACTACCATGAAATATAGTCCTTGAAACCAGTATCCAAAGGCAATAAATGGTAATAGTTTGTATACTTCATCGAATTTTTGATCTATAAATAATTTAAATATATGAGGAGCAATATAAACATATAAAACTGTAAAAATTAATAGTGCGATAAAGTACAAATAAGTTAATCTAACGATTCTGATTTTTTCATCTTTACTTTCTAAGGAGGTTGAAATTTTATTATAAAGCCAGGGCACATAAGCGTTATTAAAAGATAACGTGATGAAACCAATAACAAGAGCTATTTGACTTGCTAAAGAATAAATCCCTGCAGCTTCCAAACCAATGATTTTGGCAACAATAAAACGGTTAATCAAAACAAGAATTAACCCACCTATGGAATGAGGTAATAAACCAAAACCAAAACTTAAAATTGCATTTATGTATTTTTTATAATTTTTTATTTGAATTAAGTTTATTCGCTTTAAATGAATCCAAGAAAAAAATGCGAATAATATTGTTGAAAGTAATATTCCATACAATCTACCATCTAACTTTGATTCCATTTTATTAATAAAAATAAAAGTTAGTAAAACATTTAATATAGAATAGCCAATCTGTATTAATCCATATTGAATAGAATATCCAAAGCTTTGTTTGATGGCTAACAATAAGTCTATTTGAAATTTAAAAAAAGCTGCAATAACCGCAAGTACTAGTAAAGTGAACGGCAAACTAGTAATTCTAGAAAGATGTGTGTTAAAAATAATTATAGTAGTAAGTAAAATCAATAGGGAACAAAAAGAAACGAAAATACAATTCCAAATAAATAACTTTTTAGTGATGCTATTATTAGTAAAATTTACCATGATTGAACCTTCAGAATTCATTCCAATAAATGGGCTTATAAAGCCTGAAAAAGTCATGAATAATGAAACTAACCCAAATTGCGCAGTGGATAAATTTGAAGTGAGAAATGGTAAAAGCAAAAATGGCACCGAAGCATTTATCACATTTGATACCATATAAATCACCGAATTGGAAAGTAATTTTGACCCGGAAATTTGCTTAAATAGATTAATTAACATTTATACTAAACTCAAATATCGTTTTCCTCAAAATCTCAGCCTGTTCCATCGCTTCTTCAAGATCCCAATAATTCGTTTTCATTGCAATAATTCTTTTTTGAAGATATTCAGCATTGGGACATAACCCTTGTTTATATTCTTGTGTGACACCTGGCATCCTTTGAATTTCATCTGTAAACAACTTTTCTTGGTAGGTTAACTTCCAGGCAGCATAGTAACCATCTCCTCCATTTTTTTGAAATAAATCTCTAAATCTATACCAATCAATTTCTGGATTTGGAGTTTCTAGGATCATTGCATAACCCCAGTATGAATTTACAGAGTACTCTGGGGTAAATTGCTTTCTTAGAAACTTGCACCCTTCTATTGCCTCATCAAATATTTCTCCAACTCTTTTACGTATTTCAACAAGCTCGTTTATTCTTTCTAATTGACCCAGGATAACCGCTGATTGAACCTCTGACATTCTGTAATTAAAACCGACAGATATATGACGATTATATTGAGGGTCCTGAATATCGTTTCTAGTGATTTTCGCTTGCTTCCCACTTACTCCCGCATAACCTAGGGATGTAAATCTTCTTGCAACATCAGCATATTCTGGATTATTAGTTGTTAACATACCACCTTCTCCACATGTAATGTGTTTACTAGCTTGGAAACTATAACTTGAAAAATGACCAAATGTGCCAACTAATTTACCTTTATAGTAACCCAAGAAACACTCGGCATTGTCTTCAATAAGAAAGAGATTAAATTCTTTACAAATTTCTAGAATCTCATCGTACTCAGGAGCTAAACCATATAATGACACGGTAATTATTGCTTTAGTTTTGGGAGTGATTTTATCACGAATTGATTTAGGATCGATATTAAAAGTATTAATATCCACATCTGCAAATACCGGTATTGAATTATTTTGCAAGACACACAAAGAAGTACTTGCCATGGTTAATGGCGGTACGATTACCTCATCACCCTCGCCAATTCCCAATGCGTGAAGAGCAGTATGCATTGTTGCAGTACCATTTACATGACTAATAGAGAATTCATATTCAAATATTTCAGAAAACTTAGCCTCCATTTTATTTGTAAAAATTCCATTTTTCGATGTGTCAAATTGATTTTCAAGTGCTTCGATCACATATTTTTTTTCTAAATCTGATATTCTTTTCATACTTTATTTTTATACATATCACTTTTTGCAACATTTGCATTAATCAATTGTAACGCCGGTTCATTTTGAAGTAATGCCAAAATCTGCTCTGTTAAAAATATTTTATTATTCACATACAATTTATCATAAACCTTTCTTGCAAAAGTTAAATCCTCTAATGTATCAATTGTCCATCTATAGTCAGATAAGTTAGATGCATTTTGTATATTGTAAATTTTATATTTTGATTGGTTTTGATGAATATATTGAGTTACATGCTCCCGCTGAAAATCTGTTGTAGCATTGAGATAAGAGTTTCTTAAAGCTTCAAAAGTTATCACTTCAACATCTAATCCTTCAGGAAAAGTTGGTGGATTATTGTTACAAACAAAGTCTAACTTTTTTTCAATTAAAATGTCAATTGCATTATCAATAATTCGATAGTCTTTAAATGGATCATCCGCCGTTATTCTAATAATAATATCAGCTTTAAACAATTCTGATGCCTCAAAATACCTTTCAAGTACATTAGTTTCGGAACCACGATAACAGTCAATCTCTAGCCTTTTACAAAGATCCTCTATTTGATCATCATGCAATCTTGTGGTTGTCGCTACAACAATTTTGTTTATTTTTTTTGATGGTTTTAATCTTAAAACAACATGTTCTAAAAGTGACTTGCCGCTAAGATCATGAAGCACTTTATTAGGTAATCGTGAAGAGTTAATTCTTGCTTGAATAATTGCTACGATTTTCATTTATGCCAGTTAGTTGGGTTTATCATTTCACATTTTGTGATATTAATCAAATCAATTTGATTTAAAATTGAAGTATCAATTCTTCTTAAAGAATTATTAATATTTGTTTTCAATTGGTATAGTGAATCAACACCAATTAGCACATTATCGATAGTTTCTTGATTAATACAATAATTCAAAGCTAATGCTTCTATTGGGATTTTATTTGTAAGGGAAATTTCTTGAATTTCTCGAATAGCAGGCTTCAATTCTTCAAAAGGTAGTTTAGATAGTTCCATCATAAATAATCCTTGGAGAAAAGCTGATCTTGAATGTATTTTCTTTCCGCTTAATTTTAATGCCTTTATAACTTGTTGGCGTTGATTGAGATTATCAAGTAGGTTAAATGGTAGTTGAACGACATCAATATTCTTATCTTTTAACAATTGATCCGCATCGTTGTTTTCATAAATTGAAACACCAAATCCTACCACTTTGTTTGCTTTTTTCAAATTAGAAATGACGGAATTTAACAACCGTTTATCTGTATTTAAATAATCATCAACTGAATGAAAATGTAATACTTCTATACTAGAAATATTCATTTCTAATAAGAATTCATCAATAAGAGTCTCCAATTGTTCCAGGGGAAATCCTGCTGGTATTTTAGAAATGATTTTAAATATTTTTGTAGAATAGTTCTGGTGAAATTCGCCAATAATTTGTTGAGCATCGCCATAAACTGGAGCAGTATCTAAAAATTCTATCCCGTTATCATAGGCATATTCTAATATTTCAAAAGCTTCAGGTTTAGTTATTTTACCACGTCTATTATTTATTCCATAGTCCATGCCTAATTGAGCAGTACCTAGAATTAATTTACTTTTCATGATTAACTTTTTCAGAATTTTGTTTTAGCAAAGAAATAATATACGAGTCCCAATACTTGCCATCCGCAAACGCATTCTGTCGTAGTTTACCGTCTACCTGAAAATTAAACTTATTCTGAAAAAAATCTAACTTTTTATGGTCAAATTCATAAAGTTCCATCCAAATTTTATTAAGGTTTAAATCATTAAAACCGTAATTAATTAGGATTTGCGCAGAATCATAGGCTAATCTTTCGTCAATATATAAATTATCTTTTCCAATATAAAAAGAGAAATCAGCAGATCGTATTATCCAATTGGTATATAATAAACCGCAGGCTCCAATAATTTCATCCGTCTCAATTTCCACAATTATGAACATGTAGTCATTTGGACTCGATACTAGTCGATTAAACCAATTTAACTGATTTTCAAGATTTAATTCACGGTGTTCCCTGAAATTTACTCTGAATTGAGGATTATTTCGCCAGTCTCTCAATAGTTCTAAATCCGTCTTTTCGACAGCTCTAAGATATGTATGGTTACCTACTAACATGAAAAGTAATTATTAGTGAAATGTTCTCCTTGTTTAATATCTTGAATTATATTTTTTCCAATTAATTTATCCAGTTCATAGGGTTCAATACTGTCCTTTGGGGCAGGGCGTAGAACTACGAAATCTTCTTTTGTAAGAATCTCACCATTAAAAATATCTCTTGCTGCACGAAGGCATCTTCTTTGAACTATTTTTGCGTCACACTCATTTAACTCAACTGTTTTTAACCCGTTACCCAAGGAATGATATAATATATTCGCATTATCTACCATTTCTCTCCACGATTTTGGATTCATGGCAAATTTATGGTCTGGCCCTTCATTTTCATTACTATCTGTAAAGTGTTTTTCTATGAAAACTGCTCCTAGAGCAACTGCTCCTAAAACAGTTGCATGTCCAAGTGTGTGGTCTGAAAGTCCGAGGATTACATTTGGAAATCTTGCAGAGAAAGTTTTCAAAACATTTAGATTAACATGCTTGTACTTTTCAGAATCAAGTGTGTAATTTGTATTACATTGCATTAATACAACATTGTCTGTATAGGCTTCAATAGTGTTCATAGCTCTAACAACATCTGTCATTTCTGATGCACCCGTTGCAATTAGTAATGGTTTGTTTTTCGAGGCAATATGTTTAATTATCTCCAACCAAGTAATATCACCAGAACCAATTTTATACAAATCCACATAGGGGTCAACATGATCAACCGACTCTATGTCATAGGGACTTGTAAAATAATCTATACCGACTTCGATACACTTTTGCTTCAATAATGGTGTCCAATCTTGAGAAATACTAGCTTCCTCATATACCTCAAACACACTTTTCTTCCAATTTGCTTGATGTCCTACCTGGCCACCTAAACTTTCAAAACCTACCTTACTTACTATTTGATCTGCCTTAAAATTTTGAAATTTAGCTGCATCCGCACCTGCTTCCTTTGCTAATTCAATTAATTTAAATGCCTTTTCCAAACTTCCATCATGATTAGCACCAATATCAGCAATAAAATATGGGGCATCACCAATTCCAATATAACGATTACCTATTTTTATTTTTTTCATTATTCAGCAATTTTTAAATCTTTGAAACTTTTTTCAATGGTTAAATCAATTCCCTCCATCTGCTCACATATTTTTGAACAGTTTAAGGTGGTATTCAATGGTCTCGGGGCTAATCCGTCTATTATTTCATACGTTGTAGGGCAAACCATATCTCGACTTATTCCAATATATTTAGCAACTTTTACTAAAAAATCATATTTCGAAAGAAACGAGCTACTTCCTATATTATAAACTCCAAATTCAATAGGTCGATCAGCCATTTCCCGAAGTATACAAGCTAAATGGTTAACTGATAACGGATTGAAAAAAACGTTTGTATAACCGTTAATTGACTTTCCTTGTTCCAATTCACCTTTGGCCCATTCAAATAATGATGACTTTGTTTTTGAACTCAATCCAAAAATGTTAGTTCTAATTACAAAAACATTACTTGATGATTCTAGCGCTATCGTTTCACCCAATAATTTACTCAAGGCATAATTATTGACAGGCATGACTTCATCGGATTCTTTGTAATTACCTTGAATGCCTTGATAAACAGAATCAGTAGATATATAAAAGTATTGTGAGGCATTAACCTTTTCAAACAATTCCCTAGTGTACTCTACATTTGACCGAATTGCTTGATTATAATCTGTTTCACATAGATTAACATTTATTTCAGCAGCACAATGAAAGAAAGCATAAAATTGATGTCCGAATAGTTCATCAACGGTAACCCGATTTTTAAAATTATTGATTACATGACCGCTATGTGAAATATAGTATACATCCACGTTTTCTTGTTTGGATAATTCAGCCCTTAATGCTGAACCTAACATACCAGATGCTCCGGAAATAAGTACTTTTCTCTTCAAATTAATCAAATGAAAATGTATTATCTACATGCTCTTTAATCAAATTTTGCAGTGATTCAACTGTTTCCCAATCTGAATTTGTACCAGAATCATAACTAAATCCTTCCTCTACTTTCTTTGCTGAGAAATTCTTTACAAATTCTTCAATTTTAAAGTTTGGTACTGAGGGTAGAATTGTGTAATATTTGCCCAAATCATAAGTATAAAATGAATCTGATGAGGTGATCATTTCTTCATGAATTTTTTCACCTGGCCTTATACCTATAATCTCCTGCTTACAATTAGCTGCAACTGCTTTTGCAACGTCGGTAATTCTGTAAGAGGGTATTTTTGGAATAAAAATTTCGCCACCCCATGCATGCTCAATGGCATGCATAACCATATCTACACCTCCTTGGAGGGAAATGTTAAAACGAGTCATCTTAGGATCGGTGATAGGTAATACCCCTTCAGATCGTTTTTTCAGAAAGAACGGAATAACAGACCCATTGGATCCCATTACATTGCCGTACCTAACAACTGAAAATTTAATTGGATTGGAGCCTTTTATGTTATTTGCAGCAACAAAAAGCTTATCCGATGTCAGTTTGGTAGCTCCATATAAATTTATAGGTGCACAAGCTTTGTCTGTTGATAATGCAACCACATTTGAAACGCTTGTTTTTAGCGCTGCATTGATAACATTTTGAGCGCCACCAACATTTGTTTTAATGCACTCTTCAGGATTATACTCTGCTAAATGAACGTGCTTCATTGCTGCAGCATGAATCACAACATCCACACCCTGAAATGCCCTAACTAATCTTTCTTCATCCCGGACATCTCCTAAAAAATATCGTATCTGAGGAAATTTAGATTCAGGAAATTCCTGAGCCATTTGAAACTGCTTTTGTTCATCACGTGAAAAGATGATGAGCTTTTTAATTTTTGGATGATTCTTAAATATATGCGATGTTAATGCCTTACCTAAGGAACCTGTACCGCCTGTAATTAAAATTGATTTATTTATCAAATTCATAATAATTAAAATTCATATTTGTATAAAAGGTCAATGAAATTCCCCTGGATTAACTGTATAAATTATCCTTTTAGGACGTGGTTTTTTTGTAAAATCTTAAGATAAGTAAGAAAAATAATATCATTAAAACACCGACAATATTACCAATTAACATTCCTGTTAATTTACCAAATTGTTTTTTTTCCAACGGCAATATGGGTTCATCAATGATCTCGATAATTGGTTCTTCCTGTGCGCGCTGAAACTTAGTCATTTCTAAATTTTGTATTACATTCGCATACATACTCTTTAACACCTCAACATCAATTTGCTTTTTTGCTTGTTTAGTTTTGTAGCGCATTAAAGGCGTGTGGCTATTTAAATCTGTTTCAAAAGCTAGTGTGGTTATTGAGCCATCAAGTAATGCTCTGATTGAGTCTCTTTTAAGAGTAAGTTCCTTTTCAGTTCTTAGGAGCTTACCGACCTAGATTTCCAAATACAAATCAATTGCATTTTTCACTAACGCTTTTGAAAATAAGTAGGCCCAGACTTCATTGTTATCTTTTACCTCTAGATTAATGATGGTAGTCTTTTTATCTTGCCTTTCTGCAAAGATTTGTTGCTCACGAATTTTCTTTGTAATTAATAATAAAATACTATCCTGTTGCCTCGAAAAAACGACAGAATCTAAGATTTTTGGGAACAACTTAATTTTTTTATTTTCCAACGAATTTTCGAAATGATTTGTCAAATATGCATTCAATAAATGATTACCTTTTAAGTCGTTCTGTATCTCTTTCAAACTTTGATGAATGATTCGATTTGATTTCATCAAATAAAGCACATTCTCACCTCCAAACATTCCAGAACCCGAACCGGTGGGTAAGTCACCTAAACCAAGAGAACTGGCCAAACCTCCTAAGGCACTATTCGGATTTGACTTTTGTTCAAGCGTAAAACTAACTAACGAATTATAGGTTGGCTTGGTATAGTATTTTGTATATAAAAAACCAAAAACACTTCCTAGCAAACCGGCTACTATGATACTCCATTTGTAACCCCAAAAAAAAGTTAGCCAATATTTGCTTTTTCGATTCAAATCTTTGATTAATATTTGGTCTGAGGAAATATTTTGCTGTTGATTTTGTTCTAACATTTTAAAGCTGTTTTAAAAGAACTGTCATGGTTAACAATGATGAGACTGCCTGAAAAGATCTTGTAAATATGGCGTCAAAATCAACATCCTTTTTCTCTTCCTTAATTTTCTCCTCGCTCTTTTTGGTAATCACAATTTCGCCGCCGTTTAGTACGCTTGGGTAATCATTGAAAACCCCTAAAATACATTTTGTTCCGTCTACTTGGCCAGATGGGT
>JACCDN010301047.1_pt1 | contig 11380 bp, 8 predicted proteins | sample 7441691 | NCBI WGS metagenome assembly JACCDN01 (sample SAMN15323439, study PRJNA562643) | freshwater metagenome | isolation source: river surface water | place: USA:Blue River Watershed | collected 2017-08-16
TCCAAGATGTCTTTACTGGCTATGCAGCAGAACTTGGCCTCAATACTGAGCAATTCCGATCTGACCTGGAAAGTGACACGGTGCAAGAAAAAATTAGTCAGGATATGAATAGTGGCAATGCCTCAGGCGTGACAGGGACTCCAACCTTTTATCTAAATGGCAAAAAAATAAGCCCTCGTTCACTTGATGAATTTAAATCTCTTATTGATAAAGAACGAGAAGCACAACAATAGACTGAACAACTACAGGCTGCAAAGGGTTTAGATACGGAGCAACAACCTTATGAACAAGCTGCTGCTATGCGACAAGCAAGACTCCGAGCAGAAAAAGAGAATCGAAATAAAGGTAAGGAAGGAAAACAAGCAGCCTAGAAAAAAACCACCGACATCGGTGGTTTTTTTCTATTCTTTAATATCAACTCCCTGCGGGTTACGAACATCTTCTTTTTTTACTTCACTTCCCATAAGTGTTTTAAATTCTTCTTGTTCAACCGTTTCTTTTTCCATCAGGGCTTTGACCAGACGTTCAACCGCAGGACGTTCCTCTGTTAAAATCTTTTTTGCCTGATCTTTGGCTTCTTCGAGAAGACGGTTTACCTCTTCATCAATTATGATAGCGGTTTTTTCACTATAATTTTTCTTGTCATGAATCTCTTGAGCGAGGAAGATCATTTCTTCATTTTCAGAAAATACACGAGGACCGAGTTTATCACTCATACCATAGCGAGTTACCATCGAGAGTGCGAGCTGTGTTGCTTTTTTGAGGTCACTTGATGGACCAGTAGAAAGACTTTCATCGCCATAAATCATACGTTCAGCCACATAGCCCCCCATCATCATTGCCATGTCATCTTTAAAGTGAGCAATCGTTTGGTAGCTTTTATCATTCTCAGGCATTGAAAGAGTATATCCACCAGCCATTCCGCGACCAATAATAGAAACTTTACGAACTGGATCACAAAATTTGGAAAAGTGTCCAACAATCGCATGTCCTGCTTCGTGGTAGGCAGTCATTTCGCGGTCATGAGCACTCATCACACGTGAACGTTTTTCTGGCCCAAGAAGTACCTTATCAATGCTTTCGCGCACATCAAGTTCATTGATTTCTTTTTTTCCTTTTCGAACTGCCATGATCGCTGCTTCATTCAAAAGATTTCCAAGATCTGCCCCAGAAAATCCAGGTGTACGCTCTGCGAGAGTTCGAAGGTTGACATCACTTGCAAGAGGTTTTCCGATGGCATGGACTTTCAAGATTTCTTCACGGTCATTAATATCAGGCATATCAATGACTACGCGGCGGTCAAAACGACCAGGACGAAGAAGTGCCTTGTCAAGGACATCAGGACGATTGGTTGCTGCCATAACAATGACTCCGATATGAGGATCAAATCCATCCATTTCTACCAGAATCTGGTTAAGCGTTTGTTCGCGTTCATCATGGCTTCCGCCAAGCCCTGCACCACGTTTTCTTCCCACAGCATCAATCTCATCGATGAAAATAATCGCAGGAGCAGCTTTTTTAGCTTTTTGAAAAAGATCACGTACACGAGAAGCACCAACTCCCACAAACATTTCCACAAACTCAGAACCACTCATGTGAAAAAAAGGAACATTTGCTTCTCCAGCAACGGCTTTGGCAAGCAAAGTTTTACCAGTTCCAGGAGAACCCATGAGAAGCACTCCTTTGGGTATTTTTGCACCCATGTCAGAAAATTTCTTTGGATTTTTTAAAAAGTCAACGATCTCTTCAAGCTCAGATTTTGCTTCCTTGGCACCAGCAACATCTTTAAAGGTTTTTTTATTTTGGTCATCTTGCCTAGCTTGTTTGGCACTACTTTGACCAAACCCCATAGCTCGGTTATTGGCACCCTGCACCTGACGAGTCATGAAAAACAAGATTCCTACGATAATAAGAATAGGAAGAATATAAGGAAGTGCCTGTCCAAGCCAAAGGCGCCAACCCGTTTGCTGTTTTACCTCAACACTCACTTGTTTCAATTTTTCTTGACTCACTTCATAATCTTTCATGAGCTCGGAAAATGACTGACCAAGCTCTTTTTTTACCTCTAATGTTTTAGCGTTTTCGTCAACCGGATACGCTAAAACGGTGTCACCCATTACCTCGATTTTTTTAATTTCACCTTTTTCAATGCCTTCTACCAAGGCGTTTACACCGCTTTTTTGAGGTTGATTATCTTTGTGAATAACAGAACTCATTATTCCAGCAATCAAAAGAAGAGAGAGAATAATAAGCACAAAATTTCTTATAAGAGAATTCATACGAAAAACGCTAATAATGATGTAAAATGATTTATACTGTACTTTTGAGTATCTCAAAAACTTGCCTATTTGTCAACCACAAAAAAATCCTAGGGTTAACTAGGATTTTTGTTTTATTTTAGCTATTATTCGGCGCTTTCGTCCTCTTCTTTGGTCTCTTCTGATTTACCTTTTTTATCATCTTTTTTGGTGCGAGGTTTCCCCTTCACTCCTTCAAGTTTGAGGCCAAGGCGATGCTCAGCAGGTTCAATCGAGACGATTTCAAAGCGATATTTCTCTCCAAGAACAAATTTTTCACGAAGATCTTTCACATCACCAATAGGAGCATCCGAAATTTCAGAAAGATGTGCAAGACCATGAATTTGATCGTCGAGTTTGACCATAAGACCAAAAGCTTCGATCTTGTGAACAACTCCTTCTACGACCTGTCCAATGGTGTATTTTTCTTTCACACTCTTCCATGGATCGTCTACCAAGCGTTTGATAGAGAGGTAAATTTTTGATTTATTGAGGTCAATAATCTGTGCTTTGACGCGGTCACCGACTTTGAGAACATCTTTCGGGTGGTCAATACGTTGCCAAGCAATTTCAGAAATATGGATAAGACCTTCAAGCCCTTCACCAAATTTGAGGAAGGCTCCAAAAGAAGTAAGCGCACTAATTTCTCCCTCAACAGTGTCTCCAATCTTATATGAATCAAGGACAGCTTTTTGTTCATCTTCCCAAACGGCTTTTTCAGACACAATGAGTTTCTCTTCTTTTTGGTCAACATCAATCACTTTTACCTGCATATCAATGCCAATGAGGCGTTGAAGGTGCTCCAAGATACGAGTTTTATCTCCACCTGGTACACGAGGATAGTGATCTGGTGAAAGCTGCGAAACAGGCATAAAAGCACCCAGTGCGTCTACCTGCATCATAAGGCCTCCTTTGTTGGCTTGAAGAACTTTTGCTTTGAGTGTAATACCCGTCTTCATGTATTCTGCCATTCGATCCCAGACACGTTGGTGACCAGCAGCGCGGAAAGACAGTTCCATTTCTCCATTTTCATTTTCTGCCTCGAGAACGGTTGCTTGAACTTCTTCTCCAATTTTGATGTTGGTAAATTCACTCGACTCAGTAAAGAGTTCTTTTCCGCGAATAACACCAGTAATAACCCCATTAATATCAATACGAATGGCTCCATTATCAAGAGAAATAACTTTCCCAGTAACGGTTTCGCCTACCTTTGGTAACTTTTGAAAGTATTGCTTCAAAAGTTCACCAAAATTATTTTCTTCGGCTTTCATAAAAAAAGCTTAACCCAGCGCATATTATAGCCTGAGCTCCTGATTTATTCAGGATTAAGTAAAGTGGAATGAGTATAGCACAAAGATGAATTTTTTGCAAGGGTGTATTTTTGGCTTTATTAAGGCTTTTTTGTCCATCTTTGGGCAAAGTTATTTTTCCCCACATGTATACTACAAAAAACTTGTCAGCCCTGTTTCATTGAGGTATACTAAGGGGCGAAAAGTTCTCTTTTTTATTTTTTCTGTTCAATACTTTTAGTTTTCTGCTCTATATGCATATTTCTTGGCTTGGAAACACCGGAATCAGGATTCAAACAAAACCACAAAATGACGAAATCACTGTGCTTATTGATCCATATAAACCGAGTGCAGGATCAGCCCCTCGCAGTCTTGCTGCAAATATTGTCCTTTTTTCTCATGGACAAGAAGAAGCACTCACTCTTTCAGGAGACCCAGAAATTTTAGCTACTCCTGGTGAATGTGAGATCAAAGGAGTTCTTTTAACGGCAGCACCCGTAGAAGAAGGAAAAATGATTATTCGCCTCGATAGTGAAGGCCTCAGTTTGGCACACCTTGGATTCAATAATAAAGCTCCTACCAATGAAGCGCTCGAAGCTATTGGTAGTGTGGATATTTTGTGTCTTCCTGTCGGTGGCAGTGATGGGTATGATCCGGAAATGGCCATAAAAGTAATCAATCTCATTGAACCACGCGTTGTTATTCCTCTCGCCTTCCAGAGTGAAAGTGATCCACAACTTTTGCCTGTAGAAAAATTTTTGAAAGAAATTGGAATACCAACAGACAAACCAGAAAAGAAAATTATTCTCAAGAAAAAAGATTTACCCACCGAAGATATGAAAGTAATGGTTCTTGAAAAAGAATGAATCTAATAAAAAACCTATGCCTGTCAAAAAAACAGTAAGCTCAAAAAAAAGAAAAGAAATACACGAAGCAGCAAATTCTATTCCAGGACTTATTATCGAACATGTAACTTTTGCAGATAAAGAAAATAATCCAGAACAGAATAAATCCAAACATAAATATATGCTTTCTGTAGAAAAGCAAAGAGAACATCAAAAAAAACGTTTTACCGTATTTATTGGAGTAGGAACTGTTATGCTGGTTCTCGGTGTTCTCTGGGTTTTCAATATAAAAACGTTCTTTTTTGACAGCAAGCATACTCTCTCACAAGAAGAGGAACTTCTCGGAACAGTAAAGCAAAATTTTGACAATACCGTAGGCCTTGTTACAGCAAATGCAGACACACTCGCAACAAGTAGTAGACAAGAAGAGGTTGTGAGCGCAGAACAACTCAAAGCCGCCCTCATCGCAGGCTTACTTGTATCGAGCACACCAGCTACAACCAGCACGAGTTCTACACCACCTTTCACAACTACGACCACAAGTACACTCAATCCTTAAATCTTGATTCTGTTTCAATAGATCACATAACATATGCCGAAAGAAAAAAATAGTACCGCGAAATTGCCACTCACGACTGAACCAGTCGGAAAAGTCTCTCCAGTACAAATTGTCGACGAAATGCGCAAATCATACCTCGATTATGCCATGAGTGTTATTGTTTCGCGTGCACTTCCAGATGTTCGAGATGGCCTCAAGCCTGTTCATCGCCGTGTTCTCTATGCAATGTGGAAAATTGGTCTTCGCCATAGTGCCAAGTTTCGTAAATCTGCCAATGTTGTTGGAGAAGTGATGGCAAAATATCACCCACATGGCGATTTTGCAATCTATGACTCGTTGGTACGTTTGGCGCAAGATTTCTCCATGCGTTATCCGCTCGTCTTTGGACAAGGAAACTTTGGTTCCATGGACGGAGATTCAGCCGCTGCCATGCGTTATACTGAGGCAAAATTGCATTCGATTGCAGAAGAGATGCTACTGGATATTGAAAAAAATACCGTCGATTTTACTCCAAACTATGATGGTTCAACCAAAGAACCGCGCGTGCTTCCAAGTAAACTTCCGAACCTTCTTTTGAATGGTACGATGGGTATTGCTGTTGGTATGGCCACCAACATTCCTCCACACAATCTAACAGAACTCTGTGATGGTATTAGTGCAATCATTGATAATCCAGAAATTTCTATTGAAGAACTGGGAGAATTTGTCAAAGGGCCAGACTTTCCAACTGGTGGTATTATTTATAATAAAAAAGATATTGCTGCTGCCTATGCAACCGGCCGAGGTGGTATTGTGATGCGTGCAAAAACCGAAATTGTTGAAAATAAAAATGGAACATTCCAAATTCTTGTAACGGAAGTACCTTACCAGGTGAACAAGGCTACCTTGATTGAAAAAATTGCGACTCTTGTCCAAGAAAAAAAACTTGAAGGTATCAAGGATCTGCGTGATGAATCCAACAAAGATGGTGTACGGGTTGTCATTGAACTGAAAAAAGATTCTTATCCTAAAAAAGTTCTCAATCGTCTCTTTCAACTCACAGAACTTCAAACAACATTTCATGTCAACATGCTGGCGCTCGTTGATGGACTTCAACCTCGTGTTTTGAATTTGAAAACAGTTCTGGAAGAGCACATAAAACACCGTGAAGAAGTTATTCGTCGTCGCACTGCCTTTGATCTTGACCGAGCCAAAGAACGTGCTCATATTTTGGAAGGTCTTAAAAAAGCACTCGATCATATTGACGCGGTTATTGAAACTATTCGCAAATCCAAAGACAAAGAAGCTGCCAAAGAAAACCTCATGAGCAAGTTTAAATTTAGTGTTGCCCAGGCTACAGCCATTCTGGAAATGCGCCTGCAAAATTTGGCAAATCTTGAGAGACAAAAAGTAGAAGATGAACTCAAAGAAAAACTTACTTTGATTAAAGAACTCGAATCTATTCTCGCAAGTGCGAAAAAAATTCTTGCGATTGTACAAAAAGAAACCGATGATATCAAAAAACAATTTGGTGATGATCGTCGTACACAGATCATGGCTCACGGTATCAAAGAATTTAGCATGGAAGATCTGATTCCAAATGAGCCAACTATTATCATGACCACAGCGGATGGTTATATCAAACGCCTTCCACCTGATACATTTAAGACACAACATCGTGGAGGAAAGGGAGTAATGGGGCTGACAACCAAAGAAGAAGATGTGGTTGCACAAATGATGACCACCAATACGCATGACAATCTTCTGTTTTTTACCAACCGAGGGCGTGTCTTTCAACTCATGGCCTATGATGTGCCACAGGGTTCTCGCACTTCCAAAGGTCAAGCTTTGGTGAATTTTCTGCAGCTGGCACCAAATGAAAAAGTAACCGCTTTTATTTCCAATGAAGACATCAGTTCCTACAAATTTTTGGTCATGGTGACATCAAAAGGAACGATCAAAAAATCAGGTCTGTCAGATTTTGCGAATGTTCGACGCAGTGGAATTATTGCACTCAAACTCAAGAGTGATGACATGCTCGAATGGGTGCGCCCATCCACAGGTAACGATGACATAATGATTATTACGGCTCATGGCCAAGGCATCCGTTTCCGTGAGAAAGATATTCGCGCGATGGGTCGTACGGCTGGAGGCGTTCGTGGCATGAAACTCAAAAGCGATGATATTGTCGTAGGAATGGATGTTATTTCCCCAGATCTGGTCAAGAAAAAAATGTTTGAACTTCTTGTAATATCAGAAAATGGACTTGGAAAGAAAACTGAAATTGATGAATACAAAGTCCAAGGACGTGGTGGAAGTGGCATCAAAACCATGGAAGTCACAGATAAAACCGGTCCAATCATTGAAGCTCGTGTGATCAATAATACTGAATCGCAGGATATCATGCTCATTTCTATGAAAGGGCAGGTGGTACGCACACCACTCAAGACCATTCCAACTCTTGGACGTGCTACCCAAGGCGTCCGTGTCATGCGCTTCAAAGAGCAAAACGACAAAGTCGCCAGTATCACACTTCTTGAAGAAGATAAGGGACAAATGGAAGAATAAAACTTATAAAAAAGCACTCCCATTGGAGTGCTTTTTTATTGTATCCTTTTTAGTGCTTGTTTCAAAATTTCTTCAACAGACTTTCCGTGTGTATCAATGTCTTTAAGTACATGTTTGGCATTTTCACGGGTATAGCCCAATGCAACCAGTCCATCAATACTATCGCTCAGGATATTGTTATCAGAATTCTCTGATAGAGCTTTGCTCGGTTCAAGATTTGCTACTTTAGTTTTTAGTTCAACTACCAATCGTTCCGCTGTTTTTTTACCCATTCCTTGCACCCCAGTCAAGTATTTAATATCACCCCGAGCAATCGCACCTTGTATCTCATACATATCTCCCAAAGAAAGAATATTCAATGCGCTCTTTGGCCCAACTCCAGAGACAGTCATGAGAAGTTCAAAAAAAAATTTTTCTTCCTTGGTCTCAAAACCGTATAGTTCCTGTGAACTATCAGATACCTTGAGATAGGTATAGAGCGCAATCTCTTGCCCTATTGTATGCCGTGAAATTCCAGAAAAAGTCATATGAACTTCATAGCCTACTCCTCCGGAAGTTTCAATGACGAGAAAATTTTTTTCTTGAGAAAATATTTTTCCTTTAATACGTGCAATCATACAAAACAATAGTTACTGAGAACTTTATTTTCTTATATATTCTACCAATGTTTCTACACCAAATCCATTGGAACCACAACGAATCCATGGTTTTCCCTTTGGTCCATAATGAGAACAAGACAAATCAATATGTGCCCAAGGATAGTCTGTAAAATGTTCCAAAAAAGCAGCAGCTGTAGAGGCTCCACCATAACGAGGACTTCCTACACCGCCCACATTTCGCAAATCAGCGACTTCTGCTTTTACCGCTTCTGTATACTCTTCTCCGAGAGGAAGCTGCCACAGCTGTTCTCCCACATTCACTGATGCATTCAAAAGATTTTTGGCTATAGCATCATTTTTGGTAAATAAACCTGAGCGTTCATTTCCAAGAGCAATCAGGCAATGGCCTGTAAGTGTGGCAAGGTCAATAACTTCTTTTGGTTTATACCTATTTGCATACACCAAAGCATCCGCCAAGACCAGCCTTCCTTCGGCATCCGTATTTTCTATTAAAACAGTCATGCCATTCATAGCAGTTAAAATGTCATCTGGTCGGTAGGCTGTACCAGACGGCATATTTTCACAGGCAGGAATAAGTCCAATAACATTTTTCTTCACTTTCAATTTGCTAAGAGCCTGTATAGTGCCCATCACAGTAGCTCCTCCGAGCATATCAAACTTCATATCAATCAGTGCATCAGCCGGTTTCAAAGATATTCCACCAGAATCATAAGTAATACCTTTTCCTACTAAAACAGTTGGTGCTTCTTTTTTATCACCTGCTAAATATTCTAATATGATAAATTTTGGTTCATGTACAGAACCACTTGCTACTCCCAAAAAACAGCCCATCCCTAATTTTTGTATTTGTGATAAGGAAAGTATTTTTACGGTGAGTGTGTCAGTGGCCAGAGCTTTGGCATTTTCTGCCAAAAAATGTGGAGTCATAATACTTGGCGCGGTATTGCCCAAGTTTCGCACGAGAGTAATCCCTTCGGCAATACATATTCCCTCTTGAATCCCCTTTATCCATTCTTTTTGCTCTATTTTTGAAAGTGGTATTTCGATCGTACAATCTTGGATTGGGGCAACTTGGTGGTCTTTCTCTTTGTGATCTTCAAAGCTATAACTTGAGTTTTCTAGCGCAATGACAGTCTCCTTTGCTAACAAGCCAATATCAAAATGTTCTTTTATGCTCTGAGGGAGTACCAAATGAAGCTTTTTGGCTTTCTTTGTCTGTGCAGAAATTATGCCAGCTCCGAGCACATTTTTATACGTTCGCAAAGAAAAGTCCTTTTGTTTTCCAAGCCCAAGTAAAAATATACGGGAGGAGAGCTTATTTTTGGTATAGAGCAAACTTATTTGCATTTTTTCTCCTGAAAAATCTTGTGTCTCAAGTAAAGATTGCACAGCTCCACCACTGAGTTTATCCAAGGATTTGGTATCATGAGAAAAGTTCTGATCTTGAAAGACTGGAAATAAAATAGCGTCAGACTTTTTGAGCGCTGAAAGACGAAACCTAGTCATAAAAATTCTGAGGTTAAAATAGAGTATTTTCATAGTAACAGAGCAGAGTTTTTGTGTCAAAAAATAGACTATCCACATTCTACCCACATAGAGACAATAAACGTTGTGTGCTATACTTGAAACACCTATTTTTAAGTCCTGTCATTTATGAAAATCGCTATCATTGGAACCCATTCCACTGGTAAAACCACTCTTATTGAGAGTCTGGCGCAACATTTTTCTGTTCAAGGAAAAGAAGTCTTTATATTGCCAGAATACGCCCGCTTATGTCCTTTTCCAATCAATGAAGAAACGACTCTCGAAGCGCAAAAATGGATACTTCTCTCTCAGATAACTGAGGAAAATAAAATCGATCATACAAACAATATATTACTCACTGATCGCGCTACCATTGATAATTTTGCCTACATGTATCGTATTGGGAAAAGCGATGCTATTGAAAATTTTGAACGCTGCGCTGTAGCACACATGCGAACCTATGATTTTGTTTTTAAAACACAAAAATTAAATCTCGATGCCAAAGAAGATGGTCTGCGTACTACTGATTTTGAATTTCGTGATATGATTGACCGACTTATTACTCACCTGCTCAAAAAGCACAATATTTCCTATAGTCTTCTTCCTGAAACAATTGATTATGATTCGCACGTAGAATTTATTACCAACAATATCGGATCCAAAAAGACTACAGAAACCACATCGCAAAAATTTGTTCCTGCCTTTGCTTAAAACTAGAAAATAAAAAAGCATCCTGATTTATGGGATGCTTTTTTTATATTTCTGAAAATATCTTTCTTCCATACCTGATCCTTGACGGCTTCTTCTTTTTTTGGTATTTTCTTCCATACCTCATAGCTCCAAATGCAACTCTGAGGTCCAGGGCAATCCCTGGAGCATTTGGAGTCTGGCCAAAGGAGATATTGCGATGGCCAGGCTGTAAAAGCTAGGGGGGACGCTCGACCCCCCGACCTCTCGAAAGGGAGCAAAAAAGTACGTCGAGCAACTTGGCCGGGAATTGATTATCTATCTTCCCGGCCGCTTCATTTTTACAGCATGAATACTCTATCATTGCATAGACAAAATAAAATTACATTTTTTCGATCGTAACCAAACAAACCTTCCCATCAATCTCCACTTCTTTTTCCCCATTTCCTTGACGTAGTTCTGATGCAAGCACACTTTTCTTCAGTTCTTCGGCATATGCTACAAAAATTGAGTTTAGATCATTATCTTCAGTTTGGTAAACGATAACAACGTTATCATTCACAGTGAGTCCCATCTCCTTGCGAATTTGATTGATCGCACGAACCAGTTCACGAACATATCCTTCTTTTTTGAGCTCTTCTGTAACTTCTACATTCAAGGCTACATGCAATTCGCCTTCAGTTTTTTCAAGCCACTCACCTTTATCAGGAGTAGCTTCTACAATTTCTTTAACATTGAGTTCATCAGCCAAAATGTTTTGTAGTTCTGGTGACAAGGCTGTTTGAAAGAGAGCAAATTGTGCAAGAGGTTGACGAACTTTTACTTTGGCTTCTGAACGAAGAGAAAATCCCATTTCAACCAGTTTTCGTACGATTTCCATTTCCCGAAGCACGCGCTCATTCATGAATTCTGTTTGAACAGTCGGCCATTTTTCAAGATGCACGGATTCAATTACTTCATTATTCATTCCCTTCAATTCGCTCGAAAGCTCTTCAGCAATAAATGGCGTAAA
>JACCDN010684042.1_pt1 | contig 11379 bp, 12 predicted proteins | sample 7441691 | NCBI WGS metagenome assembly JACCDN01 (sample SAMN15323439, study PRJNA562643) | freshwater metagenome | isolation source: river surface water | place: USA:Blue River Watershed | collected 2017-08-16
AAGCAGTAAGAGTAGCGGCACAATCAAAAATCCGCCGCCCACGCCGAACAACCCAGAAAGCAAACCCACCAGCGCGCCGCCAATCAGCAAGCCACTCACGCAGCGGGGGCGCAATTCAAACTGCCCAGTTTTACTCAGGTTGCACAGCAAGCCCGGGTTGGGGGTGCTAGCAAAGTTACCCGCGCGCACGACTTTGGCGGCATCGGGATTTTTGCGCGCGCTTAGCCACATGCGTATGGCAATGACCAATGCTAAAACGTTAAACCCAATCAGCAGCCAAAACTCCGGTAGTTGCAGCCCCAACCATTTGCCTAAAGGCGCAGTCAGTGCGCCAACGCCCGCCAAAATTACCCCCGGTAACCAAAGGATATTTTGGCGGCGATCTTTACTGAAAAAGCTGCGCAAACTGCCATAAAACGTACTGACGGCAACTGCCCCGAGTGAAATTCCAACCGCACTGGTCATAGGCGCGCCCGCGAGTAACATCAACAGTGGAACCGCGAAAACTGAGCCTCCTGCACCTGTTAGGCCGAGCACTAGGCCGATGAGAGTTCCAATCAGTAGCAGCATGAAATCACCCTATTCAAAAAGTGCGGCTTACTTAAACTCCCTCTCCCTCTGGGAGAGGGTTGGGGTGAGGGGAATAGCTATTTCAGGCTCCCTCATCCTAGCCTTCTCCCAGAGGGAGAAGGAATAAAGAGCCATTCGGCTTCGCTTTATTTATTCCAGGGTGCTTTGGCAATCAACATCCCCATCGGGCAAATATCCGTAACGCCGGCAAAGATCAACCCACCGCCGACCAAACCAGAAAGCGCATAAAACGCCGGGTTAAACCAAGTGCCCAGAATCACGCCCGTCAGAACCAACAAGCCCGCTGCAATACGTATTTGGCGCTCCAGCGGCATCGCCTTTTTTGTGGGTGTGGCCAAGGGAATATTGGATTGTTTAACCGCATTCATGCCGCCTTCAATAATGTAGAGCTCGGCATTCACTTTTCCTTTTAAGGCATCGGCAGCCATCTCCGCGCGGCGGCCAGCTTGGCAAAGCAAATAAATGTGGGAACCGTTTTTGCCGCTTTCGGCAATTTTGGATTGCACACCAGCAGCAGTAAGCTCGTGCAAAGGAATATGCAGGCAGTCGGGGAGGCCTGCGGCTTGTATTTCGGCGGCAGTACGTACATCCAAAATACAAGTATCAGCAGTTCGCTGACTCATTAAATCAACAGGGTGAATGCGTTTGTGGTTCATGGTGTTCTCCGGTCAAAAAACGTTAAAACTCTAGGTAGCCATTAAATAGCTGGGCAATAAATGGACTGCAACACGGCGATAATCTGGCTCGCTTCATTGCCACACACTTGGTAGTACACGGTTTGCGCTTCTTTGCGGGTACTGACTAAGCCGGCATCGCGCAAGCTGGCGAGGTGCTGTGAAAGCGCAGATTGGCTCAGCGGAACCTTGGCGTTTAATTCGCCTACTGACAGTTCGCCTTCCAGCAAAGTACACATAATCATCAAGCGATTTTCGTTGGCCAAAGCCTTGAGAAGATTGGCCGCTTGGGTAGCGTGCATTTGCATTTCATCCAGTGGTGATGTGGTTGAAGATGATGTCGCTTGCGTAGTCATGAGTGTGGTTCCTGATTAAGCTATCTGAATTTCATTATATTAGTAAATTCTAATTTAGCAATATTTAAATTAGATGTTGTTGATGTAATGGAGGATCTATTTGCTGATAAAAAGGAATAAACCCTACTGACAGCTTTTGGCAGCAGTGGCCCGTAGTATGACTGCCATGCTTGAAGGGCATTCTTTGGGCAACTGTGACTTATAAGGAGAAAATTTATGTGGCAAGCAAACTTTCAAACCACAACCGATGTTCCGGCAGAAAAACTTTACAAGGCAATTACAGATTTTAATGCATGGAATAAATGGGATGACGGCATAGAGCATACTCAGTTAATCGGCGAAGCTAAAACTGGCAGTGCCTTCATGCTTAAACCCAAAGGTGGCCCTGCGGTAAAAATCACTATCGAAAAAATGTGGCCCTTTGAAGTGATCGATGTGGCCCATTTACCCCTCGCCAAAATGCGCACTGTGCACAAATATGTACGAATCGGTGATACCACGCATATTCATATGGATGTACAAATTTGGGGGCTGCTGGGTTTTGTATGGCGAAAAATTATTGGCGAAAACCAAATTAAAGATGCCGCTATGCAAACCCAAGCGTTGATTGATTATGCGAGAGCGGCTTAATTCAATTTTTTTGTTTTATTTTTTGTGCTGTTTTTCTACTGGGAGTGTTTATGAAAAGTGTTATGGTAAAACTGTTTGGTCTGAGTGTGCTTGTATATTCTTCTGGCGTGTTTGCTGCGGAAAAAGTTGAACCTTCGGCAGATAAATGTAAGGGTAAAGCTGTTGTTGAAATTGTTACTTTCACAGTGAATTCGGGAGTTAGTGAAACTCAGTTGATTGCAGCTGCAAATAAAATTAATGCTGATTTGGCAAAGCAAACGGGTTTTATATCGCGCAATCTTGCGTATGACAAAGCTGGAGAGTGGGTAGATATTATTCATTGGCGCAACCTAGCCTCAGCTGAGAGTGCGGCACAACACATGATGCAAAATGAAAAAGCGGGTGAGTTTTTCGCGCTTATTGATCAAAGCAAAATGAAAATGGCGCATTACTGCGCCGCCAAATAGTGTATTCAAGGAATTTATTTATGGGAAATAGTCTTTCTCCGCTAAAACAGCGCCTGCATATTATTTTATTGGGGGTGAATGACGTTGCAAAATCAGCTGCGTTTTACGAAGCCCTCGGTTGGCAGCGCGCGCCCAGCAGTCACGCAGGTTTTGTGAAGTTTGATTTAGGCGGTTTTGCACTCGCGTTAATCTCCAGAGAAGATCTTGCGATAGATGCATTAGCGCCAAGTTCGCAAGGTTCAGGTTTTTCAGGTGTTGCACTGATTCATTTAGTACGGACAGCAGATGAAGTTGAGCAGACTTTAGTGCGCGCCGTTGAAGCAGGCGGCACCTTAGTAAAACCCGCCACCAAAACCCAATGGGGTACTGCAGGTTATTTTCGCGATCCCGATGGGCATTTATTTGAAGTAGATCATGAAGAAGTGTGGGTGTTTGATGAAAGCGATCATCTAATTGTTCAATAAGATTACATTTTAAGGAGCCGACAATGACTAACGAAAATCCCTCAATTATTTCGCACCTATCAATTGGTACCAACCAATTTGAAGCGGCGCGCGCGTTTTATACCAGCGTGTTATCTTGCTTGGGTATAAAAGTATTAATGGATTACCCCGGTGCTGTTTGTTATGGAAAACAATTTCCAGAGTTCTGGGTGCAAACCCCAATTGATGGAAGCCCAGCCAGTGTTGGCAACGGTTTTCATATTAGTTTTGTGGCAAGCTCCAAAGAGCTAGTGCATGCATTTTACGATGCAGCCATAGCTGCCGGTGCAACCTGCGATGGCCCACCTGGCCCGCGCCCAATGTACAGCGATGCCTATTATGCCTGCTTTGTACGTGACTTAGATGGCCACAAAATTGAAGCGACTTTTTGGGATGAAACTGTGGCACCACTCTAGGTGCTGAATTATTAACGCTTTATTGTTTCAGAATGCCAACGGAAAAAATTATGAAATTTGGAATGCAAGCCATACTCACTGCACAAATTGGTAAGGGCGCTGAGTTAGCAGATTTGATGTTAGAGGCATCGCGTTTGGTTGGCCATTTAAGTGGCTGCGAAATTTATATTGTGCAACGCGCCATTGCGGATACCGATAAAATTCTGATTACCGAAGTTTGGGCAGATCAAACGTCACACCAAGCATCGCTAACAGACCCAGCCGTGCGCGAATTAATTGGCCGCGCACGGCCTTTAATTGCAGGAATGGAGCATCAACTGGCGACACCGCTTGGTGGTAAAGGTTTTCTGTAGATTTTTACGGGCGGATTTTTCATAGCAACAAAAAATAGATGTTTTATTCTTGATGGAGTGCTCGATCTAGAATAAAAGCCCCCGCGTTCGCGGGATTGTGGTTTAGGGGTGACAGTCTTAGAGTTTGAACATGCCACAAATTTTTTTTGGCGTGTAAGAGGCGGTTAATTTTCTTCTAATCCACTCGTATTCTATTTAAGGATATGGTGCTTTTTGTTACTGGGATAGGTACAAGTATGCTAAATAAAGCTATAGGTTTTGCAGGTTTAATCAGTGTTTTTCTTTTAGTGGGTTGTGGAGGGAGCGATAGTAAAACAGAAGATGCTGCTAGTAGCAGTAGCAGTAGCAGTAGCAGTATTGTTAGTTCATCGTCACCAGCAAGTTCAAGCTCTTCAAGCTCTTCAAGCTCATCAAGTTCAGCGGTTAGCTCAAGTAGCCTATCGTCTTCTGTTTCTTCATCCTCTTCAAGTAGTAGCCAAGCGAATATAGTGCTAAGTGGTGTAGCCGCTGTAGGTGCTCCAATTGCTAATGCACCTGTTGTTGCTAAGTGTGCGAATGGTTCAGGTTTTTCGCTAAATGTAACTACAAATGCACAAGGTGCTTTTAGCGGAGAGGTCAGTGCAAACGCTTTACCTTGCGCACTTAAAGTGACTGGATCGAGTATCACGCTTCATAGTTATGCACTAGCGGCGGGAGTTATTAATATTACTCCTTTAACTGATCTTATTATTGCTAACGCAAGTACTCTTGATCCTTCGGTTTGGTTCGCCAGTAATAATTGGCAATTGTTAGAGAGTGTACTTTCCTTAGCGCAAACAAATTTCTACGCCGCTATGCTGGAAAATGGTTACACCTTACCTCAGGGGGTCTTTAATCCATTTAACACAGCGTTCATTGTCGGTGATGTGTGGGATCAATTATTGGATCAACTTCAAGCTGCGATTGCGTTATCAAATAGTTTGAAAAGTTACGCTGATTTGTTAGCGTTGCTAAAAGATGGAAATATGAGTTCTCTTCCTAAAAAAGTTTCCCCCATTGATGTTGTAGACGGAGCTTGCAGTGTTGTTATTTCTGCTAATACCTCTAATGCTTTGAATCCTACTGTTCCACTTACGCAAGATTGTTTGGCAACACCCTACACGGGCCAAGTGAATTTTGAAATAAATGAAGGTGTCGCACCTAATCGCCGTAAACTGGGTATCGATTTTTTTGTACCAGCAGTTGTTGGTGCTAGCGTAAAACTGGAAGATGGTTATGACTATGCTGCACATAAAGGTGCAGCCGCGAGTTATGTAGATAGCGCAGGTGTTTGGAATGCAAATTCAGGCACAGTAACGATTGTGAGCATTACCGGTGACAGTTATGTTTTAAGTTTAAGTAAAGTTCATTTCGTGGTTTTAGATACTACGGGTACTAGTAAGGGAAGCTTTACGGCAGATGGCACCATTACTACAAAAGCGCCTGTAATAACTACAGGATTTTCATGGAAAGAAAATGGTGGCACAGTTACAAAAACAGCGACTTCAGCATCTTATACCACGCAATACAAAACCATCATGGCGAGAAATGCGTCAGCAAGCACAATATTTGAAATTAATTTAACAGGAGGTGTGCCCGGAACATACGTGCTTGATGGTTCGAACAATGCTCTCGCTTATATTGTTAGCTCATCGGCGATGTTTCAAGCAACGAGTGGCAGTGTTGTTATAACAAAAAATGCAGCATTAAAAATGTCTGGAACTTTCCAAGCAACAGGTACAGCGGCGGGAGGTATTACTACGGTGAGTGGTACTTTTACCGATATTGATGTGCTTCCTTAGTGTATCTACTTAATCGTCGCTCTCGCTATGCGAGGGTGACGATTGCATGGATGCAGGATGTAGAGCAACGCCGGAGCAGTTGCCGACGATTCCCTTCAGATAAGCAATCCCATATTTTTAGCTTGCAGTGCCGCTTCAGCGCGCGATGTAATATTCAATTTTCGATAAATATTTTTTACGTGATCACCTACTGTATAGCGCGATATTCCTAATTCATCACCAATATTCGCAATCGTGATGCCGCGTGCGAGCGCGCTCAATACTTCACGCTCACGCGGAGTAAGTTGAGTTTCTTCTTTAGCCGGCTTTTCAGGTTCTACGCGAAAGTGACTCAATAAGCGGCGCGCTATTGAAGGTGAAAGTGGCGGGTGCCCTTCATTGATTCCACGCAATTGTTTAACTAATTCTTCCGGCGCTTCATCTTTCAGTAAATAACCTTGTGCTCCTGCGCGCAGTGCTGGGAATAAATGATCGTCATCGTCAAATAAGGTCGCAACCACAATCATACAGCGTGGAAAGCGTGTGCTTAATGCCTGCACTACGGTTGTTCCGCTGCCATCCGGCAATGACAAATCAATTAATGCTAAATCAAAATTATAGCGATTAAGCATGTCCATGCCGCTTGCAATATCAGCCACGCAATAGACTTTAATATTGGGGAACGCTGTTTGAGCCACTTCGCGGAGCATTTCCTGTGACTCTGGCATATCTTCAAGAATTAATGCAATTTTCATCATAGGGGAACTCGTATTTGCATTTGAACTGATTGGCTGCTTGCAGAAATGTTAAGGTTGCCACCTAACTCAGCGATTCGCCCACGCAGGTTGCGCAGGCCGTAGCCGTCTTTCCATGTACTTACCTCAGCAATCTGACCATCATTTTCAATGGTGATGTGCAGGGAATTATTTTCTGTTTCGATAACGGCTTTAATATTTTTAGCCGCCGCATGTTTTAGTGCGTTAGTAATAATCTCGCGCATAACAGATTCAAGCGATGCTTTGTTGCGCGGTATTAATTCTTGTGTAGGTAGGTTTGACGTTTGATGCCACTGCAACTTGCAGCCTGCGGCTTCGCAGCGTCCGTCAGCTTCTGCGCGCCAATCGGCAAGTGCATTAACGAGTGGAACGGGTTGCGCGTCTAAGGCTGCAATTGATGTGCGCAAATCTTTCATAGCATCGCGCGCAACTTCAACACTCGGTGTGCCACGTAATTGATGAATCAATTTCAATAAACGCGCGCCAATATTGTCATGTAAATCACGCCCAATACGCATACGTTCTTCTTCTACGCCTTGTTCGTAACTGGATCGCCCGCTCATCACGTTGGCAAGCAGGTCGCTTAATGATGTGACTAATTCAGCATCTCGAGACGAAAATAAGCGAGAGCCGCGGCCGGCGTAGCGCATTATAAAACTAGGCAATTTTTCGCAGGCGGGAACTTGCAAGGCTAAGCCTTCTTCATGTAGGTGCCCGCCGCTTTCGGTATTGGTACTTATTTTAATTTCTAAGGGATCAAATAACTTTCGCAATAATGATTCCCAGCGTATTTGCTGTTCTGACGCAGAAACCGCAAAGGCAATAATGGAAAGCTCGGGCAGTAAAGTTTCATAGTTTGTGGTTGGCCTGCGTACAATTTTCTGCCACAACCATTGACGAAAAGGAAAATAGAGCCAGCCGCTGATGAGTAAACTCAAACTGAGTGATGCCACCTGAGTTGCCCCCAAGTACGCCAATAATGCATCAAACACGATAATGGCTGCTGCGCCCGCTACCCATAGTAAACCGCGATAACTCCACTCGTCTAAATCATATAAGTGATAACGTCTTAAACCCATGGCAATACCAACCCACATCAATAAAAATTCAACAACAAGAATTTCTCTAGGTGGTATTGGAATGAACTTCGGTAAGTTGAACCGGAAAATATAAATGATAAATAGAACGCTACCGACGAGTCCAGCCAAAATAAACCAACGCAATGCGGCGCGTTCTAGTGGCTGACCTTTGGTTTTTCGCCACTGAATAACAGCGAGTAAAATAATGGAGAGCATTTGTAGCATGCTTGGAATTCGGCTGCCCCAAGTTTGATTTGGTGCCAACCAAAATACATCACATAGTGTCCACGTACCATAAAATACAGGTAGCAAAAATAGCGTTCGAGTACGAACAAGTTTGCAGGGATAAGATAAAAACAATGCAATTAACGCGCAGCCGCACAAAATACCACTGGCGTGATTGATGGATGACAGTAGGCGAAATAGCTCGCCGGGTATTGCTAGCTCACGATCACCCGGTATGGCATTCGCGAACACGGTGATGGGGTACATTAACCCCGCTAGCATAAATAACCGAGCACCTAAATCGCTTGGGCGCAACAAAAAAATCCACGTTGAAAGTAAAAATCCTGCTACAGCAACAAATGTTTGAAATAGAAAAGCGATAGGTAAGTCTGAAAGTGTTCGCTGTTTTACTGCGATAATTGCTTTGCCTTCCTTGCCACTCTTATCAATCCATATTAAGGCTATGCTGTCGTCCTTAAGTAGATTAGAGATAATTGTTTGCCGCGCAAAAAAAACAGCAAGCTCGGTATAGGTATCGCAAAAATCAGACTCTTTGGATAAGTCGGTAGGTATTAACTCAAGTGACTCACCTTTGAGTGAAGCAATTCTTTGAAGCTTCACTCCAGTCGGCACTTGAGCTGCCAGTGAATCATCAACATGAATAATGCGAATATCTTTGTCAATAACCTCGAACGTTACACCCAGCCAAGGCTGCTGCATAAAAAACCACATTGCAATACTTCCCAATATCAAACTGACTAGCAGTAAGAGTAGTTGGGCGTATGCCGGTCTTTTGTAAGCTGAAAGCATCGTGCTTCCTTTTTTGGTGTAAATATCAATCAGTGACTTTACCAAAATTCATAGCGAAAGATACCCCGTGTTCGCGGGATTGTGTCTTTAGAGCGATTACCGTAATTTTCATATCAAGTGAAGTGTGGCGAATTGAGTTTGGCAGGCTTACTTATTTTTAAATATCGTTATTCATTATTAAGGAAATTTTTATGAAGATTATTAAATATGTTGCTAGTCTCTTCGTCCTCTGTCTGACGACCAGCAGCTATGCCACGTCGCTCACTGGCCAAGCTTTCACCGCTACCCTGTCGTATGCTCCAACCAATTATTTGGAAACGGTGACGGGGATCGTAGGCGCAGGCTATGAGGTATCGACTTCTTGGTACGTTCTTGAACTCGATGCCGATGACTTGGGGCGGGTCTATTCCTACACCGGTGGCGCGGTCTATCAGGACGTATTTAAGGTGGAGATCACATTTCCCGATTTGCTCAGTCAACAATTTTCGGTTCCTTCCGGTGCCCCTTTTCAGAAAAATTCGAAGTGGGGCTGGTCGTGGCTTGAAGCCACAGACACGAATCAACTCACGTTCTCCTATGGTGGCAGCTACTATGATCCCTACGGCTCTGCATTCTACGACTGGTGGGGTTACAATTTCGAAACCAACCCAAACTATCAGCCAAGTGGTAATGGAGGAGGAACAAACGTGCCTGAGCCGAGTGGTTTAGTTTTGATTGGCTTAGGTTTATTGGGATTGATTGCGTCACGTCGTCGACTGGGTATGTTTGTTTAAAAATATGTACACAGTTACTGTCTATTCTTAGCCGGTAACTTTATGAGCCTCGAGTTGTATTGCGTTATTCAAGGATGAATGGGCTCGCGCAATAGCGCTAAGCCGCTGCCCAAAACTCGCCTTTACCGCGTATAATGCCCGCCTTTTTATCGTATCCATTTTCAGAAAGGCCGCATCATGACCGTTCGTACCCGTATCGCCCCATCGCCCACTGGCGACCCGCACGTAGGCACCGCTTACATCGCGCTGTTCAACCTCTGCTTTGCTCGCCAACACGGCGGCCAATTCTTGTTGCGCATTGAAGATACCGACCAAACCCGCAGCACGCCCGAATCCGAACAAGCGATTCTAGACAGCTTGCGTTGGTTGGGTTTGGAGTGGGACGAAGGCCCCGACGTCGGCGGCCCGCACGGCCCCTATCGCCAAAGCGAGCGCATGGGCATGTATCGCCAATACGCGGAAGAATTGATTGAAAAAGGCCACGCCTTTTACTGCTTCGCGACTTCAGAAGAGCTGGACGAAATGCGCCGCGAGCAAATCGCCAAAGGCGAAACACCGCAATACGATGGCCGTGGTTTGTTGTTGTCCGATGAAGAAGTTCAACGCCGTTTAGCGGCAGGCGAGCCTTACGTTATCCGTATGAAGATTCCATCGGAAGGCGTATGCGTTATCGATGATATGTTGCGCGGCAAAATTGAAATCGAATGGTCGCATGTAGACATGCAAGTCTTGTTGAAAGGCGACGGCATGCCCACCTACCATTTGGCCAACGTGGTTGACGATCACCTCATGGAAATCACCCACGTAATTCGCGGCGAAGAGTGGATCAACTCCGCGCCCAAGCATCTCAAGCTTTACGAATATTTTGGCTGGCAAGCGCCAGTACTTTGCCACTTGCCGCTGCTACGTAACCCCGATAAATCCAAACTCAGCAAACGCAAAAACCCCACCAGCATTCTTTACTACAAGCGCATGGGTTACTTGCCCGAAGCTATGTTGAATTACCTCGGCCGCATGGGCTGGTCGATGCCAGACGAGCGCGAAAAATTCACCTTGGCAGAAATGCAGGAACACTTCGATTTAAACCGCGTGTCATTAGGCGGCCCGATTTTCGATGTAGAAAAGCTCAGCTGGTTAAACAGCTTGTGGATTCGCGAGAACTTCACCATCGAACAACTTGCAGAGCGTTTGCACAACTGGGCCTTCAACAAAGAAACCCTGCTGCAAGCTTTACCGCACGCTCAATCGCGCATGAACACCTTGAGCGATTTCGCACCACTGGCAGGCTTTTTGGTGTCTGGCATGTTGAACGTGAACGAAGCTAGCTTCGCCGCTAACAAGCTCGATATCGAAAAACAAAAAGAGTATTTGCAGTTCGCTTTGTGGCGCATGGAAGCTCTGCGTTTCTGGGAGCGCGACAATATTTTCAACGAACTGAAACTGCTTGCGGATCAAATGGGCATTAAGCTGAAAGATGCGCTCGCGCCTATTTTCGTTGCTATTGCTGGCACCACTGCGTCATTCTCGGTAGTGGACTCCATGCAAATCATTGGCCCTGATTTGAGCCGTGCCCGTTTGCGTCATGCGGTAAATGCATTGGGTGGTTTCGGTAAGAATAAACAAAAAGACTTGGATAAAATTTACGCCAAGTTAGGCGTGCAAGACGAAACACCGCAAGAATAAAATTGTACGAAATAAAAAAATGGCGACTAATAGGTCGCCATTTTTTTTGAGCGAGATTTAATGTTTGACAGCGGATAATTGTTCGCGGGCTATAGGTTTTCCCTTCAGTATTACCCAATTTATCGAATCGTAAGCCGTTACGTCTTCTAGCGGATTTTTGCTAAGCAATAACAAATTCGCGACTTTGTTTTTTACAACGCTACCAATCTCATCGCTTAAGCCCATTCGTTGCGCATTACCAATGGTCATGGCTTTAAATAAATCCGGCAAGGAAACTCCCATCGCC
>JACCDN010483426.1_pt1 | contig 11378 bp, 5 predicted proteins | sample 7441691 | NCBI WGS metagenome assembly JACCDN01 (sample SAMN15323439, study PRJNA562643) | freshwater metagenome | isolation source: river surface water | place: USA:Blue River Watershed | collected 2017-08-16
CAAGTAGCCGCACAAAAGATTGAAAAGTATCGTCGCTACTTCCATAGTATTGTCTTTGTAGATTTTGTTCCCAGTCGTGATTACGAAGATCCTTCCTCCAACTATGCCATTTTCAGTGAAGCTATTACCAAGCATGTCTCTGATGTGGTATGTGATTATTGCAACCACTATACGTGTGCAAGACTAGAAAAGAACAAATAAATGGTTTATTCTTGTCATGAATCAATCAATCATACGAGGGTGTAAATAATCAGGCAAGTCTTCTTTTTCCTTTTCTTGCTCTTGTTCTTGTTCTTGTTCTTCTTCATCAAGTCGGTCCACTTCAGTTCTACATTTCCTCATCCATGCCAACGCTTCCTCTTTTATTTCTTCCTGAGTTTTTTCATCACGAGATCTCGATTCTATCCAAGCCTTGATATTTTCTTCGTCTTCATTCTTTTGAATATCTTCTTGTTTTGGTTCTTTTGGTTTTACGTCTTCTGGTTCAGCCTCTTCTTTTCCATTCTTTTGAAACTCTTGGTCAGCCTCTTCCTTTCCATTGACATGTGGTTGAGATTCTTTCAAGACTTCCGTTAGGTCAGGTTTTGGTTCTTCCAATTCTGGCAAATCAAGTTTTTCCACTTCGGCATCTGATGACATGGAGGTAGCTTGTTCCAAATGCCATTCATCGTCCTCTGTCGTATCATCTTCATGTGGCACAGCCGGTTTCTTTTTCAATTGTAAACAGAGAGTAAATCCATTGAGTTCTAATTGAGCATTGCTGTATGGAGCATAGCTTTCAATCTCACGAAAGCCACTAGGTAATGTATGAATATACCCCATATGAACATTGGTCCCATCAGTGTATCTACGTAGCTTTGTTCCCTTGGTTAGACGAACAAGACAATATTCCACCGCAAAAAAGATGGAAGAGAACAAGGTGGCAAACCACAATGCCCACAACGGAGAAAGATTAGCCACAAAGCAAGACATGAAAATGGACGGAATCACAGAGTAGAAGATATCCAAAGCTTGGAATGCAAACAGAATCCATGGAAAGGGAATACGTAACATCAAGACCGAATTTAACAAGACATATCGTGCCATATCCAGTTCATCCTCATATTTGGGATATCGTTTGCTCGCCAACTTACAAAGCCACAATAAACCTTTCAACACAGCAAAATGAACCCACACCAACGGATCAGGTTGCAACAGAGCATTCAATGCCAAAACAGTCGAAAACAGAAACCAAGCCATGAAAACAAAATGTAAAAATCAATAGGATAGCATTATGTAGCGGAGAATATTTTTAAGGTCCAGTTGTGATAATCCTTTGACCATAGAATTTGATTATGGGTCTTTTTATCGTAATAGGCTCGATCCTCGACCACTGTAACGGATGTTAATCGCCCCCATTTGTGTTGCGAATGCTTATTGATGGTGGCATCACTGTTGAAAAACAATACGTGCCATTGATGTAACTTGTCATGTTGGGGAATGCTGAGACCATCTAACAAGGTAGTAGTTCGACTAGAGAATAGACGACCCATACGTCCTACATCGGTGTAATGACCAAAGGGGCCTACCAACAAGACATAATCTACAGGTGATGGGGTAATGGCGAGACTGGAAGCTACAGCGGCTGCAATATAACCGCCCCATGAAAAGCCCATAAACACAAAGGTGGTATCCTTGGCATAGATGGATTTTAAATAGTAATATAATGACGTAATGTCCAAGAACCATGTTTCCATATCACCTAGATTGGAAGTACGATATCTGAATCCATGGCCTGGATATTCATAGAAATACACATGAGCGTTAATCTCCTGGGGACATACCTTGTCTCGTATTTCACAAAAACGATTGGCATTACCCCCCAAACCATGGAAACATATCCATACCTGATTGGCATTTTCTCGTGGAGGTGGTGAATAAATAGCCTTGCCTTGTATAATGTGATCATGGTGTAATGACTTGAACATGGTTTTAAAATTAGTAGACATGTAACTTATCAACATGATAGTAGGTCGATATCGAATATTGACACAATATAGATACAGAACTAATATAATTGCCAGGATCATACATACACCATTGGTGACATGATTCATTTTTTCTTGTTACATGCTTATAAAAAAGAAAAGAATGAAGTACACATGGCACGATTGGATTTGTTTTGCCTTTTTAATGGTATTACTAATTCTTTGTCTTCTCTCCATTTATAGATGTTTGTATCCTGCTGTCTATTGTCGCTATTGTAACGGACGTCTTGAATGTCCCAACCCTAAATGCCGATAAAGCCTTATATGTTTCAAAATAAAAAAAAATCATGGAATTCACGTCGAAAACCCTGACTTGGCACCGAATACGTCATGATACGACGTGTGTTTCGCTTTTACAACAACTTACAAATGATGAAACCAAACATGTAGTATTGGATCGTTTTGATCGAATCTTGGCTCATTTGGGACCCGGACCCGACATGGACAATGATGAAAAGACATCTGATAAGGAAGAACCATTGATCATGGACGACATAACAATCAAGATTATACGAGTTATTTCGGTATTGGGAGATGAATTCACCATTTTCAATGCGTTTAAATTAATTTGTATGATGATGACCAAAGAACAAGATGACGAAACCAAAAAATGTCAACACTAGTTTGATGCCTCGCCAGGTTTTTTAACACGACCCTTAGAAAATAAAACATGATGACTCAACCAACTGTTTACAGAAAAAGACTTTTGTATCGACGAGATCCTACAGAAAACCCAGGTCCTGCATGGGGTAACAGATGGATTAGGGAAAATGAATTAACAGATCTAGCCCAAAAAGTTAACGACACATTTGCATCAGAAGAACAATACAAGACGTTTGAAATATATGACTTGATTGGTGTAAACGTATTGGCATTACCTATGGAGAAAAAAAGCTACCTAATACAAGTTGAGGCACCAACCAAATGTACCATTGATATGGTAAGGGGCGACACCTTTAATGTGGTTCATCATTATATCATGACAAGAAATTTGAATTGTAACGACTGTTTAGTATTAAACTTTGCCAATGGTTACAATGTAGGTGGTGGGTATCTTCATGGAGCTGGAGCACAAGAGGAAATGTTATTCTATCGATCTACCTATTGTCATTCATTAAAGGCGGCTGAAAAATATATTCGAGAAACTGACAAAGGCTTGTATCATGACAAAGATATAGAGGGTCTATCTCCGTATAAAGGTAGACAAAAGTTTATTCCTTTCAATCGATGCATCGTTAGCCCGCGTGTTAAAGTGTATGGTCGTTTCATAAATGATTCATTTGAACTTGATCCAAGTAAGGAGTACATGACTGTCCCTATGATTGCAGCTGCAGGTTTATGCACGAATTATATGAAAGGTGATTGGGATGACCAAGAAGAAGATGTTAGTAACATTTACTATACGCTATGGACAACCATATTTCTTACGGCTGTTTTTCGTGGCACCAAGCATTTATTCATAGGTCCCATTGGTTGCGGAGCGTTTGCACCAGATAAAGACAAACATAAGTATATCAAATTAGTGGCTAGCACGTTATGTACAGTCATAGGCATATACGGAGGCTATTTTGAAACGATTGTGTTTGCAGATTATCCAATGAATTCTCTTCTATTTAATCAATTCAAAAAAGTGTTTATTGATAATAGATTCAAATGTAATCTTCATGAAAACCTCAAGTTTTCAAATGAAAAAAAGTATCGTGTAATGATAACAAGTCAAACTACCATACAGAATATGAATTCCGTAATTATTCCCATGTTCCTATAGATACAATAATATGGAAGCTTAAAAGACAATTTATTTTAGACCAATCGTTGTCTGATCATTATAGTTATAACAACAGACATAATCATGCATCCATCGAGACACCATCAACTACCATTAACAAGTCCTATGTGGGCATGTTATTACTCTATAGTGGAATACTCATTACATCATTCGTTCGCGCCTTTACTCGTTGATCATGCCCGAGTGGTTAAGGGGATGGTTTTAAGCACCATTGGTTTTTTAATCGCGCAAGTTCGATCCTTGCTGATCCCAAATTATTTTTTTCAACAATAAACAAATAGTATTTTACATACCTCGAATAAATACACATTTCTCAATTATTTGTCAATCTTTTTCTACCTAGAATGTGAAAATGTGACATTTTCGACCTCTTTTTCAGTGCCTTACTTTTGTATCTACCTATCTTTTGGGACATGTAGGGTTTTCAAAAAAATTTTGGAAAATCAAAAACCTGAAGAGCTAGCAACTTGGAAAAAATTTTTGAAGACGATTTTCTAAAATGGATTTGGGAGACCCCTAAAAATTTTTTGGGCTGACAATTTCAAAAAAATTTCTACACCACTAAGAAAAGGAAATTTTTTGTCATACTCATTTTTCCACAAGTTTAAAAAGAAAAAAATTTTTTTTAATCCGATAATGAATAGTCACAAGTTTCCAAACACATAATCAAGTTTTTCTTTTTCAATTCAAGAAACATGTCTTTGGCAATTGGTATTGATTTGGGTACTACTTATTCCTGCGTGGGTGTATACAAGAATAACAATGTGGAGATTATTGCCAATGATCAAGGAAATCGTACGACACCATCCTATGTTGCTTTTACGGACACGGAACGTCTTATTGGTGATGCTGCCAAGAATCAAGCAGCCGCTAATTCTGCGAATACTGTATTTGATGCCAAACGTCTTGTGGGTCGTAAGTTTAGTGACGAGATTGTGCAGAACGATATCAAGCATTGGCCTTTCAAAGTGGTTGGATCATCAGATGATCGTCCTATGATTGAGGTTCAATTCAAGGGGGAGACCAAACAATTTTCGGCTGAAGAGATTTCCAGTATGGTACTTGTCAAGATGAAGGAAACGGCGGAAGCCTACTTGGGACAACCGGTTACTGATGCTGTCGTCACTGTTCCTGCTTATTTCAATGATGGACAACGACAAGCCACCAAGGATGCTGGAGCCATCGCGGGTCTCAACATTTTACGAATCATTAATGAACCTACCGCGGCCGCCATTGCTTATGGACTTGGCAAAACAGACAAGACTGAGAAGAATGTCTTGATCTTTGATTTGGGTGGTGGTACATTTGATGTGTCGCTCTTGGCCATTGAAGAGGGCGTCTTTGAAGTCAAGGCTACTGCAGGTGATACTCATTTGGGAGGTGAAGATTTCGATTCTCGTATGGTGGATCATTTCATCAAGGAATTTCAACGTAAGCATCACAAGGATTTGTCGACCAATCAACGAGCGCTACGACGTTTACGAACAGCATGTGAACGAGCCAAGAGAACCTTGTCTTCATCTACGGTGGCTACTTTGGAAATTGATTCTCTATGTGATGGTATTGATTTCAATTCTCAAATCACTCGTGCTCGTTTTGAAGACTTGTGCGCCGACTATTTTCGAGCTACTTTGCTTCCTGTGGAAAAGGTCTTGCGTGATGCCAAGCTAGACAAGTCGTCCATTGATGAAGTGGTGCTCGTGGGTGGTTCGACTCGTATCCCCAAAGTCCAAGCCTTGCTCAAAAACTTTTTCAATGACAAGGAATTGAATCGTTCAATTAATCCGGATGAGGCCGTGGCGTATGGTGCTGCAGTTCAAGCCTCCATTCTTACAGGGAATACCAGTGAAGCCACCAAGGATCTACTCTTGATTGATGTCACACCCTTATCCTTGGGTATTGAAACGGCGGGAGGCATCATGACCAAGATTATTGAACGTAACTCGACCATCCCTTGCAAAAAGACGCAGGTGTTTTCTACCTATGTAGATAATCAACCAGCTGTGACCATTCAAGTGTTTGAAGGTGAACGAGCCAAGACACAAGATAACAATTTATTGGGCAAGTTTGATTTACAAGGCATTCCTCCTGCCCCTCGTGGCGTTCCCCAAATTGAAGTGGTCTTTGATTTGGATACCAATGGCATCTTGCAAGTGAGTGCTGTTGAAAAGGGATCGAATAATCGCCAACACATTACCATTACCAATGACAAGGGACGTCTCAGTAAGGAAGAAATTGATCGCATGATTGCCGACGCTGAAAAATACAAGAGCGCTGATGAGGCCGTTGCCAAAAAGGTGAATGCTCGTAATCAATTGGAATCCTTGGTCTTGTCGGTCAAGGGCTCTATCGATAAGCTTTCGGCCACGGATAAAGAACAGGTGGAATCGAGTCTCAAGAAGACGACCGACTGGTTGGATCAAAACCCAAGTGCTGAACTGGAAGAAATTGAACAAGCCCATGCGTCTCTCGAGGCTATAGTACATCCCATTATGGCTAAATTGTACCAACCCAATGCATAAATAAATGTTTTATTTGGTCATGTATTGTTCAATTTGTCGTATGTGTTCTGGATTACCAAATATACTAGCCAATTCCTGTCCATGAAGTCGTTTGGCCAGTATTTTACTTACACTATTGGATAACTCTATAGTCGCAGCACATTGATGGAACATGAGACTCTTGGGCAACACGTGAGCATACTTTTCCAAGCCATGTCTATATTCTTCTTCACTTTGCAATAAAAAGGCTGCTTTTTCATCATTTACGGTAATTGAGTCGTACATTTGTTGAAAGGTGTTTTGATTCACCATATACGTTTCCAATTCATAGATATTGTGCAGTGCTTGCATAAATAATTCGTAAGCCTTTTCTCGTGTCAATCCAAAATAGCTAGCGTCCATTGTTAATTTTTGGTACACATTATCAAATAACAATTGATTATGTTCAATGGTGAAATAAGTGACATTCGACTTGGGATCACGTAATATATCTTCTATAGCCAGAACGGTGGTATCATCATCCGTAATGTATTGTAATAAACGACGTAGCACACTATTGGTTTGACGAGTGGTTCTAGAGTTTTGACGTCCTGAAGTAGGATCTAATGTTTGTCGATTCAAGAACCCACTGACCATGTCTCGTGTTTCATTTTCCATGGTCAAGAGATGTAATAACACTTGTTCTTGTTCGGCAACGGGTTGTAATACATTAGCATAGAGCACACGTCCAATATTAACACGATTGATCAATTCATGATACCCATCATCAATTTGTCTGGCCAATTTTTGTTTATGAAGATTACCTTGTAATAAGATACATAGATCATGAGGTGAAAAGAGATTCGACTCAAACTTGGTTCGTAATCCTTCTACATAATGCTCATAGGTTGATTTATCCATATCATCAGGTCTGGGAATATGGGTTGCTAGATCATCGACTTCAAAATCTGGTCGAAATCGATTTTGATAGAACCGTATACCCAGTCTATACACATGTAACGTCCATCCTTGTCCATCAATAAATAAATCAGAAGGTAATCCACAATTACGATTGGCTCTACCTACAATCTGAGTCAATTCTGCTTTGGATGTCACATCATCAAACAAAATAATATTCGATGCTGGTAAATCTACACCCTCCTTGTAGTAGTGATCTATGATGATGATATCATGTTCATTCTTGAAAGCATTCACGACTTGATCCTTGTCCATTCGTTTAATGGTACTATACGTCGATCCACTCAAAATCACAAAACTCTTACCACTTCTTGTTTTCGGTTTCACTCGCCATTTCTTATCTTCTGTGACTTCCATCCCCATCTGATAACGTAGCACACGTAACGTACCCGCCACAGCTCTAACCGACGCCTGACCATGACAATAAATAATCGTCTTGTGTTGGCATTTCTTGAGTATTTTTTTAAGTTTGGTGGTTTTGGGAGAGAGGATAGGCATAAAATCTTGAAATGTATCTTTATCAAACTCTTCACTTTCAAATTTCAAAGAGGCAGCTTTGGCTTCATCCATCTTGGGCGCAGGTCTTCTGCCTGGACGTTGATTCGCCTGCTGGGATCTAGTCGCACGTCTAGCCTCTAATTCTTGTAGTTCCTCATCAGATATCTTGACCGCTAGACTATCCGTATGAGGTAATCGCCTTTCCATGTCGATTATACGTCTACCTATATTGATTACGACCTGTTGCATCATTTCAATGGATATGCCAGCATTGGTCAATACTCCCAGACTTCTCAACTCACGATTACCCTTTTTCACTTCAGTCTTTTTTTGTTCTGTATTGCGAATCAAGTCTTCTACCCATTGTTGATCACCACGTAATAATTCAATGTATTCGGTTAATTCCTGACTTTGTACTTTGAACTCGTCTAGCTTTTCATTGAGTTCTATCTCTCGTTTATTGAGGCGTCTCAAATTATCCAGTTGGGGGAGAATACTTTTACGGAAAGTGGCCCATGCACTACAGTTGCGAATGGATTTCTCCTTGTTATGAATAAGAGTATCCGCCATCAGAATACGTTGCATTTCATTTTCCTGAGTCATGGTGGCAACAACTGTCACGATGGGTTCCCATATAATCTTGGCAAAGCGAGTTGGATCAGATGTCACATTGTACAAACTAATCATACCATAGACATGAGGCCAGAATTTCTGTGCAGAGTTGGTTAACTGTTTCGAGGGGATCTTATTGACGGCAGATACATCTCCTGTATCCAAATAATTTTGTACTGAGATAATACCATGTGTCTTTTTAGCCCATACCGTGGCCGTCTTGATTCGAGATTCACTTGCTTCCTCATCATTTGCATTTTGTTTGATATTCTTTTCACGACAATACAAGTCTACAATATCCTCAATGGCCATGACTCGAACCTGATCGACCTTGCCATATAAAAATTCAATAGCCTTTTCTTGCGTCACTTGATTCTCTTCCTTCACTGCCGCCCATTCCGTCTGATAATACTTTTCATCTCGTTTTGTCATATTTTCATCCCAATTACTAATACGGAAGCAACGAAGTCGAGGTAACATAGGATTTGTCGATAATAAATTACACATGTAAAACAATGACAAGACACTATAATACATGGGCGTGGCCGTAAGGATCAAACTCCTGACACTTTCCGCACCTGAATGTTGATAACTATGGTGAAAGGCATGTTCAATCACATTCATATCACCTAGCTCCACATGGGAAACATCATTGCCATTATTCTTCACGGGTAACATGACATGCATCTCATCAAAGACAACAAAACATTTTCTCAAAATATCCTTTCGTTTTTTGTTATCATTGAACCATTCTGCATTTCTATCATATAATCGATTACTAAACTTGCGGTACGTGGTAACATACCATGGGTCACTGGTCTTTAACTTGCGTAAAAACCTTTCGGCGTCATCGTTATTGAAGTATCTAGTCAAGTATTCAATGTAATTAGGGTCATAACATATCTGACGAATCATATTCTTGATCATGTCTTTTTGCAAGGTGGATTTCGTAACCCAAATAATGGTATATCCGTGTTGATAAAACTTGGCTCCCGAACGAATGGCTAAACACGTCTTACCTGAACCCACCGAATGAACAATTAGTTTTCCCTTTTCATAACTATGAGGCCCAAAGGAATCCTCAATAAACTTTTGTACGGGATCTGCATTCAAGAAATAGCGATTCTCTTTAGGTTTTTTTGCTTCATTCGGTTTTGGTTTTGGTTTGGTAGTAGCTTGACACCCATAGGTAATGGTCCTGGGGATGGTGACAGGGTAAGTTTGTCCAAAGAGTTTCATTAAGCGGTTTTGATACCGTAATGGATCATTGATGAATAAAAGAGATTTCGAGTAATCGGTATGTATCTTAACAGGAGGAAAATGAAGGAAATAATGATACTCGAGAAACCGTTGCCACTGACGGAACCAAACACCATCATAATCTAATGGAGCCTCAATATTACCTTGAACAGGCCTTACGGGGACCATGGGTGTAATCATGGTCACATTATTTGGCGTTAACCAATACACATTGGGATCTTGGAGTAATGTATAAGCCTGACGTGGCTCTTTTGGTTTCTTTGGTTTATTTGATTTATTTGGTTTCTTCGGTGGGGTAGATTTCGCCCATGTCGCAAGTTGTAATAATCTCATGGTATTATGCATTTCCAATTGTTGTTTGAATTGCAATCGACTCAGTAAATTGGGGTATTTGTCCATGACGTCACAATACTCATTGTACGATAACAAGTGTGGTGAATTTAATTGTGTCCAAGGTATGGGGGTCATCATATATTCCAGTATTTTTCGATACAAGTTGGAATGTATATGAGCTACAATACAAATCATCAAACGTACATCATGAGATGCATTTTTCCATTCCGGGTTCCATTGACCTTTGATATCATTCTTGGATGAATAAAAGGTTAGAAGCAAGGCAGTCCACAAATCGTTATAATGATACGGTAAAAAGATGGTGGGATGATGACGGACAATATATCCAATGTGAGGTTTCAAATCCATGGGTTGGTTATAAAAGCCAATAGTGTAATGTGTAGGACATTCACGTTCAACATACGGCTTTTTCTTGGCTAAATAAACAGCTTCGTCTGGAAAATCCCAATCCTTGTGATACACCATATCCCATATAGCAGGAGAAATACTATCTTTGAATGATCCAGCCAAGGCTTTCCACTGTGAACGTCTCACTTCTCGTGCTTCAACCACTTTCTTGGCATCATTGTTTTCATACTTGGCGTAATATAGTTGGATACCTTCTGGCAAAAACCATTTTCCATGTTTCTTTTTCCAATCATCTCTTTCTGCTTCAGGAAGTTGCATAGACATGGGTGTTAAAATCTTATTAAAGAATGCTGTAAAAGCATCACCACTATCCACCTTTACCAAGGCTTCAAGCATTCGTAAATGAAGCTCGTCATCGGTCATTGGTTTAGCTTCTTTAGCTTCTTTAGCTTTTCTTGGTTTCCTTGGTTTCTTTGGCTTGTTGGGATCTTTTGCTTCTTTAGCTTTCTTTTCCTTTTTTGGTTTGTTGGGATCTTTTGCTTCTTTTGCTTTCTTTGGTTTCTTTGGCTTCTTTTCACCATTTTCTTCGTCTTGTTGTCCATCCTTGGGTCGTCTTCGACGTTTTGTTGATCCTTCTTGCTTCTCTTGTTTCTTGGTTATTCCTTGTTGTCTACGTTTATCATATTCGAGCATCTGTTGATCAACCCACTCTAGACCATCTTTATTTAATGTTTGTCCACCAGCACCATCTGGTATTACATATTCTGGGAATTTACGCATGCATTTCTTCTTCATAATAGTAATTTGACCCTTTCGACGCCCCGCATCAGTGAAACCACCTCTCTTGGGTTTCGCTTCATTTGCTTCATCTACCGAGGTTTGTTCAGAATCCTGGCGTGATCTCTTTTTCGAAGTCGACTCTTGTTGTGTTTTTTCTGAGCCAATGGATCCTCCTTTCCTCTTTGGTGGCTCTGCGCTGTTTGATTCTTTTTGTGAGCCAACACGACTCGACGCCTGGTTTTCAACTGACCC
>JACCDN010751383.1_pt1 | contig 11378 bp, 12 predicted proteins | sample 7441691 | NCBI WGS metagenome assembly JACCDN01 (sample SAMN15323439, study PRJNA562643) | freshwater metagenome | isolation source: river surface water | place: USA:Blue River Watershed | collected 2017-08-16
ATTGGCCGAGTAGTGCCATAATTACGCCGTTCAAAAAGCAGTACGCCTCCTTAGCTCAGTGGTAGAGCAGCTCACTTGTAATGAGCAGGTCATCCGTTCAAATCGGATAGGGGGCTCCAGTTCTCTCTAACGCCGCCAATCACTTTCTCGTCACGAACCAGCGCGTAGCGTTCATAACCAATAAAGTTACACACTATGAGCAGCTTCCCGTCTGATTCCTTTAAGGACCTTACCGAGGCTAATGCTCAATATGTAAAGACCTTCAAATACTCCGATCTCACAGGCGTAGCACAACGCGGTCTTGCGATTGTCACCTGTATGGATTCTCGGATCAATCCTCTCTCAGTTGTTGGCATGCGATCTGGCGATGCCAAGATCCTCCGCAATGCAGGCGCTAGGGTTACTGAAGATGTACTCCGAACTTTAGTTCTTGCCACTTACCTTTTAGGTGTAAAGAGAATTTTGATCATGCCACATACGGAGTGTCGTATGGCTGAAAATACTGAAGAAGAAATTCACACGCAGATTGATGAACAGTTTGGCGTCAATACTTCTTCACTTGAATTCAGCACAACTACCGATCAACTCGGTGCGCTCGCAAAGGATGTTAATCGCGTGCGTTCATACCCGCTACTGAACACAGGAGTTGAAGTAGGTGGCGCAATCTACGATGTTAAAACTGGTTCCATCACACCTATTGATTGCTAAGCGCGACGCATCGGCATTTTGGTCTGCGGGTATTCAAGATTAGTTAAAAACTCTCGAATAAACATCTGGAAAATTTCTGGCTTCTCTTTATTTGCCTGATGTGAAGTACCCGGAATTACAGCAAGCCGAGCTTGTGGAATTGATTCGTACATCAAAACTGTGTGCTTATGGTCGATAACATCATCATCGCCAACCAATACGAGTACTGGGCATTTAATCTGTTCGATATCTGCCACGGTGAAATTCGGTTCGCTCTTCCAGATTGCAAACATCTTTGCAATCTTCCCATCGAGAGTCTCTGGGGCATCTGGCGAAGTTTCCGCATGCTCGGCGCGATCTTCGGGTGAGATAAATCCATTCCATTCAGGGAGCGGCAGAGTGCCGCTGTAATGGAAGTTTCCACCGAAAGAGACCACGGACTTAACAAGATCTGGACGCTTCATCGCCACCATTAAAGCGATGATTGCGCCATCGCTAAAGCCGACGATATGTGCAGGTTCCTTTACGACATCCTCAAGGTATGCAACAGCTTCTTGATATTGGTAATCAAAGTGCATGCTGCCTTCGCGATCACCAGTAAACCCATGTGCAGTGCGGTCATAGCCGTACACGTGATGGCGGTCTTCTACTGCAGGCAGAACCGTGAAATCAAAGTGCGATGTCTGACTTAGGCCGCCGTGGAGCAAGAGCAACGCTTCGCCATTGTTATCCCACTCGTAGGAAAAAACTTGATGACCGCGAAGATCGATGTAGCCAGAACGCATTAGTCGAGTGAATCCATAATGTGACGATTGCCGCGATCGAAGGTGAGGTAGTTCCAGGTCCAGTCTGCAACTGTGCCAACTTTATTGCGACCACCTAAGAGGTAGAAGAGGTGGAGAAATAACCAAGCAAACCAAGCGGGTGCACCTACTAACTTAAATTTACCGACTTCGACAATTGCTTTATGGCGACCAATTGTTGCCATGGATCCCTTGTCGCGATACTTGAAGTTCTTAAGAGTTTTGCCAGCAGTAAGGTCGATGATTTGTTGCGCAACGAACTTTGCTTGTTGTAGCGCAACAGGTGCAACCATTGGATAAAAGCGTCCATCAGCGTTCTGTGCTCCAGAGATATCTCCAATAGCCCAGATGTGTGGATAGTTAGTTACTTGCAAAGTTGGCCCTGATGCAATGCGAGATCCTGATAACGGAAGATTGAGAATTGAGGCAGTAGGTTCACCTTTGACGCCGGCAGCCCAGATTGTGACTTCAGCTGGGATCGGGTCGCCGTCTTTAACAACAATCTGTCGTGACTTGATTTCGCGAACAGCGGTATTGGTTTTTACATGCACACCCAGCTTTTGAAGATCGCGAGTTGCACGTGCAGAGAGACCTTCGCTAAACATCGGCAGAATTCGCGCACCGGCTTCGATGAGATAAATATCGATGTGGTCTGCGGCGTGTGCCATATCGTTACGAAGTGGTCCACGCTTTAGCTCTGCAAGTGCGCCAGCCATTTCAACACCTGTAGGGCCACCGCCAACAACTGCAATAGATAAGCGAGTCTCATCTTCAAAACGGCAGAGATCTTCGAAGCGGCGCATGACTTCAGCGCGAATATGGATTGCCTCAGAGACGTTTTTCATACCTAGACCGTGTTCGGTTACACCGGGAACTCCGAAGTCTGCAGTGACCGAGCCGAGCGCAACAATCAAGTGATCGAATTCAAGAACTTCTGAAGAATCAAGCTTTACCGATTTGTTCTTATGATCAATCGAGATGGGTGAGCCCATTCGGAATTTAACATCGGTATTTCGTAGCGCACCTCGAACTGGGTGCACGACGTGATCTGCTGCGAGTCCAGCAGTCGACACCTGATAGAGCAATGGTAAGAAAGTTTGAAAGTTGTGACGGTCAACGAGAACGACCTCCGCCTTTCCGGCGAGTGCGCGAGCGGCAGTCAACCCGCCAAAGCCTGCACCGAGAATAACGACGCGTGGCTTGCTGGAGGTGTTTCGAGTAGAACTGCTCATGAGTGCAGTCTAGGCTCACAGTGTGAAGAATCAGAATCAAGCACGTATCTACTGTGTTACAGGCGCCTCGGGTTATGTGGGCGGACGCTTGGTTCGAGCTCTTCTACAAGAGGGTAAGCGTGTTCGCGTTCTCGTTCGAGATAGCAAGAAGATTCTCGGTCAGAATTGGGCTAGCGATGTTGAAATCATCGAGGGCAATGCGAGCAATGCCGCTGATCTCGATCGCGCTTTAGCTGGAGTACATACTGCCTATTACCTCTTGCACTCAATTAATGTGGCAACCGACTTCGGCGATATTGAGGCGGAGATGGCTAAAGGGTTTGCTGAAGCTGCCGAGCGCAATGAGATTTCGCAAATTGTTTATTTGGGTGGAATCGCCAACGATGAGAATCGTTCCCGCCATCTGACTTCGCGCATGAACACAGGAACCCAGTTGGCTTCTGGAAAAGTTCCGGTGCTCGAATTTCGTGCCGGAATAATTATTGGATCTGGCTCTGCCTCATTTGAGATGTTGCGCCACTTAACTCATCGTCTGCCAATTATGACGACTCCAAAGTGGGTCTCCAATCGCACGCAGCCGATTGCAATTCGCGACGTGCTCTATTACCTCAAGAGCGCTGCATCACTTAAAGAACCGGTGAGCACCATCCGAGATATTGGTGGCCCTGAAGTTGTCACATACGCCACGATGATGCAGAAATTTGCTGATATTTCTGGGCTGCGCAAGCGCATCATTGTTCAAATTCCTGTGCTCACCCCGAAGCTCTCAAGTTTATGGATTGGGTTTGTTACACCAGTACCAACTTCGCTGGCGCGCCCACTGGTTGAATCTCTCATTAGCGAAGTGGTTGTAGATAAAAAGAAAAGTGTCGACTCACTTATTGCGCCACCGCCGGAAGGTTTGTTGACGGTTACCCAAGCTATCGAATTAGCATTGAGCCGTACTGCAAATAACGAGGTCGACACTCGTTGGTCAGATGCTGCATTTCCAGTCGCACCATGGCAGAAAGCACAGAGCGATCCAGATTGGGCAGGAGAGTTAACACTGAAAGATCATCGCGAAATTTCTTCTGATGTTGCATTGAAATTTATCTGGCAAGAAATTGAGAGCATCGGCGGTGAACATGGATGGTTTGGTTCAGATTGGCTCTGGTACCTGCGCGGATTAATTGATCGCTTCTTCGGCGGAGTTGGTTTACGTCGCGGGCGACGAGATCCACAGCATTTACGTGTTGGCGATAGCTTAGATTTTTGGCGAGTCGAAGAGTTAGAGAAAGAGAAGAAGCTCAGGCTCTATGCCGAAATGATTCTTCCCGGTAAAGCGTGGCTTGAATTTACTTTAGAAGAACGAGATGGAAAGACGCTGGTCTCGCAGGATGCTCTCTTCGAACCGCGAGGCCTCGGCGGACAGTTGTATTGGTATCTTGTCTCACCATTCCACTTCTTTATCTTTCCGACGATGCTTCGCAATATCGAAAAAGCTGCGCGAAAATCTCAGGCAACATCCCACACTTTGTCGTAGGTCATGTTTAAGATGGGCCATATGTCAGCGCTAGAAAATCCAACAACGCAGGGTTCAACCCTGACCGACCTCGAGACACGTATCCTCGACTTCGAACGCAATTGGTGGCGCTTCGCCGGTGCAAAAGAGAGTGCGATTAAAGAACAATTCGATCTCTCAGCGCCTCGCTACTACCAACTTCTCAACGACCTCATCGATCGCGATGATGCTCTCGAGGCTTCACCTATGTTGGTAAAGCGCCTTCGCCGCCTCCGTGAGGCTCGTATGCAGGCTCGCTCCGCCCGCTAGCCCTCGCTCCGCCCCCCAAAAGCTGCCTCCAGCCCTCCCGTTTTGCGCTCGCCTCTTGCGCTTAAAACTCCCGTTTTGCGCGTGGGAATACATCCCCCTACCCTTGGCGTTAGCACTCACAGGCCGCGAGTGATAATCCCAGCGGCTACCCGTTCGACACATATAAGAGGAGTAATTAGATGGCAAAGCAGATCGCCTTTAATGAAGAAGCGCGCCGTGGTCTAGAGCGCGGAATGAACGTACTCGCCGATGCAGTCAAGGTCACCCTTGGACCTCGCGGACGTAACGTCGTCCTCGAGAAGAAGTGGGGCGCCCCAACAATTACTAACGACGGCGTATCAATCGCTAAGGAGATCGAGCTCGATGATCCTTGGGAGAAGATTGGTGCAGAGCTCGTTAAGGAAGTTGCTAAGAAGACTGATGATGTCGCTGGCGATGGAACAACAACAGCAACAGTTCTTGCACAAGCTCTTGTTCGCGAAGGTCTTCGCAATGTTGCAGCGGGCTCAAATCCAATGGCGCTCAAGCGCGGTATCGAGAAGGCAGTAGCAGCAATCGTTACTGAACTTCTTGCAATGGCGAAGTCAGTAGATTCAAAGGAGCAGATTGCTGCAACAGCATCAATCTCAGCTGCCGATGCAACAATCGGCGAGATGATTGCTGAGGCGATGGATAAGGTCGGTAAGGAAGGCGTTATCACTGTCGAGGAGTCAAACACTTTCGGACTCGAACTAGAACTCACAGAGGGTATGCGCTTTGATAAAGGCTACCTATCTCCATACTTCGTAACTGATACAGATCGCATGGAAACTGTTCTGGAAGATGCATACATCTTGATCGTTAACAGCAAGATTTCATCAATCAAGGATCTTGTTCCATTGCTCGAGAAGGTCATGCAATCAGGTAAGCCACTTGCCATCATCGCTGAAGATGTTGAAGGTGAAGCGCTTGCAACTCTCGTTGTAAATAAGATTAAGGGCACATTCCGCTCAGCAGCAGTCAAGGCTCCAGGCTTTGGTGATCGTCGTAAGGCGATGCTCCAGGACATTGCGATTCTTACCGGTGCAACAGTGATCTCTGAAGAAGTCGGTCTCAAGCTTGAAACAACTGGTCTCGAACTTCTTGGTCGCGCTCGTAAGGTAGTTATCTCTAAGGAAGAGACAACAATCGTTGAAGGTGCAGGAGATGCAGACCAGATCAAGGGTCGCGTTAACCAGATCCGCAGCGAAATCGCGAACACAGATTCAGATTACGATCGCGAAAAGGCGCAAGAGCGTTTGGCAAAGCTTGCAGGCGGAGTTGCTGTCATCAAGGCAGGAGCTGCAACTGAGGTAGAGCTCAAAGAGCGCAAGCACCGCATCGAAGATGCAGTACGTAACGCTAAGGCTGCAGTAGAAGAAGGAATCGTTGCCGGTGGTGGCGTTGCACTTCTCCAGGCAGCAACAGCAGCATTTAAGAAGTTGAAGCTCGAAGGAGAAGAGGCAGTCGGTGCTCGCATCGTTGAAACTTCAATCGAAGCCCCACTTAAGCAGATTGCGGTTAACGCAGGACTTGAAGGCGGAGTTGTAGTTGAGAAGGTTCGCCATCTCGAAGCAGGCTTCGGACTCAATGCAGCATCTGGAGAATATGTAGACATGATCAAGGCTGGCATCATCGATCCAGCTAAGGTGACACGTTCTGCACTTCAGAATGCAGCATCAATCGCAGCGCTCTTTATTACAACAGAGGCAGTGATTACAGATAAGCCAGAGCCAAAGGGTGCAATGACACCTTCAGCTGCTGGTGGAGATATGGATTTTTAATCTCCAATAAGCGTACGAAGGGGCTGCCGATTAGTATCGGCGGCCCCTTCTGCTTTACCCTTAGAACATGAAGACCTTCGATGCACAATCAATCGCTCGTGATGCAGCTCTTGCTGAGGCAGAGTTTGCAACACAAGTGGGCGATTTTGTTTCTGTCGAATACGACGACGATAACCGCATCGCTACCTATCTCTTCGCAGCTGATATCGCTGGATATAAGGGATGGCGATGGGGTGTAACAGTTGCAAAGGTTGATGAAGATTCAGATCCAACTATTTGCGATGTTGTAGTTCTTCCAGGTCCAGATTCACTTCTTGCACCAGATCATGTTCCTTATCGCGAACGTATTCTTCCGGAAGACATCACCCCTGGTGTGATTGTTCCAAGCTTGCTTGATGACTCTCGCCTCGTTCCGGGAGCTGCAGCGTTGCCACAAGATGAAGATCTCGATGCAACACAGGTATTTGATCTTGGACTTATGCGTCCACGCGTTCTTTCCATTGAAGGTCGTGATCAAGCATCAAAGCGTTGGTATGCATCTGACCGCGGACCATCATCGCCATTGGCAGAGCAGGCACCAAAGCCATGTAATTCTTGTGGCTTCTTCGTGCCGCTTGCAGGATCACTCCGCTCATCATTTGGCGTATGTGCAAACGCGATTGCGCCTGACGATGCTCGGGTTGTATCGGTTGACCACGGCTGTGGCGCACATAGCGAAGCTACCCTCGCTTAAATCGACTACCACCACCCCGTATTTGTAAGTTAAACTACCTACCTGCCCGCACCCCTGCGGCTACACGAACACTGAAACTTCCAAAGGAGTAACGACTATGCCTACAGGTCGCGTGAAATGGTTCTCCCTCGAAAAAGGTTTCGGCTTCATCGCATCAGATGAAGGAGAAGATGTTTATTTGGCAGCAACAGCTCTTCCTGCTGGCGTGCCAACAGTTAAGCCAGGAACAAAGCTCGAGTTCTCTGTTATTGATTCTCGTAAGGGACCACAGGCGATGTCAGTGCATATCGTCGAGGCTCCTGCATCATTGGCTGACAATGCACGTATCGGCAATGATGATCTCGCTGCAATTATTGAAGACACTATCAAGATGCTCGACAAGGTAGGTAATGGTCTTCGCCATGGTCGCCATCCTTCGGGACCAGAGGCAGAACGCCTTGGTCGCGTGCTTCGCGGTATCGCTTCACAGCTCGAAGCTTAAATTCCGCTCTTTCTATTTCGGCGGATCGAGTAGCGAATTCCGATCAGGCCAAGCGCTGCCCCAACAGCACATGTCCAGAGCACCTTTGTCTCTGCGCCAATCGCTAGCGCGATGACTCCAGCAGCAATCCAACAGATGGTTCCGATTGAGACTAGAGTGACGACCGAAGTAATCGAAGATTTAGCTGCAGGTGACATGGAAGAAGAGTAATGCGTAAAACGGTAAAGCAGGATGGAAATTGGCGCTCTTTCCGCCACCGCAATTTCCGTATCCTCTTTCCAGCAAATGCCCTCTCCAATATCGGCACCTGGGCACAGCGCGTTGCGCAAGATTGGCTAGTTCTTGAGTTAACAGATAACAATGGAGCAGCCCTTGGCCTGATTACTGCGGTGCAATTTGCCCCTGTTCTCTTCTTTAGTCTTCATGGTGGCGCGCTTGCAGATCGCGTCAATAAGAGAAAACTTCTCATCGCTACTAATGCCGTTGCAGCGTTAGCTTGCTACGGAGTCGGAATTCTCGTGATGATTGAGAAAATTGAGTTGTGGCATGTATTTGTTGGCGCCGCACTTCTTGGAATTTCCTCGGCTATTGACGCTCCGATTCGACAGGCATTTACCTCTGAGATTGTTGGACATTCTGATGTTGCCAATGCAGTAAGTCTGAATTCAGCTAATTTCAATGCTGGCCGCCTCGTAGGACCGGCGATGTCGGGCTTTCTGATTGCTCATTTCAGCACTGGTCCATCATTTGTTATCAATGCAACTACCTATCTATTTGTGATTGCAGCCTTATTGGCAATGCGTGAAAAAGATTTCTTTATCCATACAAAAGAAGAGACTCTCGGGACAGTTCGTGAAGGCATTCGCTATGCCCTCGCCCGTCCAGATCTCTATGTTGTTATGCTTTTGATTTTCTTTACGGCAACCTTTGGATTGAATTTCCAAATATTTAACGCGCTGATGGCGACCAAAGAATTTGGAAAAGGGCCTGCTTCTTACGGATTGCTCGGTACCTTTATCGCTATCGGTTCTCTAACAGGTGCTCTCTTGAGTGCACGATTAGAACGTCTTCGTAACACGCGCTTCATCATCAAACTTGGAGTGATCTTCTCTCTTGTTGTGTTGGTATTGTCGATTACTCCGACATACACCTGGTATGCCATTTGGTTGCCAATCTGTGGAATTACCGCACTTACGATGCTGATCTCTGCCAATTCATATGTCCAGACTCATTCAGATCCAGCTGTTCGTGGACGAGTGATGGGGATTTACTTGTTGATCTTTATGGGTGGAACCCCGTTTGGTTCGCTGCTGATCGGGTATCTCACTGAAGCAATTGGTGTCCGCCAGACAATCGCTTTCTGCGGTGGCATTTCGCTTCTTGCAGCATCGACAATCTGGTTGATCTTTAAAGATAAGGTCACTCCGCCTGAAGATCAGAGAGTGTCAGCGGTACTTTCTTAAGCTTCGAGCTGATCCAACTCGGCTCGCGACATATGTGCTGGGACAGCAATCACTACTGCTGCAGCGATAACAATTAGAACTGGAACCATCAGATATGCGCGTGAGATTCCAAAGCTATCGCCAAAGACTCCAAGTAAGAATGGTGCGCCACCAATAGCAATTCCTGCTGCTAGGGAACTCTTTCCGATTGCTAAATCAGGGCGTCCATCGCTATGGCTAATAAGGCGAAGTGAGGTGAGTGCGAATTGCATCGAGATACCGAGACCGTTGAGCAACAACATCACCATACTGATAGCCAAATTGTGTGAGAGCCAGAGCCCAAAAAAGCCCACGAGCTGCAATCCAAGGATGGCGAGGAGTTGATGATCAAGTGAAAGCTTATGCATCACACGTCCACCGAAGAAACGGCCAAGCCCCATTCCAGTGCCAAGGGCAATAATTGCGATGGTGGAGATTGCAGCCGAGGCATCGGTGCGATCACGAACCAAGGCTGCTGCCCAGAACGAAGTCGCGAACTCAGTAGAGATTGTGGCGATAAATCCGAACCAAGTGATCCAGAATGCGCGGGAAAGCTTTCCGCTCTGAGGTCCATCGTTATGTGGAACGTGGGGTTCATCGCTCTTCTCGCGCAGGAAGAAGTAAAGATAGAAAGCAACTGGAAGAATGATGAGCAGCCCCAGACGCCAGAAATCTGGAGCCTGCTGCGCAATATTGCCAATGGTGAATGTTCCGAAGACATAACCAACTGATGCAATTCCATTTGCTTGAGCTACAGCAATCGGCGCCATCGCTTTGTAATGGCTGTTAAATGAAGTTACAAAAGAGTTGATGACCGTTGATACACCAAGCCCGGCAACACCTGCAGCCAAGATTGTGAGTGGAACTGGTTGTAGAAATGCGAGCGATATTAATCCGGCAACAAAAATACCCATGCCAATCCAACCGGCATTAGCTCGGCCAAATTTATGTGAGATCCAAGGATTGATAAATCCAGCAAGAATTGATGCCAAACCCATTGCAGTTCCATGAAGTCCAGCAATCGTTAGCGAAGTTCCTTGATCGGCGCGTAGCAAAGGCTGCGCCGGACCAAAGCCACCGAGAAAGAAGTTAACGACAAGTGTTTGGAGGGCGATAGTCCAAAAGTATCTATCGCGCTCTAACTTTGCTGGCATTAGGCAAGCTGCGATACGACGTAATCAATAGATGCAGTTAGTGCATCGATATCTGACGGATCGATTGCTGGGAACATCGCAACACGGAGCTGGTTCTTGCCGAGCTTGCGGTATGGCTCGGTATCGACGATTCCATTTGCACGAAGAGCAGCAGCAACCTTGGTTGCATCGATTGCATCATCAAAGTTGATTGTTCCGATGACATTCGAACGCTGTGCTGGATCAACCACAAATGGAGTGGTGTAGCTGGTCTTTTCAGCCCAACCATAAAGTCGTGACGCAGAATCTGCGGTGCGATCAGTGGTGAACTTAAGTCCACCATTCTCATTCATCCAATTAATCTGATCTGCAAGCAACATCAAAGTAATGAGAGCTGGTGTGTTGTAGGTCTGATCAAGACGGGAGTTCTCAATTGCGGTTCCGAGATCGAAGAATGCTGGAATCCAACGGCCAGATGCCTTGATTTTCTCTGCGCGCTCGATTGCGGCCGGGCTCATCAATGAGAGCCAGAGGCCACCATCAGAGGCAAATGACTTCTGTGGGGCAAAGTAATAGGCATCAAACTCTTTGGCATCAACATGAAGTCCACCAGCTGCAGAAGTTGCATCAACAAGAACGAGTGCGCCATCAGTGCCAGCTGGGCGCTTAATAGGCATTGCCACACCAGTTGAAGTTTCATTATGTGTCAGTGCGTAGACATCGATTCCATCTTCTTTTGTTGGAAGCGGGTGTGTACCTGGCTCAGACTTAATGACAGTTGGTTCACCAAGAAATGGAGCTTCCTTTGATGCAGCAGCGAACTTTGAAGAGAATTCGCCGAAAACTAAGTGTTGTGAACGGTTTTCAATTAAACCAAATGTCGCAATATCCCAGAACGCTGTTGATCCGCCATTGCCGAGAACAACTTCATACCCTTCAGGAAGGTTAAAGAGCGATGACAAACCTTCGCGAACGTTCTTAACAACGTTCTTTACTGGCTTCTGTCGGTGCGATGTTCCAATGACAGAGTTACCTGATGCGATCAGTGATGCAAGCGCTTCTGGACGAACCTTGGAAGGTCCTGCTCCGAAACGTCCGTCACGTGGCTTGATATCTGCTGGAATTACAATCTCTGCGCTCATGCGCGCAATTCTACGGGTAGTACCTATTTATCTCCCAATGGGATTGAGTGTTCTCTCGCTCATAGCGAATTCGG
>JACCDN010637057.1_pt1 | contig 11376 bp, 10 predicted proteins | sample 7441691 | NCBI WGS metagenome assembly JACCDN01 (sample SAMN15323439, study PRJNA562643) | freshwater metagenome | isolation source: river surface water | place: USA:Blue River Watershed | collected 2017-08-16
CCAATAATTCGGTTTTACCGGATTAAGAAAGCCCGGCTTCGTGCCGGGCTTTCTGCTTTTTGCCGGTATCATTATGAATATGAGTTCAGAATTTTCACGTTCGCCCCGCAAAGGTAATTTTGCCAATCAGGCCAAGTCCATCGACCCGGCCATTGCACACCTGCGGGTGCCCCCGCACTCCATCGAAGCCGAACAATCGGTGCTAGGTGGGTTGCTGCTCGACAACGAAGCACTGGATCGCATTACCGACCTGCTAACAGAAGCCGACTTCTATCGCAGTGAACACAAACTTATTTATCAGCAAATCACCCGGCTGCTGGAACGCGGCCGCCCGGCCGACGTGGTGACCGTTTCCGAAGCCATCGAACAAGCGGGTCTCACTGATGAAACTGGTGGCCTCGCCTACCTGGGGGAACTGGCTGCCAATACCCCATCAGCGGCTAACATTCGCCGCTATGCAGAAATCGTGCGTGAGCGCGCCGTGCTGCGTCACCTGGTGGTAGTAGGCGATGAGATCGCCACCGATGCGCTCAACCCGCTCGGCCGTGACGCCAAAGAGTTGCTCGATTCCGCCGAACAGAAAGTTTTTGCCATTGCAGAAATGGGTGCCCGCGCCCAGCAAGGCTTCGTGCATATCAACCCGCTGCTCACGCAGGTGGTCGAGCGCATTCAGGAACTGCACGACCGTGATAACCCCTCGGAAATCACTGGCGTACCTACCGGCTTTACCGATCTCGATAGCAAAACCTCCGGCTTGCAGCCTGGCGACCTGATCATCGTCGCCGGTCGTCCGAGTATGGGTAAGACCGCATTTGCTTTAAATATCGCCGAATACGTGGCCGTTGATGTCGGACTGCCTGTTGCCGTGTTCTCCATGGAAATGGGCGGCACCCAGCTTGCCATGCGGATGCTGGCATCAATTGGACGCCTGGATTCGCACCGCGTGCGTACTGGCCGCCTGACTGATGACGAATGGTCCCGACTCACCTATGCGCTGGGTAAACTTCACGAAGCGCCCATGCATATTGATGAAACCGGTGGCATGAACCCGACTGATCTGCGCGGGCGCGCCCGTCGCCTTAAGCGCCAGGTGGGTAAACTCGGCCTGATCGTCATCGACTATATTCAGCTTATGGGCTCAACGCGGCAGAATGAAAACCGCGCGACTGAAGTCTCCGAGATCTCGCGTTCGCTCAAAGCGCTGGCGCGCGAACTCGAAGTGCCCATCATCGCCTTGTCGCAACTCTCGCGTAAGGTCGAAGAGCGTACGGACAAGCGCCCGATGATGAGTGACTTGCGCGAGTCTGGCGCTATTGAACAGGATGCCGACGTTATTCTCATGATGTACCGTGAGGATTACTACAAACCTGATACGCCAGATAAAGGCATGGCCGAAGTTATTATCGGTAAACAGCGTAACGGCCCAACCGGTACCGTCAATCTGGCCTTCCTGGGCGAATACACCCGCTTCGAGAACCTGGCCCGCGGCAACTAAGGTACATACAACGGCTCGCTCAGCGGGCCGTTTTTATAGCCGATATGGAATCGATACTCATCTCACTGGCATCCTTCTTTGCGGGGATGATCGATTCTATTGTGGGCGGGGGCGGGCTCATTCTGGTGCCGGCATTGTTTGCTACGTACCCGACGGCACCACCCGCCACGTTGTTGGGCACCAATAAATGCGCCTCTGTCTGGGGGACATCGTTAGCTACCTACCAGTACAGTAAACGCGTACAGCTCGCTTGGCGTGCGCTCTTGCCGGCTGCCATGTTTGCGCTGGCTGGCAGCTTTGCGGGCGCCTGGAGTGTCACACAGATCGACCCGGCCTTTATCAGAAAGCTCATGCCGTTCATTCTGCTGGTGGTGTTGATCTACACCCTGGCCAAAAAAGATCTTGGTGCAAACCACAAGCCACACACCAACAAGAACCGGGAGCGACTTATTGCCTGCCTGATTGGCGCTGTCATCGGTTGGTACGACGGCTTCTTTGGCCCGGGCACCGGCAGCTTCTTTATCTTTCTGTTCGTGCGCTTTCTGGGCTATGACTTTCTCAACGCCTCGGCATCAGCCAAGTTGCTCAACGTGGCCACCAACATTGCCGCCATTGTTCTATTTGCACTCAAGGGCCACGTCTGGTGGCATATCGGCCTGATGATGGCCATTGCCAATATGGCCGGTAGCTTCATCGGTAGTCACCTAGCCCTTAAGCACGGTACAGGCTTCGTGCGCTGGGCTTTTGTTATTGTGGTGGGCGCGCTAATCGTGAAGACAGGGCAGAGCGCATTTTGAAGCAATAAGCTAGACAAAACAAAGCCCGCCTGAAGCGGGCTTTGTCGTAAGTGATGCGGGGGTCACAAACAAGGCTGAATAATGTCGATCAGCTTGTTCGTTTGGCTTGGCTTCATGCTCGACCACATCTGGAATACAGCGCCTCCAGTTTTAGCGTTACCCGAATCGATCACGAAATCGGTGTTCATGCCCCACAGAGTTCTTGATTCAGCCACCGCGGCGTAACCCTTGTCGTAGCCAGTTACAGTCACTTGCTGTTGCGTGGCTTGCTCCCAACCCTTGGCAACACAGTTCAGCGTCTTTTCAGCATTCGGTGCGGTGCTCGAAGCCGCAAAAGTAACCTGACGACCACGGAGTTCTGATGGGGTGGCGCAGCCAGCAACAACTGCAACAGCGGCAATGCACAGGGCGGTAGTTTTAATGTTCATGGGGAATCTTTCTGATTATGGTGTAAACGATGTTTTCTAAATTTTACATATCTTCTTGTAAAAATTAGACGCTTCTACGCAAATCTTTACAGGAAGGACATGGATTTAGGTTAGTATTTTCAAAGCCCAACAAAGAAAAACCGATATGAAATCACTGATGCGTTGCGTGACTGTAGCTTTTGCATGTTTTTCCTGCGCAAGCGCTTTTGCTGAGCCCTCTCTCTCGCCTTTTTATGAGTCATTGCAAGCGATCAAGCCTGCAGGCAAATTGGGGCAAGTGATCAAAAAGGAACAGATTAAGACATCCGTGAAGGGTGCTCAAGCATGGCGGATCGCCTATATTTCATCAGATGTGAATGAGCGCCCAACCATTTCTACGGCTTTAGTGGTGGCGCCTATTGGTAAAGCGCCGATGGGTGGTCGACCCATTATGGCCTGGTCGCATGGCACTACGGGAACCGCCCAAGGCTGTGGCCCATCACAAGTAGTCAATCCCGCGGTGCCGCTTAATCAATATTTCCTCGTTAATGGCAATTCTTGGACAGATTACGGTTTGCCAGGCTTAGAGACCTTTATTAAAGAAGGCTATGTCGTTGTCGGTACGGATTACCAGGGTCTTGGTGGTGGCGGTCGGCATGAATATCTTGTGTCGTCCACGCAAGGTCGGGATGTTATTAATGCCACGAGAGCGGTTGCATCGATTCCGCAAGTTGGTGCTGGCCATAAGGCTGTGGTTTATGGCTGGTCTCAGGGTGGTGCCTCAACAATCGCAGCTGCTAGTTTGCCTGACTACATTGCTAAAAAAGGTACGGCGGCAGATGGTATTGAGTTTCTTGGTTTCGTAGCAATGGCCCCTGGGGATATGGCCTCATTGACTGGTGGTAAGGCGTTGGATGAAGCAGCTGCAGACAAGGTCATAGGGGATTTTGCATCTGGGTTTTCAAACAACGTTTTTAACTTCACGCACTTCGCTATGTTTATGTGGGGAACTCAGGCTGCCTTCCCTCAGTTAAAGCTCACGGATATCTTTACCAACGAGGGCGTCAAAGTGTTAGATGAGGTCTTTTCAAACAAATGTATTCATGTAGCCTCGGATACCTTGAACTATGCCTATGCAAGTAACTACACGTCCTTGCTAAAAGAAAAACCTAGCAATACATTGGCGTGGGCAAAGTCATTCGTTCAAGGCGGTGTTGCCCCAGTGAAGCCCGTTGCCCCGGTCGTAGTTTATTGGGGAACCAAAGACGATGTCGCCCCGCCTGTAATGGGTAAGTTTTATCATGAGCAAATGTGTGCATTGGGTGGCAATGTAGACCGTGTTCAGCTGCCCGGCGAGCAAACCCACTTCTCAACGCCTAGCGCTTCCGAACCGTTATATCTGGCTTGGATCAGAGACCGCTTGGCTGGCAAGCCTGCAACCAATAATTGTGCAATTGCGTCAACGCTTGGCTCATAAGAGCCATATTTTGCAACGCTCCGGAAAAAGAAATCTATGAAATTTCGCTTGAATTCCTTAATGCTCGCACTCGTTGCGCTTAGCACATCAGCGTTTACTCATGCTGAGCCAGCGCAGCAAACGGCCACGCTTTATGAGAATGTTCGCGTATTCAATGGCACAGCGGATAAGCTTACGCCGCCTACCAATGTGCTTGTCGTCGGCAATACAATCCGAACCATCTCGGGCAATGCAATTAAACCGCCCAGCGACATGGCGGTCACCAGAATTGCCGGCGATGGCCGCACACTGATGCCAGGTCTGATTGATGCGCATACGCACTTGCAATTTACGGGCGTTCATCAAGACAAGGTACTGGGCAATCCGAATCCTGATGTGGAATACATTAATAAAAAAATTCTGGTTGCAGCTAATGAGATGCTGCTACGTGGGTTTACCGCTATACGTGATACGGGTGGCGATGTATTCAAGGCAAAAGCAGCCATTGATTCAGGCGCAGCAGCTGGCCCACGTATTTACCCCAGTGGCACGCTCATTTGTCAGACATCTGGTCATTGTGACTTTAGTGAGCCAGAAGCCCTGCCTAGAAGTCTTGGCGGACAGCTAACGACGTTAGAGAAACTACGCTTTTCATCGATCGTTGACGGAAGAGATCAGGTGTTGGCAGCAGTTCGCTTTAACTTACGCAATGGCGCCACCCAAATTAAATTGGCAACGAGTGGGGGAGGCCAATCTCTCACCGATCCGCTCTATGTGGACGAATTCACTTTTGATGAAATCAAGGCCGCTGTTCAAGCAGCGGAAGATTTTGGCACATACGTCACGGTACATTCCTATACCCCAAAAGCGGTTCGTAGATCAGTGGATGCAGGCGTCAAGGTCGTCGAGCATGGGATGCTATTAGACGAAGCCACTGTGAAGTATCTTGGGGATAGAGGCATTTGGCTCAGCACCCAGGTTCTAGATGAAGCGGGTCCGGAGTTTCCTGCTGATGTTCGCAAAAGAAAGCATGAGATTGTTGAAGCGCAAGCCAAGGTATGGCGTTGGGCCACAAAGTACAACCTGAAGGTGGGTTGGGGAACAGACATGTTGTTTGAACCTGAAAACATGCCTCAGCAGAATAGTGAGCTGGCTGAGTTAAAGCAGTTCATGTCACCCGCTCGTGCTTTGAAGATAGCAACGCACGATAACGCTCAACTCTGTGCGTTATCCGGCAAGCGTAATCCTTACCCATTGCCGTTTGGCGTTGTGCAAGAGGGCGCCTACGCTGATTTGCTCTTGGTTGATGGCGACCCCACCGTTAATCTGGATATCATTGCCGATCCTCAGAAGAACTTCCGTGTGATTATGAAGGACGGCAAAATTTACAAAAACACGCTGTAACAATAGCGCCATTATTTGATGTCGCCATCAACATAAAACCAGCAGCCGTCTTCACGCACAAAGCGGCTGGTTTCATCTAGCCGGTGGGAACGGCCACCAACATGCCCCCATCTTGTATTAATAGAATTGATGAGCGGAACATGCTGGCTTTATAGCGCTTGAATTGCAGACCAGTATTCATGCTACATTTACAGCATAAACTTTAGAAAGGGCATTTTGTGAAATTCAGCTCTGGTATTTCTGCGTTATCAGCTACCTTGTTGATTGGATGTGTGAATCCTGGTGTCGTGCAAGTTTCTCCAGATGTATATGTGATTAGCAGAACTGATAAAGGCGGGATATTCGGCAATGCATCCGCTATGAAAGCAGATGTTATCCAAGAAGCTAACGATTTCGCAGCTTCAAAAGGAATGTTAGCAGTGCCAGTTTCAGTTAAAGAGTCACCTCTCCAGGTAATGAGGAGCTTTGCATCTATCACTTATGAGTTTAAGTTAGTTGATAAGAGTGGATCTGATCCTGTCTTGACTGCGATTAAGGAGAAGTGTTCGAGCGATTATCAAAACACCCTTGCCCTAGATCCTATTCGGAGCATGATTCCTGAATTCGCTCAAGATGCAACCTTGTCTCAACGCGCTAATTCCAAAAAACCAAATCCGGTAGAAAAGGGTGCGCTAGAGGTTTTAGACCAGATACAGACTGCTTGTCGTAAAAGTTTAATGGACTATTACGCTAAAAATGGTGCGCCACCAGACTTGCGTCTTGCTATGTCAAAGAATATGGGCGATCAAAGGGACTTGCTGATGGATTTGTGGTCAGGAAAGCTAACCTATGGCCAGTATGCAGTTAAGCGCATCGCTGCAACTCAGCAATATCAAGAGTCGTATGCGAAAATAATGAACGTAGAAAGACAAAGAACGGATGCTCGTTCAGATGCTCAGGCTAAAATTTCTATTGCTGAACAAGAGGCTCGAGCAAGGGCTGATTCTGCCCAGCAAGCAGCTGATGCACAAAGCTCAATTGCGGCTTCTCAGCGAATGATGTTAATAAATCAACAACAAAAGCAAGTGGTTGTGCAACCTGTGACGCCTGTTAACCCAACAGGTACTCCAAGCAATCCTGTACGGACAGATTGCTCTAAATTGGGTGATACGGTGAACTGCAGAACATATAGTTATTGATAGATGAATTGGGATCAATTTAGTTAGCAGGCAATATTTCAAGGTCTATTTTCGACCCATAGCAGTCTTTGGAAAAGGATGGCTTTGATTTTATGTTTTGTTCGAGCTAAGCCGATGGCGACTGGCCAAGTTGATCTACGGCATCGAGTGCAAGTTGCTCGTCTTCGTCAAATACGCTTTCCAACGTATTAGCATTTCTCGGAAACTCTGCAAGCCCATGAAGGGAAGACAGCTCTCTCATAAACGGGTCAGATGACCTCATGAGTGACGCGCTGGCCCCGTGCTCCGCAAACGAAAGTAATGTTGATTCACTCCCGTTTGTGATCGGTTCAGACGTCATTTTGACTCCGTTAAGATGAAATATTGCAAGCGCTTGAGATTCTGCATCAGTAATTATTCGTGATTGCCAGACAGCTAATTTGTTTCCAGCCCTCATCGGTTGCGCTGCGGCCTGAGCCGCGTTAGTTCCCAAACGAAGCAACGAATCAATATCACCATTGGCTACGCTCGCCATAATCTTCGAATGTAGATATAGGTCTTCTATACCTTCTCCATGCTTGGATAGGTTTTCAAGCGATTCTTCAGTTGCTAAGTAGCTTAGCCTGCCAGCGCGATATCGAAGTTTTGGAATGCGTCGCTTGCGCTCATAAGCAGATAGATTGTGGAAACCTTCCGTCAGTGTCAGGAATTCGCTTTGATATGAATCGCGCAGCCAGAGGGCTTGATTTACAAGGCTGTCTATAGATGCCGATTGAACCTTTTTTCGGAACCAGTTTTTCTCTGCCCACTTGGAAATTCGCTCTAAATAACTGCGTTCATAAATGGCTGATGAATAATCGTGAACAGGGATTCTTAATCCAGCATCAGCAAATGTCTTTTGGAGGGTATAACGATCTCCCGGGTTTGTGAGCAGATATTGCTTCATGCCTCCCACAAAAGTCATCCAGGAAACTGGTCGTCTGCTATCGTAAAAGTCGTGTCTACCAGTAAGCCACTCTCTTGTATTTAATCTAAGATTTTTTGGAGAACTCTCGTCGTGTACAGCAAGGCCAAGGCCTTCAACTCGCGTACTTATATCCCGCAATGTGCGATCAACTTGTTCCTTAGATCCGACTAAGGTTATATCGTCAACATATCTAAAATACCGAATTTTTGAACTATCTGAAAACTCAACGTCTATAGGACGCAGCACTAGGTTTGCAATTAAGTGACTAAACATTGGGCCGGTGAGAATGCTAGGGCAATCCGGAGAATTGCTTCCATGATCAGACAGCAACTTGTCTCCCAACTCACGCCACATTGGCTTGAGCCCTGCGCGATTCGCTGCCTCCCGCCAAACCTCTAGCGAAGTGACGAGTGATATTGATGGGTAAAACTTCTTTAGGTCAATGTAGTGGACTTCTCCGTCCGGAGCTTCGTCGCACGCCCTCGAAATTGCTTCGTGCCGATTACGAAGACCCTTGCTGTAGTGTTTAAAAACGCCTGATCGATCGTTTCCATAATTCAGTTGATAACTGAATACACAAGGGAGATTGCCGAAGACAAGTGGATGTTTACTACACTCGTCAAGTAGTGCGGCCTCAGCAAGTGCCTCATTAGCCCCCGGCAGTAAAATTTGACGGTGATCAACAACCTGTTGAGGTGATAGGCCTTTAAAGTGAAGTGCACGAAAATATGTGGCCTTAGATCGTGTAAGAACTAAGTTAGTCGCCACTTCCCTAGCCCAGTGATCTGTGCTGGCAGCAGTATTATCAAGGTAGTAGCGTAGGGCAAGATAAGGCAGCACATCACGCCGTCGATATTGATTCACGGCTCTAACTGCCAGAACTCCAGGACGTTGGTGTAGGGTCATTGACGCTCCAAGTCCAGACGCATAACGGCAAGACGAATTGGACGCAATCGTTTAGGAGTCAAAGTGGATTTGAAATTTGCTTCAGACTTTACATAAGATACTTCTTGATCTTCTATACCGACAACTTTGGCGAATCGGTGCCAATTTTCCTTAACGAGTCGGCTAATTGATTGGAGAACCCCTCCGTCAGAAATAGCAAATTTCATTTGAGGCTCCAGCCAAACCGCTACGTGTTCTGGTCCGGAGGAGTATCGAAACAACTCTTCCAATTGAGGCCTTGATGCCTTTAGTTTTCCAGGCATCGATAAAAACCCACTGAAGTTCGCAACAACTACTAGGCGCTTACTGCCTGGCTTATTCGCTCTTGCAGCGGCATTCATCAAATCCGCTGTGCTGACATTGCTAGTCACGTCCCATGAATGGAATTCAGCTTCGACGAAGATGGCCTGTGATTCGAGATATGGTCTTATTTCATTGAGCATCGCAGAGGCAATCCTCCGGGCATGCTCCGATATTTCGGCTCCAATTAAAGTGACATCCAAGGGCATGCGTGGAATGACCGAATGAGCCCGTAGTTCTGCAATTGCACAAAGAAATGCATAGGTTGCAGCTCCAGCTCCACAAGGGGCATCAGTAATACAGATAGCATTACCGCTCAATGCCCGAACTAGCGCGTTCGAAACGCTATTAGTAGCAGCAGTAACATTGGAGAGCGCAAACTGGGCTCTAGCAGCAGAATTGTCAAATTGCTGAGCGAAGTGCTGCTCAGTTTCCTCTTTTTCGATCCCCCCGGTAGGTGAATCTTCCAGTGTTCGAGATGTCGCGAGCGCGCGTAGTCCGTAATGGTCAATAAGTCGTTCATAGGCCGATGCAAATGCCGGAGGCAAAAGGAGGTGCTTTCCCTCTTTGTCCCACAAGGTATGTGGAATGAGTTCAGGATTCAATAATTGTTCTGACAAACTCACGTTAATAGCTTCCAATCCGCATCTTCAGCCGTCCTAACCTAGCAAATACAAATGAGAAATTATGCCTTAACTCATTAACTCAATTTTTAGTGAAGAGACGTATAACCATTCCGCTATGACCAATGTCTGCTTCAGGTCAGAATCCGGCTCTATGCTCGGACTAGATTCACATCCGCTTTGGCCGAGAAACAGTCACGCCAACCAGCTGCTCTACTTCCGCTTTTGGCCGCTTGCAGCCCTTGGGTCTTAATTATCGTTCAATATCACCATCCACATAAAACCAGCAGCCGTCTTCACGCACAAAGCGGCTGGTTTCATGTAGCCGGTGGGCTCGCCCACCAATCTTGTAACGGGCAACGAATTCAATGATGGCTTTATCTTCGCCCTGAGGTTCATGGCGTTTGATGGTCAAGCCAATCCAGTTGAGCGGTGCCTCTTTATCAAAGTCGAGTGACGCTGGCCGAGTGCTGGGGTGCCAGGTAGATAATAGATAAGGTTCCAGACCTAACCCGTAGGCCACATACCTCGAGCGCATAAGCGCTTCAGCCGTTGGGGCGGGGTGTATGCCATCAAGGTAGGACTGACAGCAGTTTGTGGCTGGCTTGCCGGTGCCGCAGGTGCAGAAATCAGTAGATTGGTTTGGCATCAATCCGGTAGCGCACTTCGGTGTCAGAGATGCGGCCTGATCTTGGGTTGCCGATGGTGGCCAGGGGTGTTGCCAGGCCGGCTAGGCCGGTATCCGGGCCGCCGGGCAGGGTGAAGCCTGGGCCGTAGTGGTAACCCACCCAGTTCATTTCCCAGAATCCAAAGAGCTTTTTACGCAGGCTGGTTAGGCGGGCGTCGGTGGCCGATAGGCCTTCGGCCTGTTGTAGCCGAACTACGTCGCCAGGGTCTACCGGCGTCCAGCCGTAACCGGGTGTGTGGAATTCGGCACGGACCCGTTGGTCTCGGGTGACGTTACCTGTGGCACCTAGTTTTGAGTTGAGACGCGATTCGCCAATGATCTGTCCCCAGACGGCACGGGCAGGAATGTTCAAGGCACGACACAGGTTAACAAAGGCGATGGCGACATCTTCACCTTTGCTGCTCAGGCAGGCGGTGCGTGGTGGCAGGGCGATTTCGTAGGCGCTGCATTGGCCAGAGAGGGCCTTATCGAGCACCCAGTCGTACAGAGCACGGGCACGGGGCAGGGGTTCGATGATGCGGCCGCTGACCTCGTCTGCTAGGTGGCGTAGGCCTTCGCTGGTGCCACGGTATCCGGTTTCACGTACGTTGCGATCGAGCTCTTCTTCCGATTCGTGAAAGAAGGTGCCGCGCTTGGTAATGTCGAACTGGCGGGTACGGGTTTCTACCCGCATGGTGAGCGTAACGTCTGGCGTGTGTGAGCCGCTTTCCGCCACAAAAACATGGAGCTGGCTGGCTGGATCAAAGCGGATGCCCGCCTTGCCACCGCCCGACCAGGTGATGGAGGTCATCTGCTGCCATGGGGTATCCATGGGAATGGGGATCCACAGGGTGGCATCGTCGCCATGGCTGGTAGAAGAGACATCGATGGAGAGTTCGTAAGGGCGCCATACCCCACCACTCATGGCTAACTCTGGCGCGAGTTTGGCCGGTACTTTGATGGGCGCTGGGCCGCTTGGCGCACGCAGGCCGCTTCGGCTAGATTTCTTGAGGCCGCTGCCATTGCTGGCCGCTTTCTTTTTAGGAGCAGCAAATGCTGCGCCGGAGGCCAGCAGGCCCCCGAGCAGGAAAGTACGACGTTTCATGCGGTCTATAGTACCTCAGACGCAAAATCGGCGAGGCGCGAACGTTCGCCACG
>JACCDN011129709.1_pt1 | contig 11376 bp, 8 predicted proteins | sample 7441691 | NCBI WGS metagenome assembly JACCDN01 (sample SAMN15323439, study PRJNA562643) | freshwater metagenome | isolation source: river surface water | place: USA:Blue River Watershed | collected 2017-08-16
GGATAGGTATCCATTGCGGTGAAACGCATCATTGTGGGGTCATAATAACGCACTTGTAAATATTGCAGCCCACTTTCGCTATCAGAATATTGATCCGAATAACCAAAAGGGTCATTGTTAATACTGATACCACTATTGGTTACCGATTGGTTTTGCTCCACCACCCCATAGTCGCTATAGTGATCCAATGTTGAAGTTGGTGCTGCCAACACCATTATTGGAGCCAAAACCATACACGTAAGCTCCAACAGCCAGAGCAATAACATTTATTATTTTGCCAGTCACTCAAAAACCCCATTCCTTGGATTTCTTCAAGTATCTTATAAAAAAATAGTTTTTACAGTATCGTTCTTGCAACAGCCTGTTCTATAAAAAGGCACTAACTAATCCGCAAAGTTAAACATTTACACGAACCACCCGATTTAATATATTCAGACATGTCATTTGCAAAAACTTTCATGCCCAAATCGGTTAACTGTTTAGCCAATTTTGGGGCTCCTTGGGCTATGGCAATACAATCACCCACTACAACTGCATTACAGGCAAAATGTGCTGCTTCTTCTTCTGCAACATCAATAAGCTCTACCGCTTGCCTCATTCTTTCTTGTGATTCTTTTGAAAACGCATGAGGATACCAAATAGCCTGATGGTCGTTGATAGGACAAAAACAAGTATCGATGTGATAATAATAAGGGTTGACCAATTCGCAATAAATCAATTTTTGCTGGTTTAAATAAGGCGCGGTTTCATAATAGCTGCGATCCGAACGCAACCCATAACCCACAAACAAATAATTCCCCATGGGCAAGGCATCTCCCGCCCCTTCAAAATGGGGGATATCATGTTTTTCTGCAACATAATCATTTTTGATGGCAAAACCATTTTTTACAAACCAATCACGAAAATATTGCACTTCTCCCTGACGCTCTTTATATTTAAATCGCGGCAAAATCATTTCACCTTGATATAACAAGCCGCCATTTGCAGTAAACACCATATCTGGCCAGCCTTTTTGTTGAGGGATCAGCTCAATATCAGCACCCATAGTCTTTAGGGTTTCATATAAATTTTGCCATTGCTTGGTAGCTTTAGGCTTATCCGCCTGCTCTGCAACACTCATCCACGGATTAATTTCATATTCTATACCATAGTGTTCTGGCGCGCACATTAACAATTTCATATTTATGATCCTTTTGATTAATAACTTAGCGTTTTTATAGTAAATCAATACTCCATTTAAAATTAAGTGACGTTTCTGCAAATCTGTATTTCATTTTAATAACCCAAAAAAATGATTTTATTCATATATAATTGTTGCCCTCCCAATTAAAGGGATGAGAATATGAACGATTTTTATTTTCGACTATTTTTTGTTATTATTCGCTTTAGCTTTGCGCTAATGTGCATTGCACTGGCTCTCGTTAATAACAATCTCTATGCTGCAACCAAAGATGGCGTATATAAACTTACTAACAGTGAAGGTAATTGGCAAAAATTGCCGGTCAATGGTTTAACTAAGACTGATATTCAAGCCATTGCGGCGGACAATGCCGGCAATGTATTTATCATTGCCGATCATGCCCTTTATGAGTTAGCCACCGGGGCAGCACAATGGTCGATGATAACCGCAAAAAACTTGCAAACTCCTACAATGCTGAACAGCAGTGCCAATGGCTATGTAGTATTGAGTGATGGCAATCATTTTTATGACTTATTGCATGGAACTTTTTCGTATTTGACTCAATTAAACCCTAACCAAAAAGTCACGGCTATTGCTGTTGATAATGACAATAATGTTTATGCTGGCATGAAGAACTCTTTCTGGAAAATAATTTACAGCCCTTCTTCCAGCGACCCATGGACGTACACTAATTTATATTGTACCCTCAATATTCAAGGTTCAATCACCAATTTTGCCATCGACACCAATGGTGATATTTTCTTTAGTGCCGGTCAGAACACGATTTATACTTGGAATAGCCACTCACAAAGCTGGTCGCAATATAATAGTAGCTTTGCAAACCCAAACCTCACGACTTTAGCTACCTCTGCAAATGCTTTATATCTTGCCACCACCAATGGTGTGTTAGCAGTAAATGGCAACACCTGGGTTCCCGTAGATCAAGGCCTAACCGCACAAAATACTAATACACTTGTTTTCAGCAATAATACTTTATTCGCTGGCTATAACCGTGCAATTCCTATTGATCAGAACAATGCCATTCTAAGTGCCAACTATCAAAATCAAACCTGGACATCGGGCGGGCATTTTGCTGGCAGCAATCTATTAAATGGCGTATCTTATCTTGCGTTGCAGGGAAGTAACAGCAATGCTACGCTTTATGCCTCAACCGGCCAGGGTCTTTACACTTCACCCGACAATACCCTCTGGTCGCTTGTCACCAACCCCAATGCTCCTCCTACGACAAGCACTCCCCCACTTTTAGCACAGGATACGGCAAACCCAAATCTGGTTCTGGCTTATACCGATAATACTGCTCCAACACTTTATAGCAATAGCAATGGAACCTGGCAAACCCCGGTTTTGCTCCAAGGGGTGAGCGGCACAATTCAACTTTTATATAGCCTTACTGGTACAACTTATTTGGGGGGCACAAATGGCTTATTTGAATGTACGGACAATAGTTGCCTTCATATCGGTAATAGCCCCAGTCATGAAACTGCTATCACCAGCCATAACAATAGCTTATATATTGCCTCATCTGATAACAACAATGTTTGCGAGCTGTCGCACGATACTTGTCAACTAGTAACCTCTACGAGTTTGGGTTATCAAATCAATGCTTTGCTCTTTATCGGCAATAGCCTTTATGCCGGTACAACCAATGGGTTATATACCTGGACCCCTGGCGCACAAACCTGGACCCAAATCGGGCTTGCTGATATCAGTATCAACGCGTTAACAACCGATACTGCCGATAATCTTTATATTGGTACAGTTGCAGGCAATTATGAATTAGCAACCATCGATCACTGATTTATGTACGATTTGGTCAGAAAAATCGCCTTGCTGTATTCCCCTTGTTTCATTTAAAATATGGCTTTCAAAATTTATCAAATACTAATATCTTAACCACTTTCAAAAACTCATCTTGCAACCGTTATGTTTCATTTATCAAGACGTTTTACATTGATTATAGTGATTCAGAACGCATAACCCTCAAATTAGCAATTCGCGGATCTTTAGCTTGTCTATTGTGTTTAATTTTATTCCAATTTATGCGACAGCTCGATTTAAGCGTATGGGCTGGCTTAGCAGCATTTGCAATTATTCAAACAGATGTACAATTGCCCTCATTAAATCGACTAGGAGTTTTGCTAAGTGCAGTTTGCGTTTTTTCTATTTTAATTTTGCTTGGTTTACTGATTAGTAATGAAAGGCTCCTATTTATGTTCAGTATTCCATTCATTATTTTTATAGGAGGCTATATTGCCTGTATTAGCGATATTCATTTTAACATCGCAGCTTGGGCATTATGTTTATATGTATTAGCAGGATGGACGCCGGTTTTACCCCAGGAAGCTTTTGCAGTTACCACCACTTTTTTAATTGCGGGAATGATTTGTATATTAGTCTGTTTTTTATTAATGCCTGATAAAGTAGAAAAAAAGATAAACCTTGCACTAGAACTCATCTTAGATAAATTGATTTTTTTGATTTCGCACCCACGATTTCTGAGTAAAGCTAGCTTGCAAATAGACTATCTTTTCATTCAACTGTATAAAAACCTAGAAGCTGACCAAGAAGAAAAAACCACTTTAATAGAGCTCGCACAATCTCTCAATCAGATTAGTCTATTGATTAGAAACATTTGTACTACACAAAAAAAGTTAATCCTTTTACCTGATTATTCAAATACGCATTTAGAAGCTTGTCACTCTTTAACAAAGCAGTTTTTGGAAGCGTTAAAAATGCAAGTAAAAAAAAGGGACCTGCCTAATAATATGTCGTTTATAGCACAGCTCAATGAGTGTCGAGAAGACTTCAAAATTTTACGACAGCGTGTTCTTGATCAGCCAAAGCCTGATTTTACCAGCTATTTTGCTTACTCAGATCAGCTTTACAAATTTATTAAACTTTTTGACTTGTTGGCTCATTTAAGTAAAAGCGAAGCAAAAATAGATTTATGAAAAATAAAAAATTACAACCCGAGGCAATACGTTACGCATTTCGTTTAACCATTGGCTGTTTGCTAGTGTTAATATGCTGCGAATATCTACATTCTAAAAATGGTTACTGGGCACTTTATAGCGTTATCACCTGTGTTTGGCCTTTACAAAGTATCTCAATAAAACGAGTCAAGCATCGTACTTTTGGTACTTTTGCAGGAATGTGGCTGGGTATTTTTTTCGCTCATTTACTCACAAAGCACATTTTTTTCATCGACTTAGTTGTGGCATTTTGTGTTTTTATGGCCATTTACTTAAAAATGTTTGGTTATGGTTATTATGTAACTTTTGTTACAACGGTTACTGTACTATTGATTTGTCTATTATCCCCAGGGGATTGGTACGTAGCAATAACTCGTTTTGAAATGACGCTTTTAGGTACAGCCATTGCATTACTAGTTAATTTAATGATTCTCCCTACAACAGTGAATCAACAATTAGCAGAACAACTTACACAATTAAAAAGTAGCTTACAAGAATATTATCAAGACCTCTGTACGTTATCGCTTCACAAAGAATCTGCCATCCGAAAAAAACAACAAAATGCGTTTAAGGTTTTACAGCTAACACTACAAAGACTTAAGGAATCAGCAAATGAGTTTAATATACCCATTGATTTTAATATTACATTAGAAAAAGTTTATCAAACGCTTTTGGTTTTAGAAATTTTCATGCCAGTTCAGCTACAACATCAAGAACTAAAAGCACTTGATCAGAATTTACAGCTAATCTTAAAACAAGTTTGCCCTTTGTTTATCGAGGTAAATTTTGAGAAAACTGAAAGTTTACAAACAGAATTGATAGAATTACAAAAAAAGTTGAAACAGCAACGATCTATTGCCGCAGCTAACCTTGATATTCCAAGCACGACCTTATATGAGCACATTGAATTAAGCCTATTGCTGCAAACATTACAAGACCTATTGCTCAACTTAAAAACATTTGCATTCTCTATAGAGAATCAAATCTTAAAGATCGCTCCTAAAAAAAGCACTCATAATCAACATTAAGCGAACCAAGGTCATATGGCCTAAAAAGGTTGTTACATAACTTAAACGGTTATCGTTAGAATTGCCGCCTCTCAAAAATATTCAAACTAAATTATAAAATCATAATATAAAACACTGAGTTCTATTTTAATATATCAATTAAATAATATTTTCATATTATAATTTTCAATAAATTATTTTTATGGAAAATATCATGAGCAAGAATTTTTATTTCTCGAAAACTGCGCGTATCGTTTTAATTGCTTTAGGCTGTGGCCTATTAAGTGCTTGTTATAACGGATCTAGTAACCAAAGCTCCGCTGGCTCTGGCTCAAATCAAATGAGCGGAACTGTCACCACAGGCAATGCACCTATTGGTTCAGCGACCGTGAGCTTATATGAAGCCACCACTGGTTCCCCCAAACTTTTAGGCCAAACCACCACCAATCAAAATGGCTCCTTTAATTTGAATTATCAAACGCCAGACTTGGGTAGTTATATTTATCTTGTTGCTCAAAATGATTCCGCAAATAAAAAAGTTAATTTGGTCGATGTATTGGGCCCTGTTACAGTTGATTTACCCTCACAGGCAAATGTTAACCCCTTAACCACAGTTGCATCCTATCAAAGCTTTAGTACATATTGGAGCAAAACTGCTGCAACTCCAACCTTAAAGTCTGTGAATACTGCTAATATGGCAATTGGTTTTGGGGTATATCAAATGACAGTGAATTCTGCCAGCGGAGCGCTAAGCCATCCTTTTGAAGCAACAACATCGACAGGCAGTCAGTTTTTGGCTCAAGCCAATGTTTTGGCGCTTTGTGCTGCAAATCAAAGTGACTGCGCCTCTTTTGCGCAAGCATTGAATATCAGTCATGATGATACTTTTTCTTTGGCCGCAGGCCTTAAACAGGCAAATACCACTAGTCTTAATGCGATCAACAACCTCTTAATACAAAGCCAAAGTGATTTACCTTTTACGAATACTCCAATTACCCAAAATAGCTTATCAGTTTTATTGGCCTCTACGTTTAACGGCGCGAAAGCAGTAGCAGTTGACCCTAGCGGCAATGTTTGGATTGCAAACCAGAATGGTAATAGCGTGACCGAAATTCCTCAAGCCAGCCCTAACAATCCACAAATTTTCTCCGGGGCAAACTATGGTTTTGCAGCTCCCGACTCGATCGTAAGTGATCCTTCTGGTAATATTTGGGTCGCAAGTGCCGGGGATCGAGTAACTGAAATTCCCCAAACAAACCTGAACGACCCTAAAGTCTTTTCAAGCTCTAACTATGGTTTTAGCTTTCCTGCTGGCATTACAGCAGACCCAAGTGGTAATGTTTGGATTACCAATATCACCAACAATAGTGTTACCGAAATTCCTCAAACTCATCCTGATAGACCCCGCATTTTTTCTGCAGCCAATTATGGTTTTGCTAATCCAACTGCTATTATCAGCGATCATGATGGCAATATTTGGGTCAGCAATTGTTCGGGAAGTACTACAGATCCTGGTAACAGTGTTACCGAGATTCCCGAAGGGAACCCAAACGCACCACAAATTTTCTCCGGTATCTTATATAAATTCAATATGCCCGAAGCAATGACTGCTGATGCCAATGGCAACATTTGGGTTGCTAATAGTGCAGGCAACAATGTCACCGAAATCCCGGCAGCTAGCCCCAAAATTCCCCGAGTTTTTTCAGGCTCAGATTATATGTTTGCCGCACCCCTTGGCATTCATGCTGATTCTAACGGTAATATCTGGGTGAGTAACACTGCTGGCAATAGTGTTACGGAAATTCCCAGTGCTAACCCACATACACCCCAAGTTTTATACGGCCCAACCTATGGAATGAATAACCCGATTGGAATTAGTAGTGATAGCAATGGCAATATCTGGATTGCTAATTTAATGGGTAACAATATTACCGAAATTTCACAAGCAAACCCAAGTAATATACAAACTTTTAATGATATCAACTATAATTTAGATAGCCCTACTGCAATTACAACCGACCCGCAAGGTAATATTTGGGTTGCCAATACGGATAACAATAATGTAGTAGAAATTCCTAACAATTCGCCCAATAACCCCATTACTTTTTCAGCAAGTACATATCATTTTAATGTTCCAAGCGATATCACGGCTGATAAAAATGGTAATATCTGGATCACCAACAATCAAAGCAACAGTGTCACTGAAATACCAAATGCTAACCCGAACAACCCCAAAACCTTTAGCGGTTCAGCCTATGGTTTTTATTTTCCAAACCACATTATGGCTGATGCTAACGGTAATATCTGGGTTATCAGTACTACAAATAATACCGTAACCGAAATCCCCCAGGCTGACCCAAACACACCGCATGTTTACACCGGATCAAGCTATGGATTTAATACACCAAAAGCACTGGCAGCCGATTCAAGTGGTAATGTTTGGGTTGCAAATTCAGACAATAATTCGATTACGGAAATTCCCGCAGCAAGCCCTAATGCGCCACAAATTCTTGCTGCTGCCAACTATGGCTTTGATCAGCCCACCGGGATTAGCGTAGATAGTCATGGCAATATCTGGGTCAGCAATGCTAGAAATAATAGCATAACAGAACTCCCCAAAGTTAATATCAACGACCCACAAATCTTTTCTGGTGCTAACTATAATTTTGATAAACCCAGCCAAATTGGCAGTGATGCGAATGGCAACATCTGGGTCATGAATGCCAATGATAATGTTACTGAAATTCCCGCCACCGACCCCACTAACCCGCAAATTTTCACCGGCCAAAATTATGGGTTTAATAAAGCCAATATGTTTGCAATTGACGCAAGTGGTAATGTGTGGATTAACTCCATGGGTTCAAATAGTATTACAGCTATTTTTTAAATTTCATGTAATACTATTTTAAACCCCTTTTCAGCTTTCAGTGTAAAACAGAATTTTGCACTTAGTAAGTGGTTCTTTTAATTGGGAACACTCTCATTATCGATAACTAAGGTTAATTATTTTCTACATATAAAGTTGCCCAATTCTCATTATTTGTTTTAATAACATAGCTAGAATTCTTACAAGTTATGGCTTGGCTTGGTATTGAATTGGCAGAGCCGTGTCCGAAAAACTTCTCGGAAAGCAGATAATAAACATCTCCCTTGCATGTAGTCACTAAGGAATTATTTTGATTATAAATCGAAAAAGCAAGTATCGCTTCACTATTATAATCGAATTTGCTACCATCAGAATTGTATTGATGCCAAATCTTATAATCATCTGGAGTAAAAACAAATACACCTGCTTGTTTGCCAGAAAGAGCATATGGAGCACTTAAATACCAACTATCGTTATCTGGATTAGACTGCATGGAAGCTGAATTAAGCTCAATAGAATAACCGCTTGATAAATTATTTTGTACCGAAAAAGAACTTGCGCCTGTCGTATGAACATAGAGATTGCTTGGATTGGCCTTCCCTCTATCATCTTGAATATAATAAATAGGATCTTGGCAATAACTTATATCATTCTGACTAATATCATTATATAACCATACCTGCTGATTTCCATTATCCCACCAATAGTAGGGGTTTGGAGAACATTGAGTTACAAGATGATGCAAATCATCATAAATATCAATACCGATATTTGCTTCGCTATTATAAAAGTGAGGTCCGCCAAATATGGTAACAAATCCTGCAAGATTAAATTCATCAGGACTAGTAATAGAATAATGTGCTTGTCCACCATTAGGTGGGGCATAGGCTCCATCTAGGTACCAACTATCACCGTCTGGATTTGATTTCATTTTTACATTTGAGGAAGTTCCAGGTGGCGGTGCAAGCTGAGCATAATACCCAGAAGATAAGTCATCTTGAACGTTAAAAGATCCATTCCCACTTGCAAATGCGTATGAAGATATAAGCCCAACAACTGATGCATAAATTATTTTTTTCATTTTATAATTTTTATCATTTTAATATAAACGGAAATTATATAGTAAAGCACTTCACCATTACAACAAAAAACTTAAAACACTATGTTGTCTTAGTAGCTTAATTGAGGATTTAATACAGCGAATGTTAGTATTGTCTTTGAAAAACCCATCAAAAGATCAGCTATACACTAATAAATAACAAAGCTAACATTAGTAGGGCTCTTTAATTATGGTGCTGGCTTTAATGCACAATTCGTTAATTGTGCGTAATATTTACCATCAGGATTTTTCACCATAGAAATATCAGCTGTAAAATATTCAAGAGTATTTTCTGTCCACGCGCTTATTGATGGACTTTCCCACCAGTTTGTAGGCTTACTATTATTAGAAAAAGCGGTACATGAAGAATCACCAGAAGCAATTTCAACATATTGTATATGAGTTTCGTAAACTGGATTTACGTTTTTAGAACTTATATTTTTGTACCAGAAATAAGCAGCTGATATGCCAAGTCTTACATTTCCACCATCAATACCTATCCCATAAGAATCACCGGGATTTGTAGTGTAATCATTAGATGATGGATCCACAACTGCACAAGCTGGGGTATGATCATTTACATGCTGACCAGAAACGCACAACGCAATCTCTCCTCCCTGAAACTTCGTACTACTAACCTTACCACTACTGAGACCACTACTATTTAAAAAATTATCTGAGTTATAAATTAAACTACCCCAATTACTAGGAACTGTGATATTATTTATTTTTGCCGCAACATCTGCATCACTAGCATAAACACTACTAACACATAGTGATCCAATTATTAACGGTAGCATTAAACTTTTCCTCATTTTATATTTTCTCTATGCTTTGTAATAATTATTACATTATACAGGTGAATCATTCTCAAAGCGATAAAAAACTTAAAACACTATGTTGCATTAACATAGCTCACTTATATTTTATTATTTTTTCATGCTTCAGCGTAATTATAAAATTACAATCTTTTGTGATATTAGGGTTCTTGCCCAGTTGCAGCTAAAACAATTTCACGCACACAGACATTTTGCGGTTGTTGGTAAGCATAAAGCATCGCTCCGGCAATAATATCCGGCGTAATTGCACCACCAATTGCTTCTTTCCAGCGCTCATAATCAGCCTTAATACCAGCTGAGGTTGTATGGCTTAAAAGATTGGTTTCAACCGCGCCAGGCGCAATAGTAACCAAGCGCACATTATGCTTGGCAACCTCTTCGCGGATATTTTCAGTGATCGCATGCACTGCAAACTTAGTGCCACAATAGGCCGCATGTTTGGGAAAAGTTTTACGACCGGCAATCGAACTCGTGTTAATAATTGTTCCACTTCTCCGTGCAATCATTTGTGGCAAAACAGCATGAATGCCATTTAACACCCCCATTACGTTCACATCAAACATTTTTTGCCATTCTTGCGGGTCCTGATTATCAATCTCTCCGAGCAACATGACCCCGGCATTATTAATCAAGCAGTCCACTGGCCCAAATTGTGATTGAGCCCGGCTAATTGCTTCTATTAAAGCAGCACGATCTGTCACATCAACCACCGCATGCATAATGGAAGGCGCATTCAATTCTATAGCATTTCTGGCAATTAATAATAGGGGATAACCTTCACGCGCAAACAACTCGGCTACTGCCTTGCCAATGCCGGAACTAGCTCCGGTAATAACTACTAATTTTTTCTTTGAACTCATGCTCGCTCCTGTTTTATGAAAAATTAAACAACCTGTATAAAACGACCCGCAATACAATCTTTAATCCTCAGGATTGAATCATATCACAAAAAAATTATTTTTTGGCTGTATATATGCAAATCTGTATTGCATGACAAGCTTTATAACAGCCACGCAACTCCTCCCATAAATAGATCACTATCAGTATTATTGGTGGTAATGATGCGGTCCCATTCTAGTGTCAGCGCTAAGTTTCTATTAACGAAATAACCCGTCTCACCTCCTACAATAAGATTAAGCTGATTATCCGCCCTGGTATCATGACTAAAATAAGGCCCGGCACCTAAACCTAACATAAATCGATTGGCATCAAAACGCGCATCCTCCCATCCCATCAACGCAAGCCCCCTTCTATCAGTTACAGTTGTTGCCCCTTCATGAATATAATTCACACTCCAATTAAAATTGCTATTGACAAGATAATGATATGCAACCGAATAAGCAAGGCTATTTAAAGTATTACCACTATTCAAAGCACGATCACCAATGAGCC
>JACCDN010043985.1_pt1 | contig 11373 bp, 6 predicted proteins | sample 7441691 | NCBI WGS metagenome assembly JACCDN01 (sample SAMN15323439, study PRJNA562643) | freshwater metagenome | isolation source: river surface water | place: USA:Blue River Watershed | collected 2017-08-16
AGGCAGTGCTTGTGATATGATACGGGCCATATGATTGATGTACAGCAGGTTAAAAAACTCGCAGCACTCTCACGCATTACCCTTACTCCAGAGGAAGAGGAGCGCGTAACTAAGGAATTTTCAGCAATTATTGACTATGTCGAGCAGATTCGTGACGTCACTGAGCCCGCATACGACCGTACTGCCGAGCGCCATGAGGTGCGCAACATCATGCGCGATGACGTCGTGGGCAATGAACCACAGTCGTACACTGAAGATTTACTCAACAATGCACCACAACGTCAGGGTGCATACGTAAAGGTTAAGAAGATTTTGTAATTCCTCCACAGCTTTTTTATGAAAAATTCATCTGCATCATCATCTGTTCCGCCGCTCGAAACGCTCACTATTGTAACCGCACACGAAGCATTGGTCCGTGGCGATTTTACTGCAGTTCAGCTCGCGCAGGCGCATCTCGACGCTATTGCCACAAAGAATCCTGAACTCAATGCATACCTCGAAGTGTTCGACGGCGTTCTTGCCCAAGCGGCCCGCGCAGACGAACGCATCAAGGCCGGCACCGCAACTACACTCACTGGCATTCCACTCGCTATCAAAGACAATATTTTGATTAAAGGGAAGCGCTGCACGTCTGCATCAAAAATTCTTCAGGGTTTTGTCGCGCCGTACAATGCGACTGTTATTGAACGACTCATGAAGGAGGGTGCGGTTTTTCTTGGTCGCACCAATATGGATGAATTTGCCATGGGTGGTTCGAACGAAAATTCTGCATTTGGTCCAGTGCATAACCCACACGACACATCTCGTGTTTCTGGTGGTAGTTCTGGTGGTAGCATTGTAGCGGTTGCTGCACATTTGGCGCTCGGCGCTCTTGGTTCTGATACGGGTGGTTCAGTGCGCCAGCCAGCAAGCTTGTGTGGTGTTGTTGGTCTCAAGCCAACGTATGGTCGCGTTTCTCGTTATGGCCTGATGGCGATGGGTTCATCGCTTGACCAAGTTGGTCCTGCTGCAAAAACCGTTGCTGATACAGAAATTTTGTATAAAGCAATTCTCGGCAACGACGCTCACGATGGTACAACGCTCGCGGACGGCGCTGCTCCAGATGCAAAGCGTATTGGTAAAGGTAAGTGTGTGATCGGCGTGCCACGCGACCTTATTGGTAAAGGTATTGATGCAGACGTGGTTAAAAATTTTGAAGAGAGCCTCGAGCGTCTCAAGAAGGCGGGCTACACGATTAAAGATATTACCTTGCCAAACAGTAAGTATGCGCTCGCTGTGTACTACATTATTATGCCGGCCGAAGCGTCTTCAAACTTGTCACGTTTTGACGGTGTTAAGTATGGCGCGCACAAAGCAGGCGACAACTTGCTCGGCGATTACCTTAAAACTCGTACCGAAGGTTTTGGTCCAGAAGTAAAGCGTCGTATTTTGATCGGTAACTATATTTTGTCATCTGGTTACTACGACGCGTACTACAACAAGGCAAATACCGTTCGCAATTTGCTCCGCCGCGACTATGAAAAAGCGTTCGAAGAAGTAGACCTCATTTTGACTCCGACATCTCCAACCCCTGCATTTAAAATTGGCGAAAAATCTGCAGACCCATTGCAAATGTACTTGGCGGACGTGTTCACGGTGACCGCAAACCTCACCGGCATGCCTGCGATTTCTGTACCATCAGGCGTAACTGTACGTGACGGAAAGTCTTTGCCACTCGGCATTCAAGCTACAGCTCGCCATAAGGACGAAGCGGCACTCTTTGAATTCGGTGCAGATTTTACTGCGGCAGGGAAGTAAGTATCATTCGCGTCCACAAGGCTGCGAGTCTGGGCATGCGCATGTGCGGTATACTTAAAGGACGTACATTATATGGAAGATTTTAGACGAATTCCTGGGCAAACGGTTTCACTGAATCAATTTTTTGAGGCAGTGGTCAATTATATTTTGTCCTTCAAAAACTCTACGCTCTACGCCCTCATTGCTGACGCCGCGCCTATTCTCCTGACCATCGCTATTTTTTCTACACTCATTTTTATAATTCTCTCTATTATTATTTGGTTCAAAATTGAAGAGATTGACCATGCACAGCACGAAGAACTTGAACGTCTCGCACGACCGCCAGAACCGAAACAGATTACGAACAAAAAGTGGGATCGCGTCATCCAGCACATCACTTCCAATAACGAGACCGATTGGCGTCTAGCAATTTTGGAGGCGGATATTTTGCTCGACGAGATGCTCGACGGTATGGGCGTGCACGGGCAGACGATTGGCGAGAAATTAAAGTCGCTCACCAAGGAACAGTTTCCATATTTGCAAAAGGCTTGGGATGCTCACTTAATTCGTAACCGTATTGCGCACGAAGGGCAGAATTACCAGCTTAGTCATCGTGAAGCTCAGTCAGCTATTGGTCTCTTTGAACAGGTCTTGAGGGCGGGGTTGTACTTGAAGTAGGTCTAAAGCAAGCGTCACGAGCGGCGCTATGAGTGTTTTGTGCTTGCTTTTTTGGCAAAATGGGGTACATTGGAGCCATAGCGGGATGGAGTAGTGGTCTGCTCGGAAGGCTCATAACCTTTAGGTCTAGGTTCGATTCCTAGTCCCGCAACAAGCAGTCGGCGTGCAGGTTGAGCGGTCGGCAGGCGAATGTCGGGGTAGCTCAGTTGGTAGAGCACAGGACTCATAAGCCTGGTGTCGCGAGTTCGATCCTCGCCCCCGACACAAATCGGTTTCCTTCTCGTCTCAAGAGGCGTACAATTATAGTGGCGGTAAAACCTCAACATAGGGGGATTTGTGTTCTTGATAAAAAACAGAATGCCGTTCATTGCCGTCGTGTTAGCATGTGCGGCTTGCAGTATGGGTTCGTCGTTGGCCAGAGAATTGGCGACGAATGCTCCGCCGGTTGCACCTGATGGGTGGACTGAGCGTTTGTGGATCGAAGCTCCACCTCCACTGGAGGATGATGGCGCTTTTCTCGGAGAGGGTGTATTTCGTCCACTCAAACGGCTCGTGCCTGAGCTTGGCGAGAGTCTCGTTGTGAACGCAAATGTTCGTTATGAACAACACACATCGGCCGATCGGTGGTGCTACTTAGGCGGTGCCTTCTTTGGGTACAACATACTGACTGGCACACGCTCGTTAGATCTGCACGCTGATACCCTCGAGTACCGCTTTAGTCCGCCGTTGGCGGGGGATTGGGCGTTGTGCCTTGGATTCAGCTTTTTTGGTCCTGGCAATGATTGCTCGTGGCAGCCTACGGGTGCAGCGTGCTTCATTGTCCTGCGTCGGTCCTTCAACGCATTTCCTATCGAGTGGTAGGTGAGCGATTATGATCAAATTACTTTGCTGTCCATGTGACAGCATTGCAACACAGCGGCCTCGTGCCGCTTTTTGCTTTGTGAGGGTCGCACCATTGCCGAAACTCCCAAAATACGCTATATTTCTGTCACTGCAGTTGTAGCTCAACTGGTTAGAGCACTCGCCTGTCACGCGAGAGGTTACGGGTTCAAGTCCCGCCAACTGCGCCAAATAATACGTGACCACGAAGCTCCGCGCTTCAAGGCGAAGCCTTGAAGGGGACTTGAAAGGCGGAGCGATGCCGAACTAGCAAGTGAGGCCGCGAGCCGGGGTCGAGAAACTGTTTGAGCGACGGCGAAAACAGTATTCGTGACCAAGTCCCGCTCACAAAAGACCCACGTCCTCTATCTTTAACCCCCTAAATCTGCTATAACTTCTGTATGCAAAGTCCTCATTCATATTCGCGCATGCAGGGTAGGGGTAATTCGCGCGGGAACAATCAGCGCAATAATAGCTTTGGCGCTAGTGGTCGTGGCGGTTTTCGCGGTGGCCAAGGCGCACGTCGCTCGGGGAGTGCGCACAGCACCTTTTGGGACAAAGAGTATCAAGACCCAGAACACCTCGCGCTTTCAGAAGAAGCTGCCGAAGATTTGAAAAAATTTAGTCGCTGGCTCGTGCGTAATGTTGAAATCGCAAATGGTAACCCACTTGTCTCGGGTAGTACGGTTATCGACTTTGGTTGCGGCAACGGGCGTAATTTAGTATATCTCGCAAAAGAATTTGGAGTTCAAGGCACCGGCATCGACATTTCGAGTGAGGCAATTTCACAAGCCCAGACCGCGGCACAAGAAGCAGGAGATCTTCCGCTTACTTTTACCACACGCAGCATTGCAGGTGAATTTCCAGAATTCGAAAATGAATCGTGCGACCTCGCCCTCGACATGATGACCTCTCACTTTTTGAAAGCGGCACAGCGCGATGCGTTTCGTAATGAACTCGTGCGCATTCTCAAGCCAGGCGCATGGTTCTTCTTCAAAACATTTGTTTCTGACGGAGATTTGCACACGCCACGCCTCTTGCGCGACCATCCTGCCGACGAACCTGGCGCATATATACACCCACGCCTCAATGTATATGAATATGTATGGTCAGAGCGGGGAATCATCGACTTTTTCAGCCCTCATTTTGAAGTTCACAAAACAGAACTCTCACATAAGCACATTATGCACGGTCGCGCATTTAAGCGCCGCACCATCAGTGTCTACTTGCAGAAGAAGATGAATTAACTTCGTGAGCCGTTGAGCAGGATTGAACTGCTGACCTCGTCATTACCAATGACGTGCTCTACCAACTGAGCTACAACGGCGTGCTTGCGATAATACTATAGAAAAGCCGCTAAATCAATTTGCCAACTCTCCACCCACCTGTATACTGCTGACAGGGAGGCTATAAAAGGAAGTGTGTATGCGTCACGCTCGGATTGCAGGTTGATTCTCATCATCACATCAAAACACATAATCCGAAAGGTTCATTTTCAAAAACCGTCGCATAGAAGGCGCTCATGCTGCATTTGTAGCAAGGGCGCCTTTTTAGTTTCGTATGTGCGTGTGCGATGTAATCCCCACACACAAATGTGCCATCAATGAGGGATGCTACAATTACTTTTGTATTCTCTATATATAAATTATGCGTCCAATTCATCAACTGCTACTTCTCATTGCATTTCTTGCAGCTATTACGTGGAACATAACTAATCTTCTTGTAGAGGAACAGCCAACAACTGTCGCTACTATTACTACTCAACAGCGTGCACAAGTTCCTTCACTTTTGAACGGTCTTGTCGCTCACTACTCATTCGACGAAGGTTCCGGCACTACAATTGGTGATGCGGGTGCAGCGGGTCCATTCAATGGTACGCTCGTGGGCGGAGCTACGTGGTCTACTGGCAAGGTAGGTTCAAGCGCACTTAATTTGAATGGTTCGGGGCAATATGCTGATATTCCGAACTTCACAGCATTGAGCGGCGCAAGTGCTGTCACCATTTCTTTCTGGGTGAAGCCTGCGGTGAATTCTAAACCGTTTATAGGGAAGTGGGGCGCCGGAAGACAATTTAATATTAACTCGACACCTAATGGGGCTCTGTCGGCGTATGTTCGTGTTGGTGGTACTGGTAGTGGCGGTACTGCGGTTGGTGGTATCACATCTGCTGCGGCCACACCGACTGGTGCGTGGACGCATGTCGTCATGGTTTATGAGAACCCCGCAGTAAAAGTGTATGCAGGAGGAGTGCTTATTTCAACATTTACGGGCCCAGGTGGCGCGCTCAATACTGGCGTGAATGATCCGTTGCGTTTTGGTTGGTCAAGCGCACCAGATTACCTCTCCGGCGACATGGACGACGTCCGTCTCTACAATCGTGCGGTTACCACACAGGAAATAGCTGACTTGTACGCTCTTGGCAGTGGTTCAACTCCGGCAGGCAATACAGGCGGCAACACGGGCGGTGGTACAACTCCACCGCCATCAAATGGTGGCACAAACCAAGCTCCTGTAGTCACCCTCGCATCTACTGCATCAGGAACGCTCTCTAGTGGCGGTTCAGTCCAGGTAAATCTCTCCGGTTCTGCAACAGATGACGGTCTCCCTTCAAATACGTTTTCATACACATGGTCAACAATTGGCGGTCCTGCATCAGTTATGTACTCGCAGGTAAATGCAGCAGCCACCTCAGCCACATTTACTGCGGCAGGAACCTACGTGGTCACGCTTACGGTGAGCGACGGTGCATTAAGCTCGAGTAAGAACATGACGGTTATCATTGCTGCGGCTGGTAACACATCAACAAATAATCCACCGGTTAACAATACAAATGTTCCAGCTGAGTGTTCAACAGCACAAGTTCGCTGTGTGCCAGAAGAATTTGCGACAGTTCAAGCGTGTGCGGCAACCATACAGCCTGGAGACACCTGTTTAGTAAATTCAGGCACCTATCCAGAAGCTGTCCTGACCAAAGTCGGTGGAACAAGTGACTCGAATCGTGTCACATTTAAATCAAGAACAAAGAGTGGGGCGACCGTGTACGGCTTCGACATCCGTCACCCATACGTCACCGTTGATGGTTTTGATATTACAGGCCCAACCACTAATCAGTATTACATCGGCGTGAATAAAGGTGGTGATTATTGTCAGATTCTTAACAACACCGTTCATGATGGTCGTGCACGTGCATTCGGTCTATGGTTTACGTCTTCAGCAAGTACAGGCTACATCTCTGGTAGTTACTGTACAGTTAAAGGAAACACATTTCGTCACCTCGGATATCACCTCATAGTAACTGATGGCGATGGTCATCGTTTTGAGAATAATATTCTCGAAGATGCTGATGGATGGGACTTGGTATGGCCCTTTGGTCAAAATCATGTGTTCTATCGAAACGTATTTAGGAATTCAAGTCCTATTCCTGGCATTGGTAATCACCCAGACTTTGTGCAAACATTTGCAGATAATGGAGGTAGGTCAATCAATATCCTCTTTGAAGAAAACTGGGTTGAGAATTTGAGTAATAGTGCAACAACGGGTTACCAAATGGGCCAAATGAATAGTGGTGGAGGTTTGAGTCGCCCTGCTCTGTATCCAGATTTTCACGACTACACATTCCGTCGCAATGTGTTTGCGAATATTAGTAATAACTGGAATCTTGGTATTCCTGGTGTGCGCTTTGAGAATAATACTTTTTATCGTACAGCCTACAGTCAAGACGGGCTTACGTTCGGTGGATCACTCACTCGTGGAGATGCATCACGTGCAACACTTGTTAACAATGCGTTTATTGGTGGCGGTAATGGTTCTGATACAAAAGGTTTCTATGCAAACAGTGGCGCAGGTATTAGTGTCGAGGCAGTTCGTACGCGCGTGACGAATGAGTCGGTTGTTGATGAAACCTCACCAACACCAATTACAAAAGGTCTTTTGAATGACATTGTGGCAAAAGGGTACACAAATGGTAACGGTATTCCTACAGCAAAAGCCGATGCGCTCACCTCGGTCAATGATTTTGTTGTTGATCCAGCATATGCACAGTATAAGGATGGAGTTTTCAGGGTGCTTATGGATAGTGTGGCCCTTAATAACTCTATTCGTTCAACATTCGTCGCTAATTATAACTATGTCGGTGGATATGCGTCGGCTGGATATCCTCCAAAAAGAGCGGACAATTGTTCGCTAGGTGTCGTTACTCCGTTCCGTTTCTGTGAACCAAATGGTGTGAACGGTGGTGACCCTAAGTTAACGAGTATTACTGACATTGATGGTCCCGACAATATTCCTTTTACTCTCGATGATGGTCTGAAGCCACTTCCTGGTTCCGTCTTGTGTGGTAAGGGTGCAAATGGTGTCGATATTGGTGTATACAGCTGCGACCTTACAAAGGTCTTTGCTACAGGTAACTCTGGTTCGGGCGGTATTGTTGTTACAGGTGGGGGTACAAATACGCAGCCACCTGTTGTTCAGCCACCGGTAGTCGTAACACCTCCGCCACCGTCTGTTACTCCTTCTGCTGTTGCTACACTCTACGTGTCACCTTCAGGATCTGATACAAATACAGGAACTCAAAATGCACCACTCAAGACTATTCAGCGTTGTTCCCAGTTAGCGCAAGCGGGTACACTTTGTTTGGTTATGCCAGGTACTTATCCAGAACACGTAGAAACAGTAAATGCGGGTCAGTCAGGAAAGTACATTACGTTTAAGGCTCAAGGGCTTGTCACAATGCGCGGCTTCCGAATCAAACACCCTTACGTTCGCGTCGAAGGTTTCGATATAACTCGATACGGTGTAGGTCTTAATCAGGGCTTTGTCACCATTGAGTCAGTTGCGGATAATTGTCAGATTGTTGGCAATACTATTCGTGACGGTATATACATATACTCAAAGAATATGTATTTTGATGCTACGACAAAGACGATCACTAATCCAAGTGGTGGCTTTATTGCTGCAGGCTTTACGCCGGGCATGTCTATCTATATCGGTTCAAATATTAATAGACAGATCCAGAATCACGACAATAATAGTGCGGTGCCTTTTAAGTATGAGACGAAAATTATTAGCACGGTAACAGATACGGTCATCACACTCGACCCATCAAATACCGTGTTTACCGAAGGCCCAGTGGCAGCAACCATCTACATGAATCGCGCTGAAAAGAATGGCTTATGGGGAATTATCATGCAGGCTTCTGGTAGTACTCAGCCAGATAATTGTTTGATACAAGGAAATACGCTCCGCAATTTGGCGGGCAAAGGTCTCCAGATCCAAGGCAATAATCACATCATTGAAAAGAATATCTGGGAACGAATGAACGGCTGGAGAATGTTTGCCTTCTACGGTAACAATAACGTCTTCCGCTACAATGTGTTCAGAGATTCACCTCGATGGGAGGATTTTGAATTACCAAAGCCAGGAACAGTATTTTCGATGGGTTCCGGTACTTCAGATATGTACGACACTCTCATGACGAGTATTGGTACTCCAACGCAGTCAATAAATAACAACATTTTTGAGTACAACTTCATTAAGGACATTGATGAACAATTAGCGACGGTGGAAGAGAAGCCGTCCAGTGTTTTTGTAATGGAGAATAGTGGTTTGTATATTCGTAACAACGTCTTCATGAATGTCGAAATGTCCGGTAGCTTCACCCGTCCAAAAACAATTATTTCAAACAACACCTTCTACAAGAGTGCTCGCATTTCTGCGCATAACTTTGTGATCGGCATGAGCGGTCACGGTAATCCTCTCGGTAGTATGATCAAGAATAACGTTTTCTTGGAAACAGGTAGTCTTACGGGTGCTGCGTCCGATGCTGACAAGGGTTGGTATTCGATCCGTGGTGGCGACGGCCTTCCATCTCCGCAGGTAACTGCAGATTTCAACTACATTGCAGGTTCAGCTGCCCAAGGGTATCCAGCAAAATCTATCACAGCACTTTCATTCGGTGGTGCAGAGAAAAACGGTATTAACGGTGGCGATCCAAAACTCACAAATCCTTCAAACCCTCTCGGCGCAGACGGCCTCCCATTCACTCCAGACGACGGCCTCATCCCACTCCCGACATCACCACTGTGTTTAAAGGGCGAAGGCGGTACCTACATCGGCGCATACCCATGCCCCGGCGTGTCATACTCAGGCGTCACCCAACCTCCAACACCTCAACAACCACCTACGGTACAGCCACCAGTCGTACCACCAGTTGTGCCTCCAACTGTACAACCACCATCTACCTACACCCTTTCCGTCACTAAATCTGGCACAGGCTCTGGTACGGTAGAAGGTCAGGGAATCGCTTGTGGTACTGACTGTTCGGAAACTGCAGCAGCAAACACTCGCATCATCCTCTCAGCAACTCCTGCTGTCGGTTCAACCTTCACCGGATGGACCGGTGCATGTTCTGGTACTGCAGCATGTTCTGTCATCTTGAACAGCGCAGCATCTGTCATTGCAAACTTCGGTATCATCCCTCAAACACCAGTCCCACAAAACCAAAACCAGAACCAAAATCAGCAAACGACCGGCCAAGCAACTACCACAGAAGTCACCTCAAACACCTTCAGTGCAAACGTCCGTGTACAGACGACAGCACCACTTTCAGTCCACTCAAACTTCGGCATTTCAAGCGAAGTCATTGGTAGCCAGTCACAATCATCACGCGGTGCCATTGTTGGCACATCAAGATCAAAGGACGGCTTCTTCTGGTGGAACGTCAACTTCGACTTCGGTGTTGATGGATGGGTAGCAGAAAACTACCTCATCGGTGAAAAGGCACTCGTCGACCAGGCAGAACAAGCACGAATCCAGCAAGCACAGCAGAAACTCCAGCAAACAACCCAAACCGTTGCTCAGCCCCTCATCCCGACAACCACCAACGCTTCATACAAGTCTGTTGTCTTCACTCAGCCACTGCGCTCAGGTGCTACGGGTGGCCAAGTCTCTATCTTGCAGGATTTGCTCAAAGACGCAGGCTTCCTCTCGACATCATTCACCAAGGGCACCTTTGACTCTGCTACAGAACAAGCGGTCAAAACCTTCCAGCGCCAGAACGGTATTGCATCGAGCGGTACACCAAACACTACAGGTTACGGTGCTCTCGGCCCACGAACTCGTGCTGCATTCACCGAATTCGCTCGCACCTTCAACGGAAACTCAGGCTCAAACCCAATTAGTACCGGCTCAAGTGTGGCTCCAATTACAGAAACCCAAACCACAGCTCCTGCTCCAGTTACTGGTGGTGGCATTGTTATGTCAAAGATACCTAAATTCACCCGACCACTCATTGTTGGTTCAAGTGGTCAGGATGTGAAGAATCTCCAGATCTTCCTCAACTACTCAGGGTATCCAATTGCTTCCGCTGGCGTTGGTTCACGTGGCAAAGAAACTACGTTCTTCGGCCCAGCAACCCGCCGTGCCCTCATCCGTTACCAAGAAGTCAATCGTTCGGAGATCCTTACTCCTGCTGGTCTCAAGAATGGTACGGGGTACTTTGGACCGTCGACGATTCGGAAGGTGAACAAGGTGTTGGGGAGGTAATGCTACATAGAGAGCATGGGTGGTAATGAGATGAGATGGTGATTACACTGTAATCCCCATACTTAAACATACCCATAATGAACAATGCTACAATTATCTCTGTATTCTCTATATAAACATCATGCGTCCTATCCACCAATTAGTGCTTCTCGTCGCTTTCCTCGCAGCAATTACCTGGAATGTCACCAATCTTCTTGTCGAGAATCAATCTGTTGCGGTTACCACTATTTCTACTCAGCAACGCGCACAGGTCGCATCACTCTTGAATGGTCTCGTAGCACACTACTCATTTGATGAAGGTACTGGTACTACAGCGGGCGATGCTGGTGTTTCTGGTTCACCAAGTGGAACTCTCGTAGGCGGTGCTACCTGGACTGCCGGTAAAGTTGGTTCTGGCGCCGTGAGTTTTAGTGGGAGTGGTCAGTATGTTGATATTCCTGGATTTTCGGCATTGAACGGAGCTAATGCAGCTACCGTTTCTTTTTGGGTAAAGCCTGC
>JACCDN010298281.1_pt1 | contig 11372 bp, 9 predicted proteins | sample 7441691 | NCBI WGS metagenome assembly JACCDN01 (sample SAMN15323439, study PRJNA562643) | freshwater metagenome | isolation source: river surface water | place: USA:Blue River Watershed | collected 2017-08-16
GGGACCCCTAGCGATGAGTCTCCTGAGTTTAAAAGAGCTGAAATTTATTTTCAGCAAGGAACTCAAGAGTTAATCAATAAAAACTATACTGAAGCACTCGGACATTTACTAGAGGCCAAAAATCTTGCCCCTGAAAATGATCAAATCCGCAACAATTTGGGGATGGCTTTCTATTTAAAAAAGCAAAATGAAAAAGCGCGTATCGAATTTGAAAAGGCCCTTTCAATTAATCCCAAAAATTCTGATGCTAGAAATAACTACGCATCAATTCTTTTCGAATTAAAGAAATATGCTCAAGCGAAAAAAGAATACGAAATGGTTTTAACTGATCTTACCTATACAAAAAATTTCCGCGTTTATTACAACCTCGGCCTCATTTATTCAAATGACAACAAAATTGAAGAGGCACAGGAAATGTTTCAAAAATCAATTACTGAAAATCCTGATTATTGTCCAGCAAAATACCAGCATGGCAAATTATATCTTGATCAATATAAATTCAAAGACGCTCTTGCTGCTTTTCAGGAGGCGGTTAAAGGGATTTGCATCAATGAGCCCGCAACGCATTTAGAAATGGGACGCACTCTTGCATATCTTCATCGCAGACCAGAAGCTGAGAAAAAGTTTAAAGAAATTATCGAAAAATATTCCAAATCATCTTTTGCAACCCTAGCTCGAGAAGAGCTAACAAAAATTGAAGATGAAAAACGAATTGAGGCAAAATCGGAAAAAATAATTCATACAAGATCCACTGATTCAGAAGATACAGAAGCACGAGCAGAAGCTTTTTAATCGAAAGGATTTATGACTGAAGAAAAAAACAAAAAAACAAATAACCAAGAAGAAAAAATGAGTAACTTAGAACTAAAAGACAACGAAGAGCACTCCGCGATTAATTCATTGTCGAATGAATTAAAAAGTGAAGAAGTTTTTCAACACAATGAAAATCAAGAAAAGGCTGAGCATGACACAGCTATAAAGGAAAACATTATACCTGCAGAAATACAAGGAGTGACTAGACCTCAGGACGCTAGCATTGGTGCACTTTTAAAACGAATTCGCGAAGAAAAAGGACACTCCTTAAAATTAGTTTCTCAACAGACAAAAATTCACCTAGCACTCCTTGAATCACTTGAAGATAATCAACTGATTCGTCTACCAAGCAAAACCTATGTTAAAGGTTTCGTAAAAGCCTACGCTAAACTTTTAAATATTCCACAAAACGAAGCAATTGAGTTATTTGAAAATACTTACCGCGAATACGAAGGATTACCTCCTCTTCACCAAGAAAAAAATCCCGCATCAGTTATCGCTTCAATACCTAAAAAAGAAATTCAGAAAGAAAACAAGATAGATGAAATTGCAAAATTCGCTACTTATAACAGCAGTTTGATCTTAAAAGTGGGGGTTGCACTTTTTGTTGTCGTCGTTATTGGAATCAATTTGAAGTCTATGATCGAACGTACAATGGAGGAGAAAACTCCAGACCTACCACTCGTTATTAGTACGACAATGAAACCAAAAAAAGTTGAAAAAAAGATTGCTCCTCCTGTAACTGAAGAAAAACCTGTGGAAGCTGCCCCTCAACAAATTAATATCATCACAAAAGATGCCATTAAACCTGAAGTGAAATTAAATGATGAGTTAACACTAAAGCCTATTTCTACAGTTGAAAAACAGCAAAAAGAACTTAATTTTTCAAAAGAACAAATGAATGAATTTTTTCCTGCGAAGTATCGCATTCAGCCGACAACTGGAACCGAAATGATTTTCATCAATGCGATCGATGGAGATTCATGGTTAACTTATAAAACAGATAATAATGAAATTAAAAAATTTGTTTTAAGACAAGGAAGAACTTTATTTCTTAAAGGAAAAGAAATACGACTTTTTATTGGAAATACCAAAGCACTTAAAGTTTTTTATAATGGTAAACCTATTGAGCTTCTAACTAGCACGGGCGTAAAAAATGCTGTTTTCCCTGAAGATTTAAAAGGAAAATACATGAATCCACTTTTTGTTTTCCAGAAAGATGGCACCGTTATCACCAGTGAAGAAGCTGTTCAAAAAGCTAAAGAGAATGAAAAAGGCGCAACACCGATCCCGCAAAAAAACACTCAAATGAACCAATAAAACGGGCTCCAACGGGAGCCTGTTTAAACTAACTTGCCCAGTCTAATTTTCGATAAAAAATAAATCCTAACAAGAAAATGATAACTAAAGGAACAACCACCGTAATTTCTGGAAAAATTTTTCCTTTGTTGGTCAAGGAGACAAATGAAAAATAGAGAGCATAATAAAAAATAACAATTAAAAACCCTATACTCGTATTATTAGATACAGGTCCTCTCCTTTTTTTTATTCCAAGAGAAAAGCCTACAAAAATAAAAAGACATATTTGAAAAGATGTTAGGAACCTCGAATAATATTCCAATTGAGTTTTATACAGACTAATTTTCGCATCTTTTTTTTCATCGTTAGTTGTTGCCTTGAAAAAATTTTCTTTTTTATTGCTTATTATTTCTTCTAACTCTTTAAACGTCTTCATGGAATCTTTATCCGTAGTACTGCTACCCATTTGCTTACTTAGAACTGGAAAATCATATTCCTCAAAAAGAACCTTTTGAATTTGATTTTTCTCTTTATCCCAGTTGACAATATTCCCATCGATGAGATTTAAACGAATAATTGGAACAGACCACTTATCTTCAGCAATCTTAAGTAATGCTCCACTTTTGGCCATTATAATTTTTTCGTTTGATGAGTTACGATTCTTTACATAAATATATACATTCTTAAACGCCTTTCCTTCATTACTGACTTCATCTGTAAAAAGCGTGACTCCAGGAATATCTGTGAAAAATTGACCTGGTTTAATGCTATTCAACATTCCCGTTGAAGTCAGTCTTAAAACGGTGTTTTTAAATTCACCATTCGCACGAGGAATAAAAGAGCGATAGAGGCCAAAAATACCAAATCCAATAACCAAAGATACAACAAGAAAAGGAGTGTAAAGTTTAAACTTAGTTAGACCAAAGGAGCGCATCGCAATGATCTCAGAGTCTTCACTAAAACGATTTAAAGTAAAAATGGTTGCGAAAAAAGCCGATAAAGGTATGGCCAGAGGCAAAAAAGAAACACTCAGATTTAAAAGAAGCAAAGCAACACTTGTAAACTCGACATCTTTCCCGACTAGCACATCAATCATGCGAAACATGTAGTAGGTAATTAAGAAGCTCATAAAGAAAAGGCTTCCCATGAGAAATGGAGGAATAAAATGTGACGCTAAATATCGAGTGGTTACTTTTATCATAGATTGTGTTATTTTAACCTCCTGTGAAATATTTAACAATCAGTACAAAATTCAATATGAATTAAATTTAATTTTATTTAGGAGTACTCATGGAATTAAAGCTCGTTTTCGACTCAAAACAACCAAGCACAGAAGTCCACTTTTATTCATGTTTCCAAAAAACAGCAGAAATAAAAAAAACGACGACAAAAAAAGGCGCAAAAGATACAAGCGAAAAATCATTATCGCATGCACATTGGTCAAGTGATCTAAAAGAAGAATTCGAACACTCTATTGCTTCAAAACATTTTAAAGCAGATCTAGGGGAAACTTTTTCTTTCACAATGCTTAATGGATCAACTGCGATTATTTTAGGTCTAGGAAATAAGTCAAAGCTAACTTGCGAGCCACTTAGAAAGCAAATTGCAAATCTTTATAAAGCTGCTCACAACAAATTTGAGGATGCGACTATTCATCTTGATGGGTTTTTAATAAAAGGTGAAGCCGAAGGATCAATTCGAGCTATAGTTGAAGCACTTCAAATGTCTGACTACGCCTTTGATCGTCACTTGACAGTAAAAAGAAAAACAAAATTAAAAGCGGTTACACTTTTAACAAGTGAAAAGAAAACTCACCAGAAAAAATGGGAGACTGTTGTTAATGAATCATTAAAAGTAACGACTGCCATTAACTACATGAGAGATCTAGTTAATGAAGCTCCAAACATTTTAAATTCTGAAACATATGCTAAAGAAATTGAAAAAGATGCTAAGAAACTTAAAAATGTAAAAGTTAAAGTTTTAGGCAAAGCTGAATTAAAAAAAGAAAAAATGGGAATGTTTCTGGCCGTTAATGCAGGATCTGCTTACGAGCCACAATTAGTTCACTTGACCTACACTCCCTCGAAGGCAACTTCTAAGACAAAACATATCGCTCTTGTTGGCAAAGGTTTAACTTTTGATACTGGTGGTTACTCATTAAAGCCAGGCGCTTCAATGATGAACATGAAATTTGACATGGCAGGAAGCGCTACTGTTTACGCTGCTTTTAGAGCGGCCGTTGAATTACAACTCCCAATTAAAATTTCATGTTTCTTAGGTATGACAGATAACGCTGTTTCATCATTAGCAACAATGCCAGATTCAATCGTTACTGCCAGAAATGGGAAAACAGTGGAAATTTTAAACACTGATGCTGAAGGACGTTTAGTTTTAGGTGACGTTGTTAACTATGCTTGCGACGTTAATCCCGATGCAATTATCGATGCTGCTACATTAACTGGAGCAGTTCTCGTTTCCTTAGGATCAGAAGTTTGTGGATTATTCTCAAACAACGATAAACTAACAAAAGATCTTTTAGCTTCAGCAAAAAATGCTGATGAATATATGTGGCAATTACCAATGATTGAAGAGCATAAGTCTGATATGAAATCAAATGTTGCTGATCTAAAGAACATTGGTGGCGCAAGCTTTGGTGGATCTGCAAAAGGTGCAATCTTTATTCAAGCTTTCTTAAAAGATGGTATTCCATGGGCACACTTAGACATCGCAGGTGTTGGTGATTCACAAGCACACCTTCCTTATTGTCCGGCAAAAGGTGCCTCGGGATTAATTGTTAGAACACTCGTTAATTATCTTCAGAATGTTTAAATAAAACGCTAAAAAAAAATGCCTAATTCGAAATTTAGTATTGTACTAGTTGCGCCTGAAATTCCCGGAAATACCGGGAGTATCGGGCGCACTTGCGTTGCACTTGGTATTCGCCTTATCCTCATTAAACCCCTCGCCTTTGATATTTCAGAAAAGGCCGTTAGACGTGCAGGTCTCGATTACTGGAAATATGTTGATATTAAAGAATACGAAAATTTTCAGGACTTTTTAGAGAACGAGAAACCCGAAGTCGAGAAATTGTTCTTCTTCACTAAAACGGCCACCTCAAAACCAATATTCCATGAGAAATTCTCCCCTGGATGTTTTTTGATTTTTGGTTCGGAAACAAAAGGTCTTCCTCCCGAAATTCTAAGTGAGTTCAAAGAGCGCAATGTCTCTTTCCCTATGTATTCTGAACACATAAGATCGTTAAATCTCTCAAACGTGGCTACCGCTGCTGCCTATGAAGTTCTTCGGCAGTTAGAATATACCTAAGTTTTTAGCTCGGACATTGATCAATATTACCCAAGTAAAAAATAATTTTCCCTATGATAGTATGAGTAAGTGAGAATTATACTCTTTGTAATCATTTCATTTTTAAATTTTCAACTTCTTCATGCAAAAGAGAAAAAAGTTTTTTATCTTTTTGGTGGTGGTGGTGAATCGCTAAGTTCAGATAGAACAATTTTTGACAATGACTTAATCAACTTATCTTCTTTAAGTGAATCAGCTAAATATAATACTTCTGTAGTTTTCGATGGCGGCCATAAAATTACAGAGCGACTTATCTCTGTTGGTTTCCCTAGTGCCCCTTCAAAAAAAGATTTTACTGAGAAGAATTATGATCAGGCACTAAAAGATCTTAAACAAAAAATTAAGTCTATGGGGAAAAATGACCAGCTACTCATTTCAATTGCCACACATGGTGCGATGAAAAATAAAAACGATCTCACTCATCGAATTGCGCTTGCAAAAAAAGAGGCCAAGGATCTTGTTAACTTAAAAAATGCAGATAAGGTTTCTGTTGATAAAATTATTACCGTTGCAAAATTAGCTGCTGCAAAAGGAATTAAGGTAGCGATAGTAGATTTATCTTGCTACTCCGGAAATTTATTAAATGCTAATGATTCAAATCTTTGCTTAATTTCTGCGGCCGGAAAAGAAACTCCAGCATGGGTCTCTTATGATAACAAAGTTAAAGACTTTACTGATTTTGGTCACCACTTTACAAAAAATCTCACCAAGGGAGAAAACCTTGAAGATATTTTTTTAAAAGCGATAAAAGATTCAAAAACAGTTGAGCTTCCCATGATTTCAACACCAGAAGGAAGAGCTCTCTATGAAATGTTTACTTCAATTCTTGAGCCTTTCATACAAAGTGATACTTCATTACTTTATCAAGTTAAAGATTTAAATCAAACGCTTTACTCTCAATGTACTTATCCTCAATTATTAGAAAAATTTCAAAAGAAGATTGATACTTTAAAAAAGCATACTTTATATCCTATTTTTAAAAGTCAATTAGGTAGTATTGAAAGCGCGGCTAAAGACTATTATCAAACCTTTCAAAGCTTCGCCTCTCATATGAAAACTGCTCATCAGCTTTCTGGTGACTATCAAAATGCTCTTGCGTACTTAAATCAAAATTATCCAAATTTTAAAAGAAAAGATGAAGAGTACTTTAGTATAGATGAATTTTTAAAGGCCAATTACAAATCTTCTGAAGGGTTTGGACTACCAATTGGAGTTAATTCTAAAAATCCCAATGAAGTCGAAGCATATTTAAGAGAAATTGAAGTTGAAAAAAAAATTCAAGAAGATATTTTAAGTAAATTTCCTCAAATAAAAGAAAGAATTAAGGCCACAGAATTAGATTCGAAAAAACAAAATGAAACTCTCGAAAAGAAGGCCGCTATTATCACTACAAAAATGCGTGAGGTTTATCTAAAGCTATACTCGGAAATGAAGCAAAAAACGTCTAATCCCTGTCGAAATTTCAAAATATGATTCAATTAATCTTTCTTCTTACCTTAGAGAGCAAAGCTAATTTTCAAGGATGTGGAGAATATCTATTCAGCGGTCGATTTTTTGCAAACCCTACGACTAAACATCTAGAACTTGTTACAAATGAAAATTCTCAATCGAAATCTAATTTTGTAGTCGGAAAAATAGAAGACCTAAGAAAAGTGCGAGATTATATCAATCACAGAGTAGAACTTAAGGCGAATATATCTAAAGAAATGGATGGAATGCTAGGTGAATTAGAGGATATTAAAAATATTAAAATTCTGCCTCCCGATCCTCTTAATGAGTATAAAAGAAATAAATTTACTCTTATTAAAAAATCAGACTGCCAGAAATAGCACAAAAATAAAAAGGCCCCGATTTCTCGAGGCCTTCTTGAGTAGTGAATACTTGCTAGTAATTAAAACTTATAAGTCATTGCTACACTTGTTTCAAGATTTTCAAGTGATAGAACACCTTTTTTAGATGATGCTGTACCATCTGTTGCTGTCGTTCCAATAAGTCCGTCAACATCAAGATTTCCGAAAGTCAGTGTCGCACCAGCATTTACAGTTGTTGAGTTAACAATTGTCGATTTTCCCGAACTCCCGTAACCTGCAGATACAATCGAAGCAGAAGCTGCTTTATTTAAGCGAGTTCCTGTAGCTCCATAATTATCAATATTCTTGTTGTCCCTTGTTCCCCAAAGGTTTTGAATAAATGACCCTCTTAGTGTTAGCCACTCAGCTGCTTTTGCCTCGTAACCAACAGTAACCGGAATTACCAGGTGACGAACTTCAGATTTGTTTGAAAACTTTAAATTGATATCTGTTTTCTTCGCTGCAAGTGAAGTGAAAACTTTATCACCGTTGTTAACATCCATGTTATGTCCCCAACCTACGTGTGTACTTGTAAAATCACCTTTCACAGTTCCTGACTGACCACCAATATTGTTTTGAACAGTTGAATTATATGTAAAGCCGTCTGTTTGCTCCCAACCATAATGCTTAACATATCCAAACAATCTACCAGCTGGAAGAACATAAGATCCGCCAACTTGAAAACCAAGTTTACCTTTAAACTCTTGACGGACAGAAGTTGAAGTTACTCCTAGTGCCGCAACAGAAACTGTGTCTGTTGCTTCTGCTTTACTTGCAAGAGATAAATTTAAGTGAGCATCCCAACCAGATCCAATCACCCCACCTCTAACAGCGTATGCTGAGTCTTTTCCTGATCTCGTTTCATCTTTGCCTGCAGCTGCTAAAGCATTTGCGGCCCACTTAAGTCCAGAAGACTCTCCACCAAAGAAGACATCCACTTGGTTGTCAGCAGTTTGTAACATTTTTGAAGTGGCCGAAGCCGTTGTTCCTGTGTATCCGTTCATTGTCGATACAGCAGAAGTTCCAGCAATTCTAAGTAATGAAGAAGTATTTGACTCATTCCCTAGATAAACTCCGTAAACGAAGTTTTCACCTTTCTTCAAAAATCCCCCCTGAGCTTTTGGCGCACTTGCATTTACATTAAGTGTAGCTGCAGAAGTTTTTGTTGTTGAAGTAGAGTCAATCATTACGTACTGACCGTAGCTTCCCCATTCAAGAGTTACAGTGTTTGCATATAAATTAATGTATGCTGGGTTTAAAAACATATTTCTAACGTCTGAAATGTAGTAAGAACCTTCGTTGTCCGTTTCATTCATCCCTAAAGCTAATAATCTTGCCTGAGATGCATACGTATTTGCACTACCGAAAAGTGCCAATACTGCTGATGATAAGATAATTTTTTTCATAATATTTCTCCTAAGCAATCTTTTTAATTAAAAGTTGTAAGTTAAACCAACTCTAGTAAGTAGGTTGCTTGTTTGTAGAGCACCAGTTTTAGAGCCTGCTGTTCCTGTTGTTGAAGTTGTACCAACAACACCGTCTACTTTTAATTTTCCGAAAGTTAAAGTTGCTCCACCATTTACAGTTGTAGAGTTTGCGTCTGTAACTTTTTTACCTGCTGTATTTTTTGTCTGACCAATGATTGCGTTTTGAGAAACTGATCCTCTAAGTGCTAACCATGAAGTAGCATCTGTTTCCATACCGATAGTAAGTGGAAGTCTTTGGTATTTTGTTTTTCCTGTAGCCGTGATATTTTCATCAGAACCAATCGATAGGTAAGCATCCATGAAAACTTTCGCTGTAGGAGATACATCATGAACTCTTCCCCATCCTGCGCGAATTTCAGACTGCTTATAATTTGTAGTTGCCGTTAACTTCTCTTCTCTTTTGTCAGAGTTAAACATTGCATAGAACTTATTTCCCATCCAATTATAGCCTGTATCAACAGTGAAAGATGGTTTAAGTTTTGATTCGTCAGCTGCAACTCCGGCCGACCCCGCTGTGCCGTTTGCCTTATCAGCTAGATCAGCATTAATCGAGAAATCAAAATCCCCATGAACTGCCCCAAGACCTAATCCTAATGAGCTAGTTTTCTGGGTTAATGTTACTGATCCTGTACCAGTCGCCGACTCATCTTTCGATGTTGCAAAGTGAACTTTGGCTCCCCACTTAAGTCCCATATCACCACCAAAGAATAGATCTAACGCATTTGTTTTTGCATCAAATGCACGGTTAGTTGCACCAACAGTCGCAATTCTTGAATCATTGTTCCCTAAGTATAACCCGTAAGCGAATGATCCCATTTCACGGAAAAATCCACCTTCCGCTCTGGGAGCTGAGTCGGTATCAGTCGTGTTAGCTGAAGTTCCCCATTCAGTAATAACATAGTTCTTATAATTGTTAACTTCGGCCGGGTTAATAAAAACAGATCTTGAATCCCCAACAAAACGAGATTCAGACCCTTGTCCTAATGCAATCATTCTTGATTTAGAAGCAAAAGCGCTTGTTGATAAAACAACTAGTCCCGCAACTAATAAAACGTTCTTTCTCATTCGTACATCTCCTTGAAAGTTTCGACGAATCCCTACTAAATTTTTTAGTATTTCATTAGATGTTGTGTTCTATAGAAATGTTTGTCAACACGCTCAATTGATAAGCTTTGCTCGCAACGTGTGCAGTGAACAGAGGGCACGGGCCTCAAAAGACAATTCATGGATTGAATATGCGTAACGATCATTGATACTATCTGTCGCAACCATAGGAGCACAATTACCAATGAAAAAGATGTTCTTGACTTCATTTTGAATTTCACTAAATAACAAATCGTCAATCTTTGGACACCCAGTAGAGTCTTCAATTGATATATACTCTTTGCATGGTAAAATTTTTGAATCTGAAAATATTTTTTCTAAATTCTTCTTTAAAAGACGAATAATTCTAGAAATATCTTCTTCTGTCATTTGATCTTTATCTAGGAAGTGGACAAAATCCACACTTTGTCCATCTTGAGCGGCCGTCCCTAAATTTCTAAACTCTCCGACAAAGTGTCCCCACTCATGAGTATATGAAAGCGGTATGTGAAGTGTCTCCTTCATATCGGTTAATGGTTTTTTAAAATCAAAACGCACATAAAGAGCGCTTGGAGAAAATGTTGATTCCGCGAATTCTACAAACTTAGCTGATAACTCATTCTTATTTTTATAAAATTTTAAAAATTCTGCAGGAGTTAATCCAAAAATCAAATTCTGCACCACAAATTCAGTTCCATTTACACACTCAACAATGAAGCGATTCTCTGCTTTGCTAATATTTTTTAAACGAACGGCATACGATTTTTCATTTAGTGATTCTAAAAAACCTTCGGCATGCATAAAAGCAAATACTTTATGATAATAAAGATCAATTCTCTCTTTTGTAAAATGTTCTTCCTGAAACTTCAAAGCTTCAGATTTACTTCTCCCTCCAAAACTCTTCCATTGCATATCTTTATAAAATTGGCCCATTAAATTTACTGACTGATAAAACTCTTCATTAAAATTTTCTTTGATATATGCAATATTATCGATCCCGCGAATAGCACTTGGACCTTTTGGTGCAAGATCTTTTATTTCAAATTTTTCCTGAGAAAGAAGTCGAACTTTGTCTTCCCCGTGTTTATTGACAAGATCATGGTAAATAGCGATAGAGTAGATGTCATGTCCAACAATTAAAAAATCTATTTCAATATTTTCTTTTTGAACTTCTTGAATTTTTTTAAGTTTATGAAGATCTTTGAAGGCCATGAATTCATCCTGTATTTGTACACTAGCTTTAGAACGACCAGTGTACAAAAAAGGAAAGTTTGTGAGAAGACCTAGAGTGTAAAAATACTAATTCGCCAAAAAATTACCGAACAACTAAACGATCGCCTGCTTTTACGGCCTTCGTTCTTTTTAATTTAATGTTCGACGCAATCAAACGCTCTACCGAAATTCCATGCTTTTTGGCAACAACGTGGATTGATTCACCTTTTTTGACGACGTAAACCTTTGGGGCACGGGCACGCCC
>JACCDN010659116.1_pt1 | contig 11370 bp, 13 predicted proteins | sample 7441691 | NCBI WGS metagenome assembly JACCDN01 (sample SAMN15323439, study PRJNA562643) | freshwater metagenome | isolation source: river surface water | place: USA:Blue River Watershed | collected 2017-08-16
GTCACTTTTACAGCAAGTTTTTTGAAGTTTTGAGCGTCTTTGGAAGTTGAAATAATAAGAATTTCATCTTGTACATTGAAGTTGATGATGTCGTGTAAATTGTCATCTGCTTCAATTTTGATTTCGTTTTTATCTCCTTTTTCTAGATTAATTTCCAGATTATCTTCGACTTCAATAGCATTGAATGATTTGGTTTCTTTAGTTGAAGTAGTAACCACTTTTGACCCTTTTATTTTTTCTGCTTTTTGAGCTAGAAGTATGCTTGATGAAAAAATAAGCGCTATAATTGAAAAGTAAATTTTTGGTTTCATGGCTAGTAGGTTTTATACAAATATAAAAAAATCATTCACTTGTGATGAATGATTTTTCTTGTTTTTTTATGAGTGTAAATACTAGTCTTGTTCAATACTTCCGCCTGAACTGGCTTTCTTTTGAAGCGTTTTAGGAACGATATTGTATGTTATCGAAGCGCCGCTAGAAGCTTCGGCTTTCAGACTAAGAACAGGATGTACTTCAATCGAAGCCCCGCTTGAAGCATCAGCAATTACTTCGTTAGTTAACAATCGAAAGCATTCGGTATTGCTCCCGCTTGACGCTTGTGCGTCTAATTGTAGCGCCAACCCTTTTAATTTAATGGTACTACCACTACTGGATTTACAATTAATAGCATCCATTTCTAAGTCCAAATTAATGTTGGCTGCACTTGAAGCTTTTATGTAAATTTGGTTTCCTTTAAGAGGGGTGCGACTATCAATAGAGGAGGCACTTGAGGCTTCTAAAATTTCAATACTAGGCATTTTAACTTTCACTTTCCTAGTACCATTACGAATACTCAGGTGTGGCTCACTCGAAATAATTAACTTCCCGTTTTTTACTTCGGTTATAATGCTGGTTTGGAGATTGTCATCTGCTTCTACTACAATTTCAGTTTCGTTAGACTGTTCAATACTTAATTCGATAGCACTGTTTACCTCAATACCGGTGAACTTTTCTGTTATTGTTCTTTTTTCTGTCGTGATACGACCGCTGCCTTTAATGCTATTGTAGTCAAAATGACAAGAGCTAAAAAATAGTGCAGTAAGGACTATTACAATAATTTTGGTAATCCAAGTGATAATTTTAATCATGGCTATTATTTTTTTACAATTACACCTTCTTTATTTACCGTTAGCCCTTTTTTGGCTGATTTGTTTACAGTTACTACTTCGCCATTCACTTTAACTGTAGTGGTAACAACGGTATCGTTACCAGTACTATCTTCTGTAATTCCTGTTTCTACATCATCGTATTCGTTTTCATTTTCTGGGCAATTCAGGCATTTTACTTGTGTGCTACTTACTTTGTAAGTATAGTCATCTGAACTGAAATGCAAATTAAAAAATTCATTATCGGATTCATCATAATGTTGTGCCGATTCGTCTACTTTAAATGTTATTCCTTCAGGTAAGTACAAATAAATAGCTACTTCTTGATCACGGAATTTATCGGTTACACTAGTCAATAAATAATTGTCTAATAGTAATTGATTTCCTTCTAATTTAAATCCGTATTGAATTTTTTCGGCACGTTTTTTAGCTTCTTGGAACGATTTTCCTCTCGCTAATCTTTCAATTTGAATGAAAGGTAATTTTTCATCTGTTTTTAAAATTTCAAATCGAATGTTATTGGAGTAAATTAATTGGTTGTTTGAGGCATCTTGAACAAATCTAAAATTGTCGTTGTCATCGATGTCTTTCGTGTAATATTCGTTGTATCTGAATTTAATTTGAAGCGTGTCGGTAGGTTGTATATTCAGGTTTTCTTTTTGAACGGTCTTGCCTTCGTAAGCTACCTCAGAGGCTTGCTGAATACCAATAGAAATCAATGCTGCAATAGCTAGAATCCATAAAGCTAGTAGGGTGTATTTTGCAATACTTCCAATAGATTTTATGGCAGGCGACAACAATCTAAATCCTAACAGCGTTAAGAAAAAGAACGGAATTCCCACCGCTAAAAACATTAATAATCCAAATACCCAAATAGGATACTCTGTAAAATTACCTGCGTTGACAAATTCAGTCCATGGGAATTTAATAAATGCAACGCTTCCTAAAGTAAAAATTCCAACGAATAAAAAGAACAAAACAGTAACCCCCGAAATGATTAGAATTACCCCTAAAAATTTTGCAAAAACCTTGAAAATGTTACTAATGATTTCGCTTAACGAATTTCCAAATTTTTCAGCACCTGTTTTAATTTGATTGCCGTATTTATCGTAATCTACATTTTTGATTTTTTCTGAAACCGAATCAAATTCTTCGCGTACTTTTTTCTCAATACTCGAAATAGTTACCGGCTCTCCCGTCATTTCTAGTTTTTCTGAAGTAGTTATCGCTTCAGGTGTGGCAATCCATAAAATGATGTAGGCTAGTATTCCTGTTCCAAATCCAGCAAAAAACAATAATAAAATCACTCGTATCCAAACCACATCGATGCCTAAATAATGACTTAGACCAGCAGCAACGCCTCCAATCATCCCTTTGTCTTTATCACGGTATAGTTTTTTGGACTTTTTGTACGTTTGATAAGCGGGTTCGCTTTTTGGCTCCTCTTCAATAATGTAATCTTCCGGTTGACCCATTACAGCAATCACTTCATCGATTTCTTTTAAACCAATTACGTGTTTGTCTGAAAGTAATTTTTCACCCAGCAATTCCGAAATACGCATTTCAATGTCTTTAATAATTTCGTCTTGTCCAGATGAATTCGTTAAAGAACGTTTGATAGCATCAAAATAGCGCGATAATTTTTGGTACGCATCTTCGTCAATATGGAATACAATTCCTCCTAAATTTATGGTTACAGTTTTATTCATGACTATTCGTTTTGATTGGTGATTAAGTTTACGGCATTCGATAATTCCATCCAAGTGCCATTCAATTCATTTAAAAAAGTTTGTCCATCTTCGGTCAAACCATAATATTTTCTAGGTGGTCCAGAAGTTGATTCTTCCCAACGGTAGTCTAACAAACCGTCGTTTTTTAAGCGAGTCAAAAGTGGATAAATCGTTCCCTCCACGACCAATAATTTGGCGTTTTTCAAGGTGTCTAATATTTCCGATGTATAGGCATATTTCTCTTTCAAAACAGAGAGGATGCAAAACTCGAGGACACCCTTACGCATCTGGGCTTTAGTGTTTTCTATATTCATTTCTTTTTATTTTTTTGTTAAGGAGCTGTTTCCCGCTTTCCATTACAATCTTTTTATTTCGCTACGCTTCATAAAAAGGATTTTCATTGTAATCGGGGCTAGGGGTACGCTTTATTTCATGAATTTTATGGTTAAAGGATAGCTGTATGGTTCTCCGTTAGCTGTTTTGACCGAAGCTTGAATAATCAAGAAAAATTCGACTATTTTTAAGCAAGCCAAAAAGAATAGCGCAATTGCTCCGGTGGTAATTAGTCCAATATTTTCGGCAAAATTAAAATCTTCAATTGAAAAATGATGGTGTTGTGTCAATTCATGCAATGGAATTTGTTGTAAAAAGGTAATAATGAAGACAGGAATAATTATAGCTCCCAAAATCAATGAGTACAATAAAACGCTCAATTGAAAATTCAAACTTTGCTTTCCATTAGCATCTACAAAATCCGATTGATCTTTTTTTGAACTCCAAATAATGATAGGTAGCACAAAATTTCCCAACGGAAAACAATACTGACTTAACGCACTTAAGTGTGTCAAAGTTGCCCAATTTTTTTCTGAATTTGTTAGCATAATAAAAGCGTATAGTAATTTCTTATGCAAATATATATCCAAAAGAAAGTATCTTGTTTTGCATAGTAGTAAATATTAACATAATATTAACATTTAAAAAAATAAAACCTATTTTTAAATCTCCTGCAAGGTGTATTAGCACCTTGTAGGTGTTTGTTTTATTCGATAACCAATACCTACAAGGTCAAAAAAAGACCTTGCAGGAAGTTGTTGTTTTTTATCTGCTTAAAGTAGTATTTGGACTTCTGTTTTTACTATTTTTACTAAAAATTACTTCTAATGATAATTACTGCATCTAAACTGAATCGATTTTTGTTGTTCCAATTGCCTTCTGCTTTCTTTTGCGGAGTCCGAGTACAAACCATCGACGCTAATCAATGTGTAGTTTCGGTAAAACATCGTTGGATCAACCAAAATCCGTTTCAGTCCATGTATTTTGCAGTTCAAGCCATGGGAGCTGAGTTGAGTACGGGTGCTTTAGTGATGTATCATATTCAAAAAAGCGGGCGTAAGATATCGATGTTGGTAGCTAATAATAAAGGCAATTTTACTAAGAAAGCAACAGGACGTATTACGTTTACCTGCAATGACGGTCATTTAATCGAAGCAGCGATTCAAAACACAATAGCCACAGGCGAAGGGCAAACCTTTTGGATGAAATCCATTGGAATGAATGAGCAAGGTATTCAAGTTTCCGAAATGGATTTTGAATGGAGTATTCGTCTTAAATAAAAAACTGTCTAAAAATCTTGTTCTTGTCAAACTGAACTTGTTTCAGTTTCTATATTTAATGATTATTTTAGATTCCGAAATGAATTCGGAATGACAAATTCTAAACTTTTTAGACAGCCTATTAAAATGGTGTAATTAAGTATTATTTCTTTGCACAACATTTTTTACCTGATGCTGTTTCCATTTTAGCATCACATTTTTTACCTTCTGCTTTGCATTTGGCTTTACATTTAGCCACTTCGTCAGCACTCATTTTTTTATCGTGCTTCATAGTTACACTCATTTCTTTTTTCTCTTGTTTTGCTTCTTGAGCATTCATACTTACAGTAAACAAAGCCAAGGCTAGAATAGCAACTATTTTTTTCATGATTTCTAAATTTTATAGTGGTTGATTTTTAAGTTTTCATTCTTACACAAATATATACTTTATTTTACCATTGATTTTTAAAATAAAGTTAATTTTCACAATACTTTTCTATTATTTCGTTTAATAATCTATAGTTTTCATTTAATAATCAATAGCGACCATTTAATAATTCATAATGTTCATTTAATAATATTTTTCTTATTTAATGAATTTGTGTGTAATTTTGTAAATATGATTAAGGTAATTGTTATAGACGATGAATTACATGCAAGAGAATATCTTGAACGTCTAATTCAAAATATTTTTTCGATAAATTACTTGTACTTGCAGTATGTAAAAATATCAAAGAAGGATTAGAAAGTATTGAAAAGATTAATCCTGACATTGTTCTATTGGATGTCAATATGCAAAATGAGTCAGGTTTCGATTTGTTCAAAAAATTGCCTAAAATTGAGTTTGAAATTATTTTTACTACCGTACATGCTGAATTTGCTATTAATGCTATTAGATGTAATGCTCTAGATTATTTGTTAAAGCCTATAAATCATTTTGAGCTTGATGCAGCTATCAAAAGATTTGAAAAGAAAAGGCTTAATAAGGTTGAACTTGACAAATTTAGATTGTTAATTGATAATATATCTAACGGTGATCAATCAAACGCTAAAATTGCATTTCCTATTGAAAGTGGTTTTAAAGTGGTTAAGATCAATTCAATACTATATTGCCAATCAGATGTCAATTATACTAAGATTTTTTTAAGTAATGGTACCAGTTTTATTTTATCTAAAACGCTTAAATTGATTGAAGAATTATTATCTAGTCCTATTTTTTTTAGAGTTCATAAATCGTATCTGGTGAATTTAAATTATATCACTTTTTTTAATCGTAGTGCAGGCGCCTACGTGGAATTATCTAATTGTATTAAAATACCAGTATCAACAAGAAAAAAAGATGAGGTTCTTCATAAATTATCTAGTAATTAAGTGTATTTAATTTTTGTTGTTTTCTATAGTAGAATTTAGGTGAAATTATATATCTCAATAGCTAATACCACAGTATGTTTTTATTAGATAATTGATGGCCGTACTTAAATTTTTGCGCTCTTTTTTATTTCCCTTGGTAATATTTCTTCCTCCACCAAAACGCGACATTCACTAAAGTAATTAAAGCAGGAACTTCGACTAATGGTCCAATCACACCTGCAAAGGCTTGTCCACTATTAATGCCAAAAACACCTATGGATACTGCAATGGCCAACTCGAAATTATTCCCAGAAGCTGTAAATGATAAAGCTACGGCATCACGGTAATTGGCGCCAATTTTTTTGCTCACAAAAAACATCAATGTAAACATAATGGCAAAGAAAATTACTAGAGGTAAAGCGATACGAATTACATCCAAAGGTAAATCGACAATCATTTCTCCTTTTAAACTGAACATTACTACAATGGTAAACAGTAAAGCAATCAGGGTAATGGGAGACACAAATGGAAGGAACTGTTGGTTGAACCATTTGTCGCCAATGAATTTTTTAATAGCATAACGGCTAGTTACCGCTAATACAAAAGGGATGCCTAAATAGATTCCAACGGTTTGTGCAATTTCAGTAATAGTAATGTTCAATGCTAAGCCTTTGATACCAAAAAGAGGCAACATAATCTCTAGATAGAAATAGGCATACAAACTGAAGAAAAAAACTTGCAAAAGACTATTGATTCCTATTAATCCTGCGGTGAGTTCGCGGTTGCCTTCGGCGAGTTCGTTCCAAACAATGACCATAGCAATACAAGGTGCTAGCCCAATGATGATGAGTCCTGTCATATATTCGGGATAATCTCTTAAGAATAAAACCGCTAATGAAAACATCAAAAATGGGCCTACAATCCACGTAATGAAAAAGGAAGCGGTAAGGAGCTTTGGTTTTTCAAACATTTGAGGAACTTTCGAAAAGTCAATTTTAGTCAAAGGCGGATACATCATTAAAATCAATCCAATTGCCAAAGGGATATTGGTTGTTCCAGTAGAAAAAGAATTGATAAAATCAGCGGTATTTGGGATAAAGTAACCAATAGCAACGCCAACTAGCATGGCTGAAAATATCCATAGGGTTAAAAATCGGTCTAAAAAATTAAGTCTTTTTTTCATATTTGTTAAAGTTAATTGTCAGCGGTCAAATATGTTATCGCTGTTAAATTATTGAATTTGCTATCGCAAACTAGTTTTTAAGAGCGATTTCATGGCTTATTGCGAGGCACGAAGCAACCTTATTTATTGTTAATTAAAATACCTATAAGGTTTATTTGATTTTTGAAAAAACATAATACAGTTCTGAAGCAATTTCCAAGCTACGTTCCGCATATTTTGCATCCATTAAGTCGGTTCCGTCAAAGGCTTTAGGATCGTTGTAGCGAATGGGTAAGCGTTTTTCGGCTCCCGCAATAAAGGGACAACCTGCATCGGCAGAGGAACACGTCATAATGGCTGCAAAGGCACTGTTCGGATTGAAAGCGTCATCAAACGTTTTGGAAAAACAGATAATAGCGGCTTCATTTCCGTCGTATTTTACAGCATATACAGGATTTTTGTCACTACTTAATTGTTGAATTTGAAATCCTTGATTGACTAATGTTTCGCCTACTTTAGGAAACATAGCGGTAGCTTCTGTTCCACCCGAATAGCAGAATACATTTTTAATTCCGAAGTGAAATGCCATGGTTTGTGCCCAAATCTGAGATAAATGACTACGTCTTGAATTGTGTGTGCAAATGAAGTTCAAACGAATCGGTTGTTGTGTGTCGATTTTAGTTTGTATATAGTCAATTAAAGGTTGTAGTACTTCTTTTCGTTCATTGGAAAGAGTAGTTTTTGAAATGTGTTCTACAGTTGCAGTTAATTTTTGGAACATGTTCTATTTATTTTGATTTAACAACAATTGGAATCAGGTGTGCAACAAGATGTGGTTTTCGCTTTCCATTGTCCTACTTTAGGTTGTAATTGAGTTTCAGGAATACCGCAATTGTCTTTGGCTAGGCAATCAGTTAATTTGGAAGTTAATTGAAAATGTGTTCCGTCAAACTCTAAACCAAATTTACCAATGCTGTCTTTCATTTGGTATTCTACTTCGATTTCTAAATCAGGAATGCCTAATGTTTTTTCTGATAATTCGATAATGCTAATTAGTTTTTCGGGGTGCAAACGATGGTCGTAATCGTTAGCCTCCCATAATTGAAAATTAGCCACTTCTTCTGTTCGAACTGTGCCGCCACAGTCGATGAAATGTTTGGTCACTTTGCCTACTTCTGTTACATGAAAGTGAGGTGCTACGAGTTCGCCATTTGGCAATTGAAAAGCAATAGTAGTTGCTTTTTTTAGTTCGGATTTAATTGCTGAAAGTGTCATAGTTTTATAATTTTAGTTTAACAACATTCTTTCTTAGTAAGATACGCATTAATATTTTGAAAAAAGCCTTTTAATTTGTTAAAACCTTCTTCGTTAACACAATAGCAAATGGAAGTTCCTTCTATATTTCCTTTGATTAGACCTGCGTTTTTCAATTCTTTTAGATGTTGCGAAACGGTAGGTTGGGCGAGAGGTAATTCATTGACGATATCGCCACAAATACAAGAATCCGTTTTTAATAGGTATTCGATTATTGCAATTCGCGCTGGATGTCCTATGGCTTTGGCTAAAATAGCCAATTCATTTTGCTCTGCTGTAAATCCTTCTGTTTTAGTAATTCCCATTTGTTGTATTATTATATTGCAATATTACGATAAATATAATTATTTAATTCTTTTTAATTTATGAATTAACATAAAATTAATTTTATTTCAAAAGCAAACCCCAAAACCAATTTGGCTTTGGGGTTGCAAACTAACTAAAAAACTAACTAACTAACTAACTAACTAACTAACTAACTCTATTATTTAAAACAGACCATTTACTTAAGTAGTGGAAATATAGCCTACAAGTCTACATTTAGGTAGTAGTATCTTTAAATTCTAAATTTATTTTACAGAAAATTTAAAAGTTGTTTTGGTTTTATAATTTTCACCTGGGCTTACTACCGTTGATGGAAATGTTTTTTGATTTGGTGAATCTGGATAATGTTGTGTTTCTAAACAAAATCCAGTTCGATGGGCATATACCCCTTTATCTCTCATTGGCAAAGTTCCATCAAGGAAGTTTCCAGTGTAAAATTGGATTCCAGGTTGGTCTGAGAATACTTCTAAGAAACGTCCGCTTTTTGGCTCATAAGCTGATGCTGCAAGCCGTTGTCCTTTATCTTGATTATTTAATACCCAACAATGATCGTATCCTAAGCCTCTTTTTATTTGTTCGTCTTTTGCTTCGATGTCTTTACCAACTAGTTTTGGATTTCTGAAATCAAATGGAGTGTTGGCTACATCTGTCAATTCACCTGTTGGGATTAGCGTAGCGTCTACAGGAACTAACTTATCGGCATCGATGGTGATTTCGTGATCTAAAATAGTTTTAGTGAAATCAGCTGACAGATTGAAATACGAGTGTTGTGTTAAATTTACTATCGTTTTCTTGTCGGTTGTAGCCTCATAACTTACGTCTAAAGAATTGTCGTCATGAAGTGTGTAAGTAACCAATACAGTTAAATTCCCCGGGTATCCTTCTTCCATATCTTTACTCAGATATTTCAGTTTCAAGGATGCTGAGGTGTCCCCGCCTTTACTTTCTACAGCTGTCCAAACTACTCTGTGAAATCCCTCAGGTCCACCGTGTAATGCATTCGGTTCGTTATTAATGGCTAAAGAATATTCTTTGCCGTCAAGAGAGAACTTACCTTTAGCAATTCGATTGCCGTAACGGCCAATTAAGGCCCCAAAATAAGGATTAGGCTTTGTGTACTGTTCTAAAGAACTAAAACCTAATACTACTTCTTCTGATTTTCCTTTTTTATTAGGAACTTTTAACGAAGTGATTATTCCACCATAAGTAATGATAGCTACTTCCATTCCTTTTTGATTTTTAAGGGTATAGCTGTCCACTTGTTGTCCGTTGGGCAGAGTCCCGTAGGCTGATTTTTCTATTGACACTTTATCTGTAGTTTGATTTGTACTTGTATTTTTTTTACATTGAAAATTCAGGAGCGCTAGGCTCACCATTGAAATTCCAAACAAGCAACGTTTAATTACATTCATAATTTATTGGTTTTATTAGTTATAGTCCATGTTGGAAGAGATGATAATACGCTTCATTGGCATTAATTTTATCTTTAAAATCTCTTACAGTTGTTCTCTCGTCAATTACTAAAAGTTCAATACCTGCAATATCAGCAAAGTCCTCCATAAATTCGGTAGTTACTGCCTGACTGTATACAGTATGGTGAGCTCCTCCGGCTAAAATCCATGTACTTGCTGCAATGTCTAAATTAGGTTTTGCATCCCATAAAACTCGAGCAACGGGTAATTTAGGCAAATCGGCCATAGGTTTTACAGCCTCCACTTCGTTTACAATTAATCTGAAACGGTTACCCATATCAATTAATGAAGCATTAATTGCATTTCCAGCAGGCACGTTGAATACTAATCGAACAGGGTCAGCTTTTCCTCCAATTCCTAATGGGTGGATTTCACATGAGGGTTTGCCATCAGCAATTGACGAACAAATTTCTAGCATATGTGACCCTAAAACGTAGGATTTTTGAGGTGTAAAATGATACGTGTAATCTTCCATAAATGAAGTTCCTCCTTCGAGACCTACATTCATCACTTTCATTGCGCGAACCAAGGCTGCTGTTTTCCAATCGCCTTCGCCACCAAAACCATAGCCGTCGGCCATTAGTCGTTGGACAGCGATTCCAGGAAGTTGTTTTAACCCGCCAAGGTTTTCAAAGGTATCAGTGAATGCTTTATATCCACCTTCTTCTAAGAATGCTCTTAGGCCTAATTCAATTTTAGCTGCTTCAACTAAAGACGCTCTTTGGCTACCGCCATTTTGAAGTGTTGGAGCTAAATTATATGAGCTCTCGTAGATAGCAACTAACTTATTAATTTCGTTTTCAGAAATCGTTTCTATTTTTTTTGTTATATCCGAGGAGTCGAAACCGTTTACCGAAAAACCAAAACGGATTTGGGCTTCGACTTTATCTCCCTCGGTTACAGCAACTTCACGCATGTTGTCTCCAAAACGAGCTACTTTTAGGTTCTGGAATTCATCCCATCCTAAAGCTACTCTAGACCAAATGCCTAATTTTTTATGAACTCTTTCGTCTTCCCAGTGACCTACAACTACTTTACGTTTTTTACGCATTCTAGACATAATAAATCCGAATTCTCTGTCTCCATGTGCAGATTGATTTAGATTCATAAAATCCATATCAATAGAGTTCCATGGAATTTCAGCATTGAATTGGGTGTGTAAATGGCATAAAGGTTTTTTTAGAATATTCAATCCGCCAATCCACATTTTAGCAGGTGAAAAAGTATGCATCCAGGCTACAATTCCGATACAGTTTTTATTGGAATTAGCATCCAAACATA
>JACCDN010053229.1_pt1 | contig 11363 bp, 8 predicted proteins | sample 7441691 | NCBI WGS metagenome assembly JACCDN01 (sample SAMN15323439, study PRJNA562643) | freshwater metagenome | isolation source: river surface water | place: USA:Blue River Watershed | collected 2017-08-16
ACTAGTAATTTGCCGTTTTTATCGTAAATATTTCCTCTCATTGGGTGGATCATCACAGCATTTATTCTATTCTGATCCGAAAGAACACGATAATCATTTGCTTTGATTATTTGCATATAAAACATGCGTGATGCTAGTAATGAAAATATAGTTGTCCCACCGGCAGCAAGCATGAATGCACGACGTGTGATGAGGTGGTTTCTGATTGTATCTTTATCCAACATTATGTTTCAGTTGCTCTTAGGATTTTGCTTAAGATGTAATGTACCGCCGGGTAGAATATTATAGTAGCAAAACATTGCATCACAATTTTTGGGAAATAGACAATATGTTCAAAATGATAAGTTAATACTAGATATTTAAATAGAATAAAGCTCACGCTAGTAATAACAAAACCTACAATATTAGAAAGTGGAGGTTTAGAAATCAGTAATATATGTAGCTTTTGTAAGATTGCGTAAATTACAATTAAAAGAGCAGAATCTATGCCAATCGGAATGCCATAAAGTTCATCAACAAAGATGCCGTAAAGAAATATTTGCCATATTGGAATAGGAAAATAAAGCGCTGAAAAATAAATAATCGCTATTTCTAAAGCGGGTAGAATTTCAGCGGTAATACCTGTTTTTACTAAGGCAATGGGCAAAAAAGTTAGCATCAGAAAGGTGAAGTATAATAGAGCTATAAAAGACAATTTGCGGATCATATTTAGTTCCTCGCAACATTTACATGCTGGTTAATGTGGACATTCATTACTAGACCAAAACCACAGATCATTGAAGCCATCATGGTGCCACCATAAGAAATAAAGGGTAGGGGAATGCCCACAACAGGTAGCCACCCCATTACCATTGCCATATTGATAAAAGCATGAAAGAAGAAAATAGACGTAACACCAGAAGCTAGTAATTTACCAAAAACACTCCTAGCATTAATAGCTACTGAAAAAGCACTAACCAGCAATAGTCCGTATAATATAATGAGAGTCATTCCACCCATGAAACCTAGTTCTTCAGTAAGAGTTGCAAAAATAAAATCGGTTTGATGTTCTGGCAAAAATTCTAGCTGGCTTTGCGTGCCATTACCAAAACCTTTGCCCCAAAATCCACCAGAACCAATGGCGATTTTTGATTGTATGATATTGTATCCAGCGTCTAATGGGTCTAGTTCCGGATTTAAAAACACCATAACGCGCTTTTTTTGATAATCATGTAAAAAAGTCCATAATATTGGTATCATGGCGCCCGCGCTTAAGCCAACTAGAATAAATTTCCAAATGGCAACGCCAGCTGCAAAAAATAGCGCAGAGCTTACCATTAAGGTAAGCATACCAGTGCCAAGATCTGGTTGTTTTACAATAAGCGCTATTGGTAATAAAATAGCGGTAAGTGGGATGATAAGGTTATAATTTTTATTTAAGTCTTGCAAAGTTAGTTGATGGAAATAGCGAGAGAGAAATAAGACGATTGCTATTTTAGCTGGCTCAGCTGGTTGTAATCTTAATCCGGCTATTTCTATCCATCTTTTTCCTCCCATTGCAGTAATACCAAACAGTTCAACAAGTATTAGTAAAATTAAAACTATAAAATAAGGAAAATAGGCAAAGCGAAAAACCCAATTTAAATCAATTAAAGCAATTACAATTGCTAAAGGTAAAAATACTATTAGGTACATGAGTTGCTTATATCCCCATGGAAATAAATTGGCTGATGCTGCCGAATATAATATAAGGATACCAAAAAGACTAAGACTAGCGATGAGACAAATGATTCTTAATGGTAAGCGTTTGATTTTTTTTTCTATACTACCAGCAGAATGTATTCCTCGGGCCATTAAACTTCTCCGGTTTCTAAGTTTTTCTTGCTCGTGCCATAAACCAGCTTGTCTTTTGGAAAAATTATTCTCATTGTAGTGCCGACATTAACCGTGCTCTTGATTACCAACTTTAGATCATGCGCATCAAGCAGCATTTTTACAATTGGCAGACCAAGGCCATAAGAGTCAATAAAATTGGAATGCTCTTTGTGTACAGTTCCATATTTAGTAAGTGCTATAGTGATCTCTTCTTTTGTCATGCCAAAACCTTGATCTATTACTTCAAGGTATAAACACTCATTATTTATTCTGGCTATAACATTTATTGTACTGTTCTCAGAAGAATATTTTATTGCATTGCTAATTAAGTTATTTAATATTTGAAAAAGATGTTTTGGGTCACAAATTAATTTAGGTAATTTAGGGGCTATTGTAACTTCAATCTTGGAATGTTTTTCATCCAATTTTATTTGATTAATCTTCACTGCATTTTCTATAATCTCTTTTAGAGTACATATCTTATTTACAATTTTAAAGCTACCCTCCAAAATACGAGCCTCATTTAAGATATCGGTAATGAAATCTAGAATTAAATGAGAGTTACGATTGATTCCATCTACATATTCTCGGTAGGTTTCTGGCACTGGTCCAAGGAGTTGTTTTTGAATCACTTCAGAGCCAGTAACAATGAATCCAAGAGGTGACCTTATCTCATGAGCGGTGAAAGCCAAAAAGTCAGATTTTGCCTTCGTAGCTTTTTCAGCTTTGGCACGGAGTGTAGTCTCGCGTTTATAAATTCTAATGATAAGTAGTAGAAATCCTAAAGTGAAGAAAGAAATTTCCATGAACTTCATTACTACTTTATAGAAAATATCTTTTTTCATTGCTTTATGATCAATATTTATAAGCAATATGAATGGTTGATTAGGTATTTTTTTTACATAATAATTAACACCACTGAGCATATCTAGGTAAGAAAGCTTTTTGTCGCTATCTTCTTTAAAATCAATTTTTTTGATAAAATCAATTAATTTTGGATTGCTTATATTACCGCCATCTAAACCTATATTACTCATTTTATTATTAGATTGGATGAGTATCTTGTTATTTTCGTTTATTATTGCAAAATTGGTATATTCATGTTTTTTACGAAGGCTTAAGCGATCTTCTAATGCAGATGAGTCAAAATCTATTACTACTGAGCCAATATATTTTTTTGTAAGTGGGTCTCTAATGCCCATTATTCCATGAATAGTATTTTGATTATTACTGAGGCTATAGGTTGCAGTTTCTGGATATTGAGTTTTATGGTCAACAAAGTCAGAAACATATTTGTTGTTTTCGGGAGAGCTACGTACTTCACTGTTGAGCTCGTAATTAAACCAGAGGCATTCTTTTAGGTTAAAGATTTTTTGTGCTTTTGGTTTGTTTATGTAATCTTCAAAAATACTCTTCACATAATATAAATCATTGGGATTTTTCTCTATTTGTATAGCAAGTAATTTAAAAAGATATTCTGTACGTTCAATTTTTTCAGTACAATAACACTCTAATCCTTTCCATTCCATAGACATTTCGTGTAAGATGTTTTTCTTTTGGTTGGTGTAGGTTTTAATAAAAAATATTGCTACTAGAATGAATACTACTGTTACAATAGAAAAAGCAATCATTCTGATGTTTACATCGTAATCACTGGAATCTAAATTTTCGTTTTGGTCCATTTTATTATCTCTGTATTTATAGTACTGTGACTTGGGAGTGCCATAATTTATAATATAATTGCTGCGCTTTTAGTAAATCTTTATGAGCGCCATCTTCTACTATAGCTCCTTTATCAAACACTAAAATACGATCCATATCAAGTAATGTTGATAATTTATGAGCAATTACTATTACCGTTTTACCCTGCATCAAGTTCTTAAGTGATTCTTTGATGAGATCTTCGGTGACGCCGTCTAAGGCTACGGTTGCTTCGTCTAGAATTAAAATAGGGGAATCTTTAAGAATAGCTCGTGCAATAGCAATGCGTTTTTTTTGCCCACCAGATAAATCGTTGCCGCGTTCTCCGCACAAAGTGTTATATCCCTCTGGCATTTTGATTATTTCGTCGTGAATATGCGCTAGTTTTGCTGCTTGGTAAATTTCTTTATCGGAAGCGTTAGTTCTTGCATAAGCGATATTTTCTTTAATCGTACGATCAAATAAAATTGGATCTTGGGGTATTATGGTAATATTCTTTCTTAAAGAATCTTGTGTTACAGTGGTGATATCTTGATTATCAATCGCTATGGTACCGCTTTCGATATTATATAAACGGTTGATCAGATTCACAAAGGTAGTTTTGCCAGATCCAGAATATCCGACTAAGCCAATTTTTTGTTCACCCTTTATCATTATAGTTTTATCGGCAAAAATATTATTATTATGATGATATTTAAAAGTTACTTTCCGAAACTCAATTACCCCTTTTGTTACCAATAATTCTTTTGCTTCCTTTTTATCTTCTAAAAGATAAGGTTCTATGAGAGAAATACTTTGAGTGAAAGTGCCTAGCTCTTCTAGAAGGTCGCTTACCTCCCTCATCAGGTCCCATATATTGTCAGCTACAGCAAGACATAAAGTAATAATTAGCGCTACATCTCCAACGGTGATTTGGCGTTCGGCTTTTAATACAGAAGCGTAATAAAGCATGAAGAAAATCATGATTGTGCAAGTAAGCCCGAGAACATATCTTAATTTAAAAATAAACCATTGCATGCTCTTTTCACTATTGATACCTTGAGTAATATATCTATTAATATAGCTGCGTTCATAGAGGTGATTTACAAAAGTTCTAACAGAAGAAATATTGCTGATGGTATCTACTATATTGCCTGCTAATTTTGATTTATTTCTGGAATAATCAACAGAATATTCTTTTGCAATCTCACCTGAGAAAATAAGGCTAATACAGAAGAAAGCACAAATCCAACAGAAAAATACTAAGGCAAAAACTGGATGTACATAATAAAGAGTGACCAAAGCAGTTAGGGTAATAGAAATTTTTGTAATGATTTTTTCGTTTGTTATACAGATTATCATTTCAAAAGACCTAGAGCCTTCTGTGATGCGGTTTGTAATATCGCCAGCTGGATTTTTTTGAAAGAAGCTATGGCTATGATATTGTGCATAATTATATAAAGTATCTAGAACTTGCCCTTTAGCTTGAGGCATGGTTTTTAAATATAGATAATCGTAAATCCGGCCACTCCAATTGATTAGTTCCCACCATAGAGCGTAGCCTAAGATCCATACACCCATCGCAGAAAAAATACTAAGAGCTTCATTTCCTTCTAAAAACTCTATTTTCTCGATCACGTTTTTAAGCATTATACTATCGACTGTTGGGATGAATCCTGTTAAGACGCAAATTAAAAATAGACCACACATTTTCCATTTCTGTTTCATACAGAAAAACCATAGAAGTCTTGATGCGCCTTTAGGTAGTTGATTCATTAGTTTGTATGTTTAGGTTATTAGAGAATTATATTCTATTATGAACATTATCCAACTTAAAATTTAAATCTCTTAGAATTGTTGTATGAGACTCTGCAGTTGATTTGGTTGCAAAAGATCAATATCGTGCCGCTATCCTTTAGATCGTATTTATTTAAGCTTATTTTCCCAGGGCATTTTTTGTGACCTTTGGTATTTATTATTACATCAGCATCACAATTCATTTCTTGGAACAGAAGGTTGATTTTACGGCCTGAAGAAGTGGTTATCTGACGGTTGTTTATAGTCACATCTTCTTGTTTTATTATGACATCTTTTTGTCCAAACCAATTGGTCCAGTAGTTTTTGGTAAATTCAGACATTCTTTTTGCCTGAATTTCAAGCTTGCCTTCGTTGTTTTGAATTCCTATAGCACTAAGGTGTGGGTCAAAGATTACATCCGGTTTTTCTGACTTCATCATTAGTATAATTGACGCGCAAATAAGAATCCAGCCAAAATGACGCCATGATCTTTGCCATAGAGTAAGCCAGAAGAAGCCAAATATATAAAGTAAAATACTAAAAGGGGTTATATAACCAAAATACCATATTGAGCCTGGCAAGCTCACAACATTGCGAGCAATATCGATTATAATTTGAATCAAAAAACCTAAAAGTTTCAATGTGTAATAGTCAAGATCTAGCGGCATTAGTATAAGAGATAGGATCGCTATTGGCATCATGAAAAACGACATGATCGGTACGGCAATAAGATTTGATATAACGCTATAATTGGACGATAAATAAAAATGATAGATCACCACAGGAGTTGTCGCTAGTCCAGCTAGAAAGCTTGAATAGATATTTGAAAATAAATAGAGTTTGATATTGGCAAAAATTCCTTTGCTGCTACCTAAGATCCATTGATGTTTTATATAGAATTCATAACCAGTAATAAGAGATAAAACCGCAATAAAAGATAGCTGAAAACTCGGGTGGAGAACATATTCAGGATTGATGCTAAGGATAACCACAGCAGCCGTGCCAATAGATCTTAAGGGGTAGGGGGTGCGACCAATTATTATTGACCAAATAAAAAACGCAGTCATGATGAAGGCTCTGGTAGCAGCGATTTGCGTGCCAGATAGCATAAGATACAGAAAGCTGCCAATTAAAGAGCTCATTGCAGCAATGAGTTTAATATTAAAATTATAAGCGATGAAATTTGATAGATTAAGTAGAAATCTTGAGCCGATAAAAAACAGCATAGCAACTAGAGATAAATGCAAGCCAGAGACACATAAGATGTGGGAAATGCCGGCGTAGCGCATGTTTTGCATCACTTCGCTATCTAGCCCCTTTCCTTCGCCAAGCAATATTGCGGCGGCAAAATTTCCCTGATCTTTACCTAGTACCATAATTAATCGGTGATATATTTTATGACGAAGATTTTGGATAATAAAAGAAAAATTGTTTTTTTCTTGTCGTTTTATAATCTCTGGTTCCTTAAGGCCAAAAGCAGTGGCTCCAATATTTGCAAAATAATTATATAAAGCAAAATCATAAGCTCCGGGTAGAACGCTAAGCTGAGTGTGGTTTAAAAAAGCAAAAATCTTTATCTGGTCGCCAATCATTAATTTGCTTGCAAATTCGTCTTTTAGGTTGAGCTTTATATTGGATGAGAAGGCGCGGTGTGGAGATGATAGGTGATTATCTGATAAATTCACTTCGTCCAATATTATTTGAGTGCCTTTAGTGATAGGTTTGATATTGGTTATTTTTCCTTCAATTGAAGTAGCAAATGGTTTCTCAATGGACGTGCCATCTATCTTAACTACGCGGTATTTGCTAACTGCAAGGCCAAAGCAAAAAGCAATAATAAGTCCAGAAATAAAGAAGCCAATAAAGCCAAAACGTCTTAAGTATAGGGTGGTAAAACTGGAAGCAAAAATCATTGCTATATATTTTGTGCTTGGTTCGGAAGGTAAGCTAAAGTAAGCAATGATGCCAAAGATAAAGGAAGCAAACCACCATAAATTCAAATGATGGTATTCTTCTAACAGTTGCTTGTATAAATATTTTAGCATGAGTTTATTTTAGAAATGAAAGTTTTATCTAACCATCATAATCTGCATTAAAAGACTATATTTATTGTTTTTAATGAATGACAGGGTCGTAAATATTAAGGTTATGTTCCCCAGATAGTAAGATGTATGCAGCACAAATAGTTCCAGCTAATAATGGGAGGTAAAAGAGATAATATTCAGCGTGATCTACTATGTATAAATTTTGTAACGAATCATAGTAATTATCAGTTTCTTGAGCCGAAGAATCAATTTTTATAATATCAAGCGCTCTTAGCATTACTTTAAATCTATTATCTCACTTGAACTCATGAAGCTTTCTGTTCCACTATCCATATCTTTTACTTTGTATTTCTCTGACGCGACTTCATCGCTGCCGATGAAGATTACATAACGGGCGCTTGCCTTATCTGCATTTTGCATACGGCGAGCAATTTTGCCCTTATGTTCTAGCGTAGTGGGAATGTTTTGAGCTCGTAACTCTTCTGCAATTAATGCCGCATGCCCTAGATTCTCATCGCCAATTAGCACAATAACAAATGGTCTTTTTGCTGTCGTGGTGAAATGTTTCATTAGAGCTATACGTTCGATGCCAAGCGCAAAACCAATAGCTGGCATATCTGGCCCGCCCATGATTTTAGACAATCCATCATAACGACCACCTCCACCGATAGCAGATTGCGCGCCTAATTTATCAGTAGTGAATTCAAAAGCCGTATGGCAGTAGTAGTCAAGACCACGTACTAGCTGTGGATTCAATTTGTAATACACATTCATAATATTAAGTAAATTTTGCAAATCATCGAAATATTTATGAGCATCTAGGCTATAGCTAGCGGCAATATTTGGAGCAGTAGCAACGATTTTTTTGTCATTTTCATCTTTAGAATCTAAAATTCTCATCGGGTTTTTGAGCAGGCGGCGTTTACTATCTTCTGATAGGTCATTTTCATATTCAGTAAAATACTCTAAAAGCATCGTTTGATAACGCACGCGTGACTCTTTGCATCCTAAGGAATTTAATTCCAAAGTTAAGTCTCCAGCGATACCTAACGCTTCAAAAGTATGTTGTGCAAGCATTAGCATTTCAGCGTCACTATAAACGCCATCTGCGCCTAAAAATTCATAGTTTAACTGATGAAATTGACGAAGACGTCCAGCTTGTGGGCGGTCATAGCGAAATAATGGTCCGCTAGAGAATAACTTCATTGGCAGCTGGTGATGCATTCCGCCAGAAATAAAGGCGCGCATAATCCCTGCTGTAAATTCAGGGCGCATAGTAAGGCTGTCGTCGCTTTTATCTAAGAAACTATACATTTCTTTACTAACAACATCAGATGATTCACCTAGGGTGCGAGCGAATACTCCGGTATGTTCCAATATAGGCACTGAGGCTCCTTGAAAACCATAAAGCTCGGATGTAGATTTAGCTATGGAAATGATATATTCATGAGCAGTGTAATCTTCGTTAAAAAGATCTTTCATGCCACGTACTGGATGTAATTTCTCAGCCATTTAGAATTCTATTTTTTTTCTTAATTTTAATATTCCCCAAATGTTTAAGAGGACCAATAATCCTCCAACAAAAAGCATAACTTGATAGATTTTATCAGCCTTATATGAAGAAAAGAAGATAAACGCGCTGATGGCATATAAAATATAGATGTATTTCCCATATTTAGGATGCAGAAAACTAGCATTTTTAATCCCAGCAGTGAAGAATGCTACCACAGTAGTAAACCCGGCGAAGAATAATAAAATAGTCATGAATAAATCAGCATGAGGTATATAATGCGATAAAACATTGGAGACAACATTAGCAGAAGGAAGGTGATTCATCGTGGTCCAAGCGCCTGTTATCGCAAGTAATAATGTAGTCATCATGCAAATAAAGGTGTCGCTAAATAAAGCATAGATCGCAATTTGAGCTTGTTTTTTTGGATCGGTTATTCTGGTTTCGCTTTGAACTACAGAATCATAGCCGATACCGATGTCTCCAGCATATACAGCTCTTGATGTTCCTTCGTAAGCGGCAATAATCATTGTGCTTCCGATAAAACCTCCAAGTGGAGCGTGGCCATTAAAAGCGCCATGAAAAATTTCATAGAATACTGATGGAATTAAAGCATAGTTTGACCCAATGATATAAAGGCAAAGGGCTATGTAAGAAAACATAAACAGTGGCATCATTATACTGCAAATATTAGCAAGACGTTTGACTCCACCAACTACGGTATATAAAGCAGCAATTAATAACCCAACAATAACTAATTGACGATCGAATAGAAAAGTATGCTCAATACGATCTACTAAAACAACGAATTGAAAAACTTCTACGCCATAGATGCAAAGTAGGAAAGCTGATAAATAAGCAAAGAATTTGGTTTCAAATGCCGCTTGCAGATAATACATTGGTCCGCCATTGTAACTTCCTTTGCCGTTACTAACGCGGTATTTAACTCCAAGATAGATTTCAGAATATTTAAGCAGCATGCCGCAAAAAGATGCAATCCACATCCAGAAAATACTTCCTGGTCCGCCAATTACTACGGCAGCGCCAACCCCAACTATGTTCCCAAGACCAATCATGCCGCCAACAGAAGCAAAATATAATTTAAATGGATGGATACCGTCTTTGCCTTTGCCGCGACCTTCTTTAACTAGTTCACGGAAATTATGTTTAAAATCAGCTAAAACTTTGAACTGGAAACCACGTGATGTGATAGTTAAATATAGCCCGCTAAGACAGATTAATGCAAAGCCAATATATTCCCATAATAGGTTGCTTAGTAAAGCGATGTAGTCGAGAATTGTTTCCATATAATTTCTTTATGCTAGGGGGGTGGATCCCCGCCTAAAACGGGGATGACATAACTGCATTTAAGTGGTTTTTCTTGCCATTTTAAGACATAGACCTCTGATCACATAAACCGCAAAGATGAAGCCAAACCAGTAAATAAGGATCTGTCCTACGAACATTAAAGAACCGTCTTTCCCGATTATTTGCTTAGATAATAAATACATACAAGCAGCAAGTCCTGTCGGGGCAATAATGAAAATTATTGGGCATTTAAATGAACGTGGTGCTGTTGGCATTGTTACTCTAAAAAGCATTACGATGAACATAATTACGGAATAATCGATCAAAGCCCCCATGCTGGTTAGTTTGAAGATAATATCGATTGGGCAAAAAGACGCCACAATAGCAACGAACAAAGCAATAACCAAAATAGAAACATAAGGACTATCGTGTTTTGGGTGCAATTTAGCAAAACCTTTTGGTAATAATCCATCTCTTGACATAGCGTAGAAAATACGTGATTGAGCGTAGATATTCATCATCACTACAGTAGTCATTCCGCAAATTGCGCCAACTGCAACAATCACAGAACCAAGTGCGCTGCCATTGATCATTAGAGCGTGAGCTAGAGGTTGAGCATTATTCAAATTTTCATAAGATGTAATACCCGTAGCCAGGCCTCCAACTACTACATATACGATAGTTGATAATACGAGCGAACCAATGATACCGATCATCAAATCTCTTTTTGGGTTTTTGCATTCTTCGGCAGCGGTCGCAAGAGAGCCAAAGCCACAAAAGGCAAAGAATAAAATTGATGAACCAATTAATACATCATCAAAGCCATAAGGCATGAAGTTATTCCAGTTGGTGGCGTCAAAATGAGGCGCTGCAACAAAGATAAAAACACCAATTGCGAGCATTTTGATTAGAACTAAAAAAGCGTTTAGTTTTTTACTATCTTTCGTACCGCGATATAAAATGAAAGCTACGAAAGCTACAATAAGTAAAGCAGGGAAATTTGCTATTCCCCCATGAATTGGAGAAGAGGTATAGATTTCAGGTATATCTATTCCACCGGCTTTTAATATGCCCACAAAATAACTGCTCCAACCAATGGCAACGCCACCAGCTGCAAGAGCTAATTCTAAAATCAGCACTGCACTCATTAGCCAAGCAAATATTTCGCC
>JACCDN010915567.1_pt1 | contig 11363 bp, 6 predicted proteins | sample 7441691 | NCBI WGS metagenome assembly JACCDN01 (sample SAMN15323439, study PRJNA562643) | freshwater metagenome | isolation source: river surface water | place: USA:Blue River Watershed | collected 2017-08-16
AGGCTGATGGTCGTGATCGTGTGACAGGTATGGGGGGAGCTGCAGTGGGTGGACTTGAATATTTTCCTATCGACGCACCCAACTTAAGTTTCTTTTCAGAAATCGGCTTTTATGCAGAAATGTTTCCAAATCCCTTTTTCATGAATTTGCAGGGGGGAATTGGCGTACGTGTTAATTTTTAAATTTTGGGGATGTAGCTCAGTTGGCTAGAGCGCTTGCATGGCATGCAAGAGGTCGTCGGTTCGAGCCCGATCTTCTCCACAAAAAAAGGACTCCATCGGAGTCCTTTTTACTTATAATCGATCTTTAAATGATTCGTAACCAAAATGTTTAAAACGGTGATACTGCCCTTGCCGATCTATCATTCCGATATCCGGTAAGTTTACCCCATTGAAAGTCGTCGTTTTCACCATCGTATAATGAATCATATCTTCAAAAATGATTTCATCCCCAATCAATAAAGGTGTTTCAAAGGAATAATCCCCGTAATAGTCACCTGCGAGGCAAGTCATACCACCAAAACGGTAAGTTGGCTTACCCACTACCGGCTCCATCGAAGCATGTCGAATACGAGGCTTATAAGGCATTTCCAGGGTATCTGGCATGTGGGCGGCAAAAGATACATCTAGAATAGCAACATCAATTCCCGCTGAATGGACAATATCCAAAACCGTTGATTTCAAGAAACCGGTTTGCCAACCAACTGCTGAGCCAGGCTCAAGAATAATTTGAAGGTTTGGGTATTTTACTTTAAATGTTTTTAAGACTTGAATTAGATGTTCGACATTATAATCCGCTCTCGTAATTAAATGACCACCGCCTAGGTTTAGCCATTTGACTTGTGCCAACAAATCTCCAAACTTCTCATCAATCACCTGAAGTGTGCGTTCAAGTACAAATGAATCATTTTCACATAAAGTATGCGAATGCAAACCTTCAATTCCTTCCGGTAAAGACTCCCCGATATCATGCCGACGAATTCCTAAGCGAGAACCAGCGATACATGGATTATACATATCGGTCTCCACCTCGGCATATTCGGGATTAATTCGAATACCACACGAGATACCCTTACGTGATGCCTTGGATGCAAACTGATGGACCTGGTTCATGGAATTAAATGTCATGTGACTCGCATAGGACATAAACTCATCAAACTCAGCGGGCAAATAAGCCGGCGTGTATGCATGACACTTCTTTCCCATTTCCTCAAACGCCAGACGAGCTTCATGTAATGAACTTGCGGTAGCACCAGCCAAATATTGTTTGACAATGGGAAAGGCATGGTAAAAGGAAAACCCCTTCAATGCACAAATAATTTCAACACCTGCTTCCTTTTGTACTCGTTGCAAGAGCTGTAAATTATTAATCAATAAGTTCTCCTCTAATACATAGGCGGGAGAGGCTATTTCAGGGTATTGCGACATACTAATATTCGTGTGGCAATTCGCCGTTAATTTCCTCATTCCAAGGTAGTCCGTGGACATTTAATAATTCCATGAACGGATCTGGATTAAATTCTTCCACATTGTAAACCCCTGGCTGAAACCAAGTGCCTTCGCACATCAATGCCGCACCAATCATAGCTGGTACACCTGTCGTATAGGATACACCTTGCGCTTGAACCTCCTTGTAGCAGTCGGCATGATGGCAATTGTTATATACATAATACGTCGTATCCTTACCGTCTTTAACTCCTTTAATCTGACAACCAATCGATGTTTGACCCGAATAGTTCTCTCCTAATGTTCCCGGCTCAGGCAATACGGCTTTCAAAAATTCCAAAGGAACGATGTCCATGCCATTGAACTTAATGGGCTGAATCGAAGTCATTCCTACATTTTGCAATACTTCTAAGTGTGTTAAATAAGCCTGTCCAAATGTCATCCAAAAACGTGCACGCTTTATCGAAGGGAAATTTTTTGTTAAGGATTCTAATTCCTCATGATACAAAAGATAGGATTCTTTAGGTCCAATATTCGGATAATTGATCGGCTTATGAATTGACATGGCGTCAATTTCCACCCATTGACCATTTTCCCAATACTTACCCTTCTGTGTAATTTCACGGATATTAATCTCCGGATTAAAATTGGTCGCAAAAGCCTTACCATGATCACCCGCATTACAATCGATGATATCTAAATAATGCATCTCATCAAAATAATGCTTGTTAGCATACGCCGTATAAACACCCGTCACACCTGGATCAAAACCACAACCCAATAAAGCCATTAAACCGGCCTCTTTAAAACGATCTTGATAAGCCCATTGCCAAGAATATTCAAACTTAGCTTCATCTTTAGGCTCATAATTCGCTGTATCCATGTAATGAACACCTGTTGCTAAGCAAGCATCCATAATGGTTAAATCTTGATATGGAAGAGCCACATTGATTACCATAAAAGGCTTTTCCTCATTAAATAGCTTAACTAAAGCAGGCACATCATCCGCATCCACTTGTCTCGTTTGAATGGATGTAGGCAAGCCAATTTTCTTAGCTTCTTCCGCAATTGCATCACATTTTTTTAATGTCCGAGAGGCTAAAATAACCTCCGAGAAGAATGAAGGATTCATCGCACATTTTTTAGCAACAACATTGCCTACTCCACCTGCTCCAATTATGATAACTTTTTTTCCCATATGTTTATTAAAAAAGAATGCAAAAATACGTCAAGTCAACGGAGAAACCATCGTTCAATTTGAATTATTTTTATATGGCCTTAATACTTTTTGAAAAGCCTTGAACCAATAATTACTGTACAAATTGTCCTCCCTAACTCCTTTACTTGTACTTGAATGAATAAATAAAACCTCTTTGGGGCCTTGTACTTTTGTAACTAAACCAACATGATTAATGTTTTCCGAACCATTGGTTTTGAAAAATAGCCAATCCCCTTGTGAGATGGCATCCAGCGAAACAGGTAATCCAAATTCAGCTTGTTGGGTAGAAACTCTAGGAATTGTAAAATTTTGATCGGAATAAACTCGGAAAAGTAAACCTGAACAATCCATTCCCTGCTCATCTGTTCCTCCAAATCGATAAACAACGCCCTGGTAAGTTTTAGCCGTTTCGATTAAATTAAGAATTTCACGATTCGTATACTGAGATTCTTTTCTATGAAAAATAGAATGATTTATGCGCGATACCAATCCGCAGGAATCGAGAAACAAAACAGCCATTAGGCACGATAATAATAGCCTAAACTTCTTCAATTTGTTGATTTTCAATGTAGATGAGTACGGCTTTAACCTGTTTATAGCCTAGTTGGCCTAATTTCACTTTATACTTTTCTAATTGAGTTCGATGTTTTTCATCCACCTTACCCGTCTTAAAATCGATAATAATTGTCGAATCCTTTTGTTGGATAACTCTATCTGGACGAACCACCTCACCATCTGGACAAAGAATATCGCGTTCCACAAATAAAAGCTCACCCTTAAGGAAATAGGATTGAATCTGTTTGTCATCCAAAAATCGATTCAACAAATCCTTGGTCTCATCAGCAATCGCATGAGTTATTTGCGAGTAATACGTTTGGTAAAATTCAATATCCTTGATTTTGGCTAATAAATTATGAACCATTTCACCATGCTCACGCTTGGATTGAGCACTTGTGTATAAATCTTGTTGGTATGTTTGAATGCGAAAGTCAACTTGACTTTTAATTTGCGTATTCAGGTTTAAGAACTTCTCGTCAACCAACTGATTATCAGTACTTTGCTTAATAAACTGAGATGCCTCTTGCAGAACAAAATATTCACAATTTTCCTTTTCAATCACATAAGTTGGTAAAGCGCGTTCAAAATCAGGGTTGTTCAAGCAATAATCATAAACCATTTGACCCAATGATTCCTGAAATGATTTCTTTGTCATCGCATGGGCCTGCGCATTAGGTTCTGCCAAAAGAATATGTAAATGTTGCTTTGGACGGGTAAAGGCTACATAAAGCATATTTAAGGAATCTAAAAACACCGCATCATACTCGGATTTTTTTTGCCTATGTAAACTTTCGAAATTTGTTAATTCCTTCGGTGTTACCCGACCATAATAATGATTGAGCGCTACATTCTCATCTAATTTTAAAGCTGCAATATCTAAAGGCTTTAAGTCAAACCAGACTTTTTCGGATTGAGGTTGGTGGGTCCAACTGACAAAAGGGCAAATAACAACGGGATACTCCAAGCCCTTGGATCGATGAATACTTGTGATTGTTATGGCATTCCCTCCCTCTGGACTTGCAATACTAAATGTCGCTTTATTCGAATCATAAAAGACCAAAAAAGCCTCAAAATCATCCGTTTTTAAAAGTACAAACTCATTGATGAGGTCTAAAAGTTTAAACAAATATTCGATCTCATCAGTAAAGTGGGTTAGATTGAAAGTCGAAACCAATCCATAAACCCATGAAACTAAATGAGCCTCATCTTCATGAAAAAGGAAACCCAATTGCTTAAAGTATAATAATGCTTCCAGGTAATAATCCTGATTATTTTTCAAGTCAGCGCTAATCAATTCCCAATCAACCGGCTCATGACATAAATCTGCATATTGAAACAGCAATTCTTTATAGCGAAAGGCATTACGTGAATCCGTTTTCAAACGCATGAAAGCAATAATGAAACCAACGACATTTGCGTAGTGTACCAACAACGAATCGGAAGATATAACCGGAATGTTTCGCTCTTTCAGTTGGATCGCTAAGTATTTTGACTGATTATTTTTTCGTGTCAAAATGGCCATGTCGCGGTATTGAAATCCTTTGGCTAATTCTAATTGAATCAACTCCAAGGTACGGTCTAACATCCAAGCAGACTCTAATTCTGCGTGATTATCTACCAAGGGTTTGTGATAAACTAAAACATCGACTTTACCCGAAAATTTAGTTGGGCTTACCTGAGGAATTTGGTTTAAATCCATCCCATAAGTGGGATAAACTAACGAAGACCACGCTTGAAACTTAGGATTAGACGCTACCCAAGTAAAGAAATCATTGTTAAAATTGACTATTTCTAAAGCACTACGATAATTTGAATCCAGATTTTTAAGTTGGCGATTCGTCCTCAAATAGTCAAAACGTTCCAAATCCAAAGGCTTGTCTTGGAACTTTTCCTCCATGAAGGGATGATCAGCAACCTTGAGTGAAGAAATCAAGCCTACTTCTCCCCCTCTAAATTTATAGATAGATTGCTTGCCGTCCCCAACAAGCAAATTTTTCTTACCCTGCGAAACAGCGTTTTCCAAAAGGGGCATAAAATTCTGCCATTGCAAAATGGAGGTATCTTGAAACTCATCAATCAATATATGATTAAACCGATCACCTAATTTCTCATAGATAAAGGGTACCGGGTCATTTGCGATAATTTCATTTAATCTTTTTGAAAACTCCGAAATCGAAACCGCTCCATGATCATTTTGATATTGATGCAATTCATCCGTGATTGTAGCCAACAAGGCTATTTTCTTGATATCCTTTTTAATCAATTTAAATAAGAAATATCGCGTTGAATGAGTATCATAAATTTCAATGAATGCGGATCCGATTTCAACAAGTTGGTGAGCTATTCCTGCAACAGTTAACTTAATCGATTCCTCCTGACTTTTTGATGTCCACTGCCCACTGACCACAGATGAACGCAAATAACTTAAACCATGTTCTTCGAATTCTCCGGCTTCAATAATTCGATTAAAATAGGAAGCCACGGAATTTTTACCATAGGCTAGCATGTCTCCCGAAATTCCAGCATCCTTGAGAATATTCAAGAACTGTGATGCGAGATTAATAAGGTTTAGATTAACCTCATTCATTTCTTCGATTAACTGCTTTTCTATTTGTAGAAAGTCCTCAATACGCAAAGGGTCCATTTCCTTTTTAATATTGTAGTACTCCTCGTTCAAACAAATCTTTAAGAAATCGTGTAAGTTTTGTCGCAATAAATTCCAGCTTCGGCCCTCGTTTACTTCCGACTTAGCAAAATCCAAAAGCAAATTAGTTATGATTGGATCGCCTTGTTGGTTTACCTTATCCAGCAATTGATCCAGCAATTCATTCATTAATTGATTGGAATCTAAAAGCACCTCAAATTGAGATGGCAAATGTAATTCCTCGATAAAGGTTGAACTTAATCGCTGAACGAAACTATCGATCGTCATGACCGAAAAAAGACCATAATCCTGTAATAGTTGTTGCTGCGTATCGCGTGCTCTACGAATCAATTCATCTTCTGAAATAATCAATTGCTCTGATGAATAGTCGGCAAGTATAGAATTTATCATTGACCTAAACGTGGCCTGCTCCCTTTCGGGCAATTGATTCATGTGTGCAATACCATGTAAAAACTCGATGATTCTTGAACGCATTTCTTCCGCCGCCTTAGTCGTAAACGTAACAGCCAAAATACGTCGAAAATAGCCCCTTCTCTCTACCTCGCGAAGCGCTAATTTGATGTACTCCACCGTTAGAGTATAAGTTTTACCTGAACCGGCTGAGGCTGAATAAAGTTGGAGTGACATAAAAACAGAAAAAAACTATCTACAATGCAAGATAAAATAAAAATAGGATTAATTCGATGTGGTTATTATTCGTATCTTTGTTTCCCGTAATCAATAAACAATTCAATCGAATGTCTGGCAAGGGGAACATTAAAAAAGCGAAGTACATTTTTGTTACGGGCGGAGTAACAAGTTCATTAGGAAAAGGCATTATCGCCTCATCATTAGCCAAGTTATTACAAGCAAGAGGGCTAACTTGCACCATCCAAAAATTTGACCCCTACATTAATATTGATCCAGGAACCCTGAATCCTTACGAACATGGAGAATGTTATGTAACCAATGACGGAGCGGAAACCGATTTAGATTTGGGTCATTATGAGCGTTTTTTAAATACGCCCACCTCCCAAGCCAATAATATTACGACAGGTCGAGTGTACCATAACGTCATTACCAAAGAACGTAAGGGTGATTATTTAGGTAAAACAGTCCAAGTGGTACCGCATATCACTGATGAAATCAAGCGTAATATTTTAATACTCGGAGAAACAGGGAAGTTTGATATTGTGATTACGGAAATTGGTGGTTGTGTTGGTGACATTGAATCATTACCGTTTATCGAAGCAGCACGTCAATTAAAATGGGATTTAGGAGAAAAAAACACTTTATTTATCCACCTAACACTAATCCCTTATTTGGCATCTGCCGGTGAGTTAAAAACGAAACCCACGCAACACTCTGTCAAGCAATTGTCGGAATCCGGAATTCAACCTGACATTTTAGTTTGTCGGACCGAACATGCCATTCCACAAGAAATGAAGCGTAAAATCGGTTTATTCTGTAACGTTTCGGAACAAGATGTCATTGAGGCACGTGATGCTGACACGATATATGATGTTCCTTTATTGATGAAGCAAGAGCGCTTAGATAGCCGGGTTCTGTATAAATTAGATATTTACAACGATAAGGATTCCAATCTTACTGCTTGGTCCAACTTCTTAACTAAATTAAAGAATCCAAAATTTGAAATCACCGTAGGCCTCATAGGTAAATACGTAGAATTGAAGGATTCGTATAAATCAATTGCGGAGGCATTTATTCATGCAGGCGTAGCCAATGAGATTAAAGTAAATGTAAAATGGATATCATCGGAAACCGCTGAAGATAACATTGAAGAATTATTAACAGGATTGGATGGTATTTTAGTGGCACCTGGGTTTGGAGAGCGAGGCATTCAAGGAAAAATAAATGCAGTTCGGTTTGCCCGTGAAAACAATATTCCGTTTTTAGGGATTTGTTTAGGTATGCAATGTGCAGTGATTGAATTCGCGCGAAATGTTGTGGGCCTCGAAGGAGCGCATTCATTCGAAATGAATCCAGAAACTGCCTATCCAGTCATTGATTTAATGAATTCCCAAAAAGACGTGTCCGAAAAAGGAGGAACTATGCGATTAGGTGCTTATCCTTGTAAAATCGAGAAAGGCACACATGCCTATAAAATTTACGGAAAATCCTTAATTCAGGAACGCCATAGACATCGTTATGAATTTAACAATGCCTATTTAGAGCAATTCCATCAAGCTGGAATGGTTACATCGGGTATTAATCCAGACACCAACTTAGTGGAAATTGTTGAACTCCCTAATCACCCATTTTTCGTTGGCGTTCAGTTTCACCCAGAATACAAATCAACCGTAGAGGCACCTTCGCCCCTATTTGTTCAATTTATTAAAGCGGCATACCAACATGCCGTACCTTTAATCAAAAACGCTAAATAGATTTAGCAAAAGATACTATGGATAAGAATTCAATATCAGGGATTGTACTTATTATGGCCATGTTACTTGGTTATCAATACTTTTTTGCCCCAAAAGAACCACTACCAGTTAAAAAGGAAGTGGCAGCACAAACTCCGACAAAATCAAATCCTAAGACTGCTGCAGTAGCAGTCATTGCGGATTCTACGGTTCAAATTAAAGAAAGCTTGAGCACGCTCGAGAATGAGAACTTGAAAGTTACCCTTTCGAACTACGGAGCTAAATTAGTTCGTGTTGAATTGAAAAATTACAAGAGCTACAAGAATTATACGCAGGGTAAAAATGCTGGAATTGTCTTGTTTGATGCCAACAAAGATGTATTTGATGTCGAAGTTCCAGCCGCAGGTAAAAAGCTAGCACTATCCAAACTGGTTTACCAAGCGCAATCGTCTCAGAATCAAGTAATATTTACGAGCACCCTGCCTAACGGTAAGAAAATAATTCAAACCTATCGTTTACCAGAAAGCGGCTTTGAGTTATCTTATTCTATCGATGCCAAAGAAATCAGCGCAGAGTTAACGGGTAACGAATATTTCATTCATTGGAAGGAAAATGTTTCTCAGACTGAAAAGGATGCTCAAGAGGAAAGAAAGGCGACCATCAACTATTTATTAACAGAAGATGAGGAATTTGACTATTTGAGCGAAAATCCATCGAGCGTCACGAATGAAAACCTAAGTCAATCGATCCAATGGTTATCTTTCAAAAAGAAATACTTTCTAGCGGGTCTGGTGCCACAAGGTACTTTATTTACAAAAGCTAATTTAACAGCTACGCCTAACCCAACAGATTCTGTTAACATCAAAACATTGGACGCTCAATTAGTGGCTCCGATGGGGGATTTAAGTACAGGAAAATCAAATTTCAAATTCTACTTTGGACCAAATGATTATTCCATCGTAAAGAACATTGCACCTGCTTTTGGAAAGAATGTTAAGTTGAGCTACGATTTTTTATTACCGATCACGAAATACATATTCGTACCTCTATTTGATTTCTTAGAGAGTATTATTTCTAATTACGGTTTATTGATTGTTTTATTAGTATTGATTATTAAAACAGCTTTATTACCCTTGACTTACAAGTCCTACATTTCGATGGCTAAAACAAGAATTTTAGCACCTGAAATTGCTGCGATTAAGGAGAAAATTGGGGATGATCCGGCACGTGTCCAACAAGAAACGATGAAGCTCTACGGTGAAGTTGGGGTTAATCCATTAAGTGGCTGTATTCCAGTTCTTGCAACTATGCCGATTTTAATGGCTGTATTCATGTTGTTCCCGAATTTGATTAATCTTCGTCAGGAATCCTTCTTATGGGCAGAAGACTTATCCACCTATGACTCGATCTTAAATTTACCATTTGCCATTCCTTTCTATGGGTCTCACATCAGTCTATTCTGTTTGTTGATGACCGTATCACAGTTGGCCTACGGATATTATAACAATCAAATTACACCTGATCAGCCAGGTCAACCGATTAACATGAAGATGATGGCTTACATTACGCCTGTTATTTTTATGTTCGTCATGAACTCCTTCCCTGCTGGACTTAGCTTTTATTACTTCATTTCAAACTTAGTGACGATCGGCCAACAATTAGCTATTCGTAAATTTGTTAATGAAGACAAAATCAAGGCGCTATTGGAGGCTAATCGTGCCAAAATCAAAGCGGGCGGTGGAGCAAAGAAATCTCGTTTCTCATCCTACCTTCAAACACAATTGAAAACGATGGAGGAACAACAAAAAGCTGCTGCAGAACAGAAGAAAGGTAAGAAAAAATAATGGCTACATTAAGTTCTATTTATTTCGAGAAAGCAAAAACACTGATACCTGGTGGTGTAAATTCACCTGTTAGGGCTTTTAAATCAGTGGGTGGAAATCCCGTATTCATTCAATCAGCGAAAGGAGCTTATTTAACCGATGTAGACGGAAATTCATATATCGACTTAATTGGTTCTTGGGGTCCGATGTTGTTTGGCCAAGCGCATCCTGTCATTGAGAATGCCGTACGCGAAGCATTGTCCGATGGTTTTTCATTTGGTGCTCCCAGCTTAAAGGAAGTTCAAATTGCTGAGAAAATAGTTTCCATGGTTCCTTCGATTGAAAAAGTTAGACTCGTGAATTCGGGTACCGAAGCAACCATGGCTGCTATTCGATTAGCGCGTGCCTATACCAAGCGGGATAAAATCATCAAATTTGAAGGATGTTACCATGGACATGGAGATTCCTTTTTAATTGCAGCTGGTTCTGGGGTAGCTACCTTGGGAACTCCTGATAGTCCAGGCGTAACCGTATCTACAGCACGTGATACCTTGACTGCCATTTACAATGATTTAACCTCGCTTAAATCTTTATTTGAAGCAAATCCATCAGATGTAGCTGCGGTTATCGTTGAGCCGGTCGTTGGCAACATGGGACTCGTAATTCCAGAGCCTGGCTATTTAGAAGGATTGCGTAAATTATGCGATGAGTACAAGGCATTATTGATATTCGATGAGGTAATGACGGGTTTTAGGCAATCCCCAAGCGGATACCAGGGTGTTTGCGGTGTGCAACCCGATTTAACCACCTTAGGTAAAATTATCGGTGGAGGCTTACCTGTTGGCGCCTATGGAGGAAAATCCGATATCATGGACATGATTGCGCCGTCGGGCCCCGTTTATCAGGCTGGTACATTGAGCGGAAATCCGTTGGCAACAACAGCCGGCTTAGCCATGTTAAATCTAATTACCTCAGACGAGAACGTTTATAGCCGTCTAGCTCAAAAAGGAAAAGCGTTGAAAGACGGTATTCAGTCACAATTAAAGCAATTGGGGAAGAATTATACAGTCAATCAATTGGGATCCATGTTTACACTATTCTTTACAGATACTCCCGTAAAGAACTTTAGTGATGCCAAAACATGTGATTTAACTTTATTCGGCCAATATTTTCAAGGTATGCTGAAAAGAGGCGTATACCTTCCTCCTTCCCAATTTGAATCTTGGTTTTTATCTGATGCTTTAGGGGAAGTTGAAATGCAGAAAATTTTGCAAGCCAGCGAGGAAACAC
>JACCDN010717089.1_pt1 | contig 11362 bp, 9 predicted proteins | sample 7441691 | NCBI WGS metagenome assembly JACCDN01 (sample SAMN15323439, study PRJNA562643) | freshwater metagenome | isolation source: river surface water | place: USA:Blue River Watershed | collected 2017-08-16
ATTAAGTGGCATAAGAATCTCCAATAAATAGTTGCTTGAGAAACACTATTTTATTAGAGCTTATGCCATTTTTTATTTTTTAATTTCCGAGTTGTTAAAGCGCTAATTCAAGTGTAGACTGACGTATAGACTACTTTAAATTTTATTATTGTGCGTAACATCACTTAGGAATTTTTAATTAGTATGGTATAATTTTAATCTATGTAAAATCGGGATAAGGTGTCCCGAATTTACTTTGTTACATGGAGATAGTAACAATGAGTAAGAGATATGAGCACATAATTTTTGATATTGGCAATGTTGTATTAGAGTGGCAACCTGAACATATATTGCGAAGCGTCTTTACCACCCCCGATACCACGAACCTCCTCAAAAAAACTTTTCAGTCCCGCGAATGGTTGGCATATGACCAAGGAGTTATAACCACCAAAGAGTTAAAAGAGCAGCTGGCGCATAATTTGAAGTGCTCAATTTTAGCAATTGAGGCCCTGTTGCAGCAAGTTGTGATTGCATTACGGCCTATCCCGGATATGATTGAACTACTAACTAAATTAAAAGCTGGTGGTTATCATTTACATGCCTTAACCAATATGCCAAATGATATTTTTAATGCCCTTTATGAAAAGCATAAGTTTTGGCAATTATTTGACGATATTAATGTCTCAGCCAAACTAAAATTAATTAAACCAGACGCGCAAATCTTTGAGTTTATACTAACTAAGAATCAAATTAAAGCAGAAAACTGTATTTTTCTTGATGATAGCCTCGCTAATGTGACAGCAGCCAAAGAGCTGGGATTTACCACTATTAAAGTAATTAATTATCAGCAAGCAATCGATGATTTGACTGATTTGCTTGCAATTTAAGCCTTTATTCATAAAGTCTCTTTTTTCGTTATGGTTTTAATAACCTGTGGCAAGAGACTTGAGTATTAGCAATACTAGGATTTAATAATGTTAAAAAATATAATTAACTCAGCCTTAACTCTAAGTCTACTAGTTCCAGTTATGGCTGCGGCTACTACATTTGATGGAATTTTAGCCGGAAGTGAAGTCCCAGTGGCTGCCAAAGGAACTTTTGATAATTTGTGTGTTCAATACCCAAACTTAACTGTAGTAACCAAACCAGAACCTGATGAAGCAGGTTCATTAATTTTGGTTAAACCAGGAAATGACCCAAAATGCAAATGGGACACTTCTAAAGGATGGCTGGTTAAAAGTGGTATGGCTAGTTATTTTATCGGTAAATGGCATAATTATATTTTTGCTGATCGAGGGACTGGGCCAGATAGCCGGGATATTCTGGTTTTTAATATAAAAACGAAACGCTTAGTGTATCAAGATAGCTATTATGAACCGCTGTCTATTATCGTTAATAAGTTGCAATATTGGCAGACAGCGAATATTCTGGCAACTAAGGCCAATTGTGATCAATTTGCAAAATCCCAGCAAAGCGGGCTTAATCCACAAATTCAGAGCTTAGGCCAAGTTGACCTGAGACTAGACGATTTGGCTTTTATCAAAACAGGGCAAACTCGCTGCCAGTTAACTCAGTAATTTTTCTATACATATGCTGTTATAATTCATTACCACCAACTTTCTAAAATTCAACTAATTTTATAATTTAAACCCTAGTTAGCATCCAAAAGTAACAATTTTGTTATTCATCAAGCTTGGTAAATTTCTTATCATTTGTACCTCGGATTTTTCAATGCTTAGGAGAATATATAAATGAATAGGAATAAATTGAAGAGTTGGCTGTTACTAGCTGGAGCTACTGTTAGTTTAGTTGCCTGTAATACTGGAACCAGTAATTCAGGCGGCGGTAATAAAGCATCAAGTCAAACTAATCCGCAAATGTTAAATCTTAACTTTAATGGGAATAATGGTAAAAACGGCGAAGAGGTGTTTTTAGCTCATCCTTGGATTATCAATTCTGGAGGGGCAACATATCAGTTAGTTTTTAACCAAAGCGATGTGGCGGGCTACAGTATGGGATTTATGCTTAATGTAGCTGGTGGTTATGTGCAAAGTAATATGTGTAATTTAACAAGCCCAGATACTATTTCTTGCCGGGGTGGGGAGAACTTTAAGTATTATAAAGACCTTCATGCTGTATTTGTAAGCGCGTCATCAATACAGCGCTACTATTACGAGCCTGGCTACGAACCACGAGTAGCGGTTGATCTTAGCGGCGCATGGGATAGAATTGATGATACTCCTGAATATTGTAAAATAACATTAAAGTTAAGGGAAAACAGCTCAAATGTTTATGATGCTCACTTAACTACTTCAGATATGAATTATAAAAATACAATTGAGAGTGATTTAGTTTTAACTCTGGATAGAGAAAGAGGACAAATGTTCGATTTCTTTGTATTAAAAGGTACGAGTATCAAACCTAAACTATACATAGAGGCTAATATGGGTGATAAAATTATTGACGAAGGCCGCTTGAAAGATGCTAAATTTTTAAGCGATCCTTCATCCGGCATCGGCTTCTGTGGCGATCATGCAGCGCCGATTTATCTGGCTCGCAAGTCGCAGTGAGTTAATGCTTAGATAGGTGCCCTAACGTTAAATTAGGGCATTTTTTTATATTAAAAAGTTAGTTAATTTATAACTTAAGTCTTCCACATAGCAGATTTTGTATTACTTGTTTGCTATTTTGACTTGCTTGCTGGCATAGGTGTCATTTTTGGATGGTTTTAACATTTTTATGTTATTAGTATACTACCGTTAATTAACCACTAGGAGCCAGTCACCATGAAAAAACTTCTTATAATTTTAGCCGCTGTTAGCAGTATCAATGCTTTTGCTGAGAGTAACGCAACCTATGCTACATTTAATATTAATGAATATACTAATTCTTGCTATAAGGGTGAGTGCATCATTGATATTAATATCTCTTCAGATGAAATGCATAAAATAACAGGTGAACCCAAAATATTAACCGAAAATTTAATGGTATTAAGCGATCAATGCAGTGATTATAGTTGCGAACTAATGCTTAAAGTTCCGGAAATTAATCAAGAAGTTAAGTTATTAATGCCAGATAGCGAAGGCGTGCAATTATTGTCATATAAGTACCAAATCCCTGCATATTATACACAAGCCAATAATAGCAATAAAGTTGGCTAACATCCGGGGAATCTAATTTTTATTAAAAAGTTACTTGATTATAACTCAATTTTGCGCATAAAAGATTTTGCATTGCTGGTTTGCTATTTGGTGATACACTCAAAGTCACTCAGCAAATCAGCAGATTGTGCCAGCTTCATAGACATAATCTTTTATGTGTCATGCCAGTTTCATAAACAAAATTTACTACCCTCCATAATTCTATATATATAAAGTATACTTACTAATAAATTAACTTAAAAATAAACTAGCTTTAATTATCTGTAGCAATAAAAGGGTTCGCTATTTTGTATAAAATTAACATCAAAATACGAATATTCTATATTGCCGCCGATAAAATACCGTATTTAAAGACATAAACTCATTCACATCCAAACTAAATCTGCTAAATTCTACCTTAAGTTATTCCAAATGTTATGGTTTTTCATTATTAAAGGGTAGAGGGGGCCTGCAAAGATGTCAATTTGCTTTCATAGGAAAAATACGGATAGTTTTCATAACCGAGTAATCTGTAATACAACGCTTTACGCAAAGGAACAGCATCTAAAATTAATAAATGATGCTCTTAAGTTATGTGCGCTGATTGAGCAAGATGGCGGTATCGATAAGTTCCTAACTGCGTATAAGTACACCGATAATAAATTGCTCAAAACGATTATTGGTCATAATGGCTATTCTTTATTTTTATCAAACGGTAAAAAGGCTGAATTACTTAATCAGCGAATTCTCTTTTTAGTTAAATATATCGTTGTTTCAATCCCTGAAACCAATCAGTCTGAGTGTGATATGGAGGAGCTTTGGAATGACATTACACGAGACCCCGTCAGAACATTACAGCCTATTGTTAATTCCTTGGAGGATCTAATCAAGAATATAAATCAAATAGAAGCAAATCATGGGAACATACCAATTTTAGACGAAATAAGAATTAAAGAATTAATTGGGGAGTTATTAAAATCTTTAGTAACAGTCCAGCTGGCTTCTTTGCCATGCGACGGCAAATATTTTCAATGGGGGGAAAAAACAATAATATTTGCCAGTAATAATGGAATTGAGCTCCCACTTAAAAGAGCTAATATTTCTACAAGTCGGGTATTGGTGGCATTTAATGGTTCTGGAGTTAAGGTACGTAATAATCAAGATATACGGGATATTGGAATTTACAGCGAAAGTGGCTTTTATGGGGACAACATTGAAGCAATTATTTACGAAAACTTAAACCAGGAATCCCAGAAGAGTGATAGTCAAACAAATCAAGGCATAGATGTGATAAATATTAATGGGTCGTCTGCGATTTTAGGGCGTGGTTTTGCTGAGGGTATTGAGGATGCATTTTCAGGATTAGAAAAGGTAATTAATAAAAATCCAGCGCTTAAATCCGAACCACAAACAATAACTGTCACTGGATTTAGCCGAGGGGCGGTCCAGGCAATTTGTTTTTGCCATAAATTGAAAGAAAAATATCCTACATATAATGTTAATCTATTGCTTTTAGACCCGGTTAAAGGGCTTACCGGAGGCAATGCTAAATTATTCGCAATGGCTGATACAATCCCTGCAAATGTGGAATATTGTAATATTGTATATAGTAGTTCAGGTCATTCCTTATTCGGAACATTTTATGATCCTGCGATTCCAAACCTAGCCTCTGCTAAAACATCTGTGGAAGCATCACTTGTTAGATCCGATCACATTAATTTGGTAGGGCAAACGGAGACCCATGACACTTTGGTCCAGTTCTTCAAGTCGACTTTAGGCGAAAATTTTGTCTCTGATGAAATAATAGGATTAATTAGGAAGAGTAAGTATCGAAAATCAGAAAATTCTAGAAATTCAAGGGCAGTAACTGCCAAGCGGAGCAAGATAAACAGCAGGCATGGCCAATAGCCAGAAGCAACAGCGGCTAATTCAATATCAATACAAGTTTAAACCCAAAACCCAAATAAAAGATTTTCGAATTACTCATTGGTTATTTGTTGATGCCTCGTGAGCCCCCAAGAGTTCAACAAATAACGCCAATATCATAAACAAAGCCTAATATTCTTCATAATTCATATAAATAAAGCACTCTTATGAATAAATTGAAACTGTTTAATTCCCAATTAAGCGGAGCATTAGAAAAAAGTGTCCGGTACTAAGCCCAATAATATTAACAGTTGCAGTTAGTATCAGATACAAAAAGTGTCCGAGATTAAAGAGGTTAATTCGAATTTATATCATTTATTAGTATGTAAAAGAAATGTTTTTTTATAAAAATACCTATCGAAATCAAATAGTTGGCAATCAGCAAATACTACGTGAAACTACGGATTGAGCTATTTTATTCAGCAAGCTAAAATGTTACCATCTGGTAAAAAATGTAAATATAAAAAATTCGCTAGAATTTGCATATTTACCTACTCACATCAGGAAATCGTTATTTAACAAATGGGAATATAGGCTTGGAATAGATGCCAAACTTGGTATAAATTGCATGTTCTAAAGCGAAAATTAGCACGGTATCTGTTGTAAATTATAATTTTTAACCATGAATTCCTCTGCTGTAGGGTTAACGAATTATAAACAAGAATAAACCGGTGCCTAGTTAAGTTTTGGCATTATGAAAAGTAGCAGGTGCGCAGTCTAAATTTCATTGTCTTATTCTCTAAGGTTTTTTAACTGTTTAATGATGAATTGGGGGCCGGCCGAATAATCCTTTTGACGGGTTTCCCTTAGTAGTTAACATTGATACTAGATTTTTCATTGCTTCTGAGTGGCTCTTCTTTTAACTTTAAGCGGGCTTTAAGATCAATAAGCTTTGTTTATTTAGTCGAGACTAGCCAAGGATAGTGCTAGCTGAGATTATATTGATTGAGGTTATTGCAGAGTCATTCTGGAGGTTATGGGTGGATTATTATACAAATGACTATCTAATTAAATATTATTCAACTGTGGAGTATTATAATATGAAAAATATTGGTCTTTCTAAAAGTTCAAAATTTAAGTTAAGTTCTATTGCGCTTGTAATCGCTAGCTTAGGAATAAGCCTTGCAGCATGTAATGGCGGCGGTAGCGGTGGTAGCAGCAATAGTAACGGCGGTGGTACACCACATAATATTATTGAAAGCAGCATACCGCTTAAAGGCATGGCATCAGTTGCCTATGTTCCGTATAGTAACTCAGATAACATTGGTACTCTTGCGATTGATGCTACGAATGGCAACTTATCTGATTTAGGTTCTAAGTATAATGTAACTACAGCAAAACGCCCATTACAAGTGGTAGTTGATCATCAAGCCAAAAATGCATATGTAGTTAATCATGACGGGTTATCAATTTCACAATATAAAATTGATCCATTTAGTGGTAAATTGAAATATGCTTACAAGATACCTGTTAATGCTAAAGGCACCCCACAGGCAATGACTATCGCTCCAGATGACTCTTATGTTTATGTTGTTAATTATTCAGATGATGATAAAAAAGGTAAAGGTACTGGAGAAGTTGTAGTATTTAAGCAAGTAGAAAGCGGTGGGTTAACCCAAGTTAGTAAAGTTGGTGATCAAAATGGACCAATGGCAGTCGTAGTAAATCCACAAGGTAATTATGTTTATGTTGCAAATTCAACTAATAATTCTATTACTGAATTCAAAGTTGAGAGCGGTAATTTAACTTCGATTGGCTCTGGTTCGGTTGACTCTCATGCAAGCAGTCCATTTGCAATGGCAATGGATAAAGATGGCAAGTTTCTATTTGTAGTTAACTATGACGGCCATTCAGTTAGCAGTTTCAAAGTAGATCAAAAAACCGGCGAGCTAACTTATATCGATAAAGCTGAAACTGAAGAAAAACCGCACAGCATTGCGATAACTCCAGATGGTAAATATGTCTATGTTGCTAATAGTGATAGCGGTACCGTTTCAGAGTACGCAGTTGCAGAAGATGGTAAGTTAAATCCTTTAGCTCTACCTTCAGTGCCTGCCGGCAATAGCGGCAAGAAAACTTGGTCAGTGAAATGTGATCCTACTGGCAAATATTTATATGCTCTAAATACTGATGATAAAATGATTCATGCGTTTAGCATTGGCCAGGACGGAACTCTTAAAGCTTTATCTGACCTTAGCATAGCTGGTGATGGCAATGGTGCATACGATATCACCCCGGTTAGTTTAAGACACTAAACATATAGGTTAATTCGGACTAAGGGCTAAATTAACACTTAATCCGAATTGACATACTAGGGAATGTGTCTTTTAACAATTAAACTTAAGATCCCAAAAAAAGAAGTTACGCTAAAACGTAACTTCTTTTTTATAACAACTGACAATGTTATATCACATGCTAATAAGCTATTTAGCCTAATAGATGGCGGATTGATTCGCGCTCTTCACATAGCTCATTGTAAGTCGCAGTAATATACTTACGGCTGAATTCATTGACTTCAAAACCTTGAACGACAGTGTATTCACCATCTTTACAAGTACAAGGATAACCAAACATTACGCCTTCAGGAATACCATAGCTACCATCAGATGGTACACCCATGGTAACGATTTCACCTTCCTTAGTACCTAATACCCAGCTACGCATATGGTCAATAGCTGCAGAAGCTGCAGAAGCAGCTGATGATAATCCACGCGCTTCAATAATTGCCGCGCCACGTTTTTGTACAGTTGGGATAAAATCATTAACTAACCAGTTTTCATCAACTAAAGTACTTGCTTTTTTACCATTTACTACGGCATTAAATACATCAGGGTACTGAGTTGAAGAGTGGTTACCCCAAGCAATAATATTGTTGACTTCTGTCGGGTGTACCCCTACCTTAGCAGCTAGTTGGCTCATCGCACGATTATGATCCAGGCGCATCATTGAAGTAATATTGCGCGGATTGATGCCCGGCGCATTTTTAGCTAGAATTAAGGCATTAGTATTAGCTGGGTTACCAACTACTAGCACTTTGATATTCTTATTGGCAACAGCAGCAATAGCTTTACCTTGAACAGTAAAGATTGCACCATTAGCTTCTAATAGGTCTTTGCGCTCCATCCCTTTAGTACGTGGACGCGCACCAACAAGGATCGCATAATCAGCGTCTTTAAAGGCAACCATAGGATCACTGCTAGCAACTACGCCTTGTAATAGAGGGAAAGCACAATCATCTAATTCCATGATTACGCCTTTTAGCGAATTCATCCCAGGCTCAATTTCCAATAACTGTAATATAACCGGTTGGTCTTTACCTAACATATCACCACTGGCAATCCGAAATAACAAACTATAACTAATTTGACCGGCTGCGCCAGTTACAGCAACACGAACAGGTGCTTTCATAGCAAACTCCATTTAGATATTATAAAGTGCATATTTTAGCAAAAAATATGCTTATCAGGTAGAATAACTCTCTGTAATTTAAAATATTGAAAAAGAAAGTAATAGAAATGTTGATGTATCCTACTTTTAACCCGGTTGCAGTTAGCCTTGGGCCCATTAAAGTCCACTGGTACGGCTTAATGTATCTGCTAAGTTTTTTGTTTTTCCTGTATGCTGCTAAATGGCGCATTCAAAAATATGGCCACCCTATATTTACAGTTAAGATGATTGATGACTTCCTATTTTATGGGGCATTAGGTACTGTGCTTGGCGGGCGTATCGGCTATTGCTTATTTTATCAACCGGCATTTTATTTGACTCATCCATTAGATATTTTAAAAACCTGGGATGGCGGTATGTCTTTTCATGGTGGTATGCTTGGGGTATTTTTAGCAATTTATCTTTTTGCCCGTAAAGTCGGCACAACATTTTTTGTATTATCCGATTTTGTGGCACCTTTTATTCCGGTTTGTTTATTATTTGGCCGAATTGGTAATTTTATTAATGGTGAATTATGGGGCCGCTTCTGTAGTCCAAGTTTACCGTGGGGCATGGTTTTCCCTCAATCTGGCTCTATGCTGCCGCGCCACCCTTCACAATTGTATGAAGCATTTACTGAAGGTGTAATTTTATTTGCGGTATTACTAATTTATACTACTCGCAAGAAACGTAACTTAGGCCAAACTTCAGGAGTATTTATGATAGGTTATGGCCTGGCACGCTTTACTCTTGAATTTTTCCGTGAGCCTGATGCATTCGCTACCGGTATAGTAAAAATGACTGGTTTTTCTTTGGGACAATTTTATTCTTTACCAATGATTTTGGCCGGAATATTAATTTATCTATGGGGCTCAAAAAGCAAATCGAGTACTGAACATTAATTAAGATGCCTCCTACCCCTTTAAAAATACTAAACCAAGTTTATGGCTACGCCAGCTTTAATGGCTTGCAAGAGCAAGTTATTAACCATGTGCTGGGTGGTGGTAGTGGTCTGGTATTGATGCCCACTGGAGGAGGCAAGTCTTTATGTTATCAAATCCCCGCCTTAATAATGGATGGGGTAACTATAGTCATTTCACCACTAATTGCCCTTATGCAAGACCAGGTGGCTACACTATCTGAGCTTGGAATTCATGCAGTTTACCTTTCTTCCGTCTTGGATTTTGAGGATAATAAGGCGAATCTTGAAAAAATAAAAAGGGGACAAGTTAAGCTGGTATATATTACCCCCGAAAAACTTGTTAGTGAATGGTTTATCAATTTTTTACGCCGGATCAGGGTCGCGTTGTTTGCAATTGATGAAGCACACTGCGTTTCGCACTGGGGGCATGATTTTAGACCAGAGTATCAGCGCTTATCGTTGCTTGGCAAATTCTTTCCCAAAGTGCCGCGCTTAGCACTTACAGCTACTGCAGACTACTACACGCGCATAGATATCTTACATTTTTTACAGCTCAAAGATTCACCAATTTTTGCGACCTCATTCAACCGACCAAATCTTTATTATGCCGCTCACGAAAAAAATAATGGTAAAAAGCAGCTTCTTGATTTTCTATCCCGCCATAAAGCTGATTCCGGAATAATCTATTGTAATTCACGAAAGAGAGTTGATGAAATAACCCTTTTTCTGCAGGAACAAGGGATAAATGCCATTAGTTATCATGCAGGCTTGGATTCCGGTACACGAACACTTCATCAGTATGAGTTCTTGCAAAGCTCATCAATGTTAATGGTGGCAACCGTTGCCTTTGGCCTTGGGATCGATAAGCCTGATGTTCGCTTCGTATATCACTTTGATATGCCGCGGAGTATTGACCATTTTTATCAAGAGTCCGGCCGTGCCGGCCGAGATGGGATGGATGCAACAAGTGTAGTAAATTATGGATTTAAAGAAATTTTTGAAATTTCGCAAATGATACTTACTAGCGAAGCAAATGATCTTAAAAAACGTTATGAACTTGATAAATTAAAAAAGATGATTGCCTACTGTGACTCACTTACTTGCAGGCGGCAAAGCCTACTAAAAGTTTTAGGTGAAGAAACAGACCAATGTGGCCATTGTGATGTTTGTCTGAGTGCGGGAAACATTATTGATGGTTCAGTGATTGCTCAAAAGGTTCTTTCTACTATTTACCGGGTCGGACAACGATTTGCCATTGGGCAGGTAATCGATATTCTACGTGGTAAAGCTACAGCACCAGTTCAGGTTTGGGAACACCATAAACTTTCAACTTTTGGCATTGCCTGTGAGTTTTCAGAAAAAGAATTACGCAGAATAATCCGCCAACTCTATAGTCAAGGGCTATTGGATATAGACTTTATAACTGGAGCTCTTAAAATAAATGCAGAATCATTACCTGTTTTAAGGGGCATTAGCCAGGTTAGGCTAAAACCAAATCCACAGAAAATTGTAGAAAACTCTGGTAATCAACTTTGGCTTAAAACAGAACTCGAAGAGCGTGTCTATCAAAACCTAGTTAATTGGCGGCACCAAATGGCGGTGCGCCATAAAGTATCTCATCATGCAATCCTATCTGACCGCAGCTTAAGGGAAATTGTAACTAACAAGCCCCAGCAATTAACTGATCTTGGCATGGTCTATGGGATTGGTAATAGTAAATTAAATCGATTTGGTAATGAATTATTGGCAATAGTAGCAAAATTTTGATTTTCTAGAGTGTAAATAGATTAGCTTCGCAGATGGGAGCAATAAAAAAACCCAAAGTTGTTACTTTGGGTTTTAAAATGTGCGCCAGACATGGCGCACATCTAGGCGGTGTAAGTCCGCTGTTAGCCCCGTCGATGGGAATAACGAGCCTATGCAAGGGTGTCTATCGTGAGGTAGAATCTGAAGGAAGCAAATGGCGTAG
>JACCDN010503847.1_pt1 | contig 11360 bp, 18 predicted proteins | sample 7441691 | NCBI WGS metagenome assembly JACCDN01 (sample SAMN15323439, study PRJNA562643) | freshwater metagenome | isolation source: river surface water | place: USA:Blue River Watershed | collected 2017-08-16
ATGTTCGCTCGCTCAATGAACTTTATCTCAAGACCATCAAGTGGATTATCGAATCAGGTCTTCTTGAACTCTACTGTGAAACTCCCGTGTCTGATAATGAACTCCAATTTGTGCCTCAAGACGTTCCTGCCATTGTCAAGCTCATTTTCATCCATGATCGCGACGAACTCCTTGAACTCATTCTTAAGAAATACTGCCACAAGACCAATCGCGACACTATCAACTATGCCATGGCTCACAATGCGCAAAAATGTCTTGAAGTTCTTTCTCGTTATCAATAAGAAAAAAATAAATCATGTTACACCACTACATCTCACTCTACTTTTCACTACCCCCCAATTCACTTCAAAGAAGACAACTCATCGATCTACTACTCTTACACAAGGATAGAACCAAATCATGGACTCACGAAAACATTAGACGCTACTTTTATAAACATCGCTTTCTCATATCATCACGACGCTCACGGCAACAACAAAATCGTATTATTCATTCATGTAGCGAACCAAATGAAGACCAGACGGTAGAATGTGTTGACTCGAAAGAAAACCAGACGGTAGAAAATGTTACAGCTTCGACAACTTCGACAACTTTGACATCTTCGACAACTTCGACAACTTCGACATCTTCGACAACTTTGACATCTTCGACAGCTACACAATCTTAATCTCTTGTAATGAATTTGGTGAGGCGCCACACTTGCATTGGAGTTCCATGTTCATGAGCTTGTATTGTGTATTCATATGCTCCATACCCTCTTCCCTCCATTTCACATAGCAATAAGTTGCCAACGAACAAGCAATGGAAGTGACTAGATAGCAAGAAGACATATGATAGACACCAAGCACCCCATAACAAACACCTGTTGCACACGTCGTCAACGCTGCATAATCCATAAGCTTGGTCTTCAAACAATTCATACACATCCTTTTGTGTGCCTTTTTTCATTCACCCATCAAGTCAATGGGGCTCTGACAAACGCATGATAACACCACATTATAATAATAATAAAACCATGGATGATAAAGCGTTGATAACCTGTGCGACAATGTTTTCAACCTATTACGGTACATGGCAACATTCAGGCAAACCCGTCACCTTGTCTCCAGCTAGATTACGTCGAGACTTTCTATTTGATGACTCGTGTGGACTCTTGATGCACGAACATGGACACGCCTTTTATAAACTCTTTGATTATGAACCACTAGGCAAAATATGTTGGGTAACTCAATTGGTTTGCTATACCAAAGACGAGAAAGAAAAGGTTATTTATGCCAAGAACCTCATCTCCAAACTATCCTCTTTTTGCAAATGTAACAACGTAGCCATTGTCTCAAGCTATCCTTATGCCATTAATGCGGTAGGTTATGACCCTAATCTTACCACCACATGGGCCTCTGCACTACTCAAGGCGTGTGGTATCCCTTATCTACAAGACGTTCAACTTGAACCCAATCATCAAGTAAATACCAAGTTCTTTATTCAACGACCAGACTCTGTTACCGACCTACCAGATGGCTATGAATATATTGCATTGAACAAAGTCTAACAACATTTTTCCCTCGCTCGTTTGAATTCCTCTAAATCGTGCACCAAGGCTTCAAGTCGTGTTACAACCTTGTGAGTTAATCGTTGTTGTTTCTGTATCGATTTGACCTCATCTAGTTTTCGAATTAGTTTACAATAATCCACACCCTCCATACCATTACCCGTGATCTTTCCTGAAATATAACTCAATCGATGAAATGTGCTACCCAATAACCCCAGACTCTTCAAGTAAGTTCCTCTTTGCCACCAATAATACTTGTCATTGATCTCCTTGGCTCGTGTTTTGTATTCAGGACTTGTTTCATCAACAATCTGATTGAACTCGTGACACTTAATAATTAAATTATCAGGTATCGTCTTATCATAAAACTCAATCAAACGTTTTGCTTGACCACTCACCACCATAGCCTTGGTAATCACATCCATCTTTTTCTCTTTGAGAGTCCATCTAAAATTTCTTCCGATCTGTCAGACCACCTTTCGACTTGTTCAAACATACGACCGATCATGTCTGTCAAGTAAGAAACCTCTTTCTTCCTGTCGTCTACCTTACAAAATGATCTAGGCGATTCTTGTGTGCCTTTGCCAATGATGACTATCCCGAGGCAGAAAAGTTATTATCACAGATTCCTGCAAGGCAAAGAAAATTGAGCATAGATTTTTCACTACTGGTCGTTAAGAAGCTCTCTGATCGTCGACACATTGACAAGGACTGTCATTCCCTCCTTGAAGAACTACTTGATGATGGATTCAAGTTTGACCTCAGTGATTGTCTCGATTTGGACGAGGAATATTCTCTTGCCAAAGCATGTGATGGATGCGAACACTTGCTCAAAAGAATAAGACAAATCAACTCCAATTTCAAGAAACCCAAGAAACCTAGGAAACCTAGGACAACTAAGAAAGCTACAAAGCCCAAAACAACCAAATAAACAATAATCCAATCATAATACATTGATTTACTAAACTGTCAATGCCAACACGGATCGAAGTACATCTCTTGTGTAGAGAGGATGGCTTGTAATACCAATGTTCTTGTTCTTGATCCTACCAATAGAGGAAGGACTGATGATAGAAATAGATAATCTCTACACATGACAATACACCGAACCACCTTTGATGAACACACACTTGTATAATCAACATACGGATTGCCCACATTGGCATTCCCATCCAACAATACTTGTAGACAAGATGAACATCCTCGTACAATAGCGAATCTGGTAAACTCTTGTCCATACAAAGGAACATTATCGTAACGATAGGCTTTGAGTCCTTCAGATATTGGTTCATGAAGATGTGGACGAACAATACATTCAGGTCCATGACGTAAAAGTTTTATAACCTCGTTCGCATTGTCCTTGGTGACTTGCATCCTTTTAATTGTAACTCTATACCTGATTATTCATATCGGTCAAAATAAAACAATGTTTGACACCTTTTAGCATGGTCTCTTACGAAGCATGGTACCCTTATTGGGTATGAGCTTTTCAAGATATTTTACTACTTTGGTATGAATATTCCTCTTGGCAAGTTCAATACACTTGTTGAGATTATAGGCACACCCATGTTCAATAGCAAACCTAACCATTGTAAGTTCACCAATCATAGATGCCTTTTCCACTAGCCCACATGGCCAGGGACACGATTGTTCAAACAAGTATTTACAAAAACTATAAATCTCCCTAGTGTTTCCCCATTCTCTCTCGATTTGATCATTCTCCATCATGTCAATCCATAACTGTGCTGACAATTCCACACCATGTTCATGAATGTATTGAACTATCTGCACTGATGACGAATATCGAATAGCTGCTTCTAACATCTCCCCAGTTAAACGTTCCTTCAACTCTTCATGAAGAAATTGTAACACGTCCAAACAAGACATGGATGACATTAACTCTTGCAAAAACTCTTTACAACATAACACGCGACTTCCCTTGGAATATAGTAACCGTACCATGGCTTGATCATTACGACATGCTGCAGCGTTTAATGTGTACAACATATAGTGATCCCCAAATTGCAACAGATACTCCATGATGTGTACATGTCCGTATTCGATTGCCTTGTTTTGTAATTCAGTCAGACCATATTCACTCACCGGTTGCCAACTACACAACTTTTGTAACGCCTTCAAGTTATTGCTTTTGACTGCCACTAGATAACAATCTAATTCTATTTCTATCTCCATATCACACAGAAAGTCCATAATGTGTAACTGATTATGTTTCACCGCCATCCACAAAGCATTATGCCCAAATAAACCTATATCTCGTTTATGGATGATTTGCACGCATTTCAAATATCCCACTTCTATCGTCTTGGTGAGTACCGCAAACTCCAAGGGTGAATCGTGCTCCAACAAATACTCGGCAATCGCTTCTTGTTTTGAGGTCAACGCTGTAAAGTAAAACGTTGTAGTATCAAATGCATACCCCAAATCCCACATGAGCTCGACTACCTTCATATTCCCCTTTTGAATCGCCTCTAGTAACGTCTCCTCTGTACACAATTTCTCAAAACATGAATCACGAAATAATCCAGGTTCATGAGCAGCTACTTTCAGCACACGACACAAGGCCTCGTAACACGGGTTGAAATAAACCTGCACCAAGGGCATGTCTAGATACAAATCAAGCCGTTCTAGGTCCTTTCGTTTGTCATGGAAATCGTCCTGCCCATATCGCAAAAAGAAATGTTCTAACAACTCTTGATCCTCCTTTGACACCATATCGTCCATCTGTACTGGCTTATCAATACAGGTCACTCGAAGTGGAGAATTGATTCCAAAAAAGGACATTCTTTTTATTAACCTGTTAGACCCTCAAGCGAAGATTTGTGCGCCCAACAGGTCTGACCTTTTTATGGTTAACTCACTTTTCATCATGCATAAACCTATTCCGATCGCACAAATGAGCCATGTATGTTGATGACACCACATGTCCTTTCGTAACATCGTAGCTGCTACATCCGGTGGGTGTAACGCAATCATTTTGCTCGGTACCGTATGGCTGGCATGTTGGTCTATCGGACCCTGGTTTATATACTTGGGAATCAATGGGTTAAGGGTTCGAGATACTGAATGTTTGGTGACAAGTCAAAATGCTTCACAATTCAAGGATTTGGAGCCTATCTATTGTCACGATGTAAACGCGTGCTACCATGATCCATGCGGAAACACAAGAGGACCCTGTTGTAAAGATGGTCAGTCATGTATCATGGAGGAATTGTTCGTAACCAAGCTTGACCTTTTATTGAATTACCATGGAGTCTCCACTGATCTGGAGGCCATCATCAAACAAGTCAATAATTTCACACCCGAGAGTGATTGGTCACCCAAACTTGGACAGTTGACACCCTGTTGGTATCATGATAACTTGGCAAGGTCCATTACGCTCAAGTCTCATCCATTTTACAATGACTTTGACCAAGCCCTGTTTGTTGGTCTTGGTTTCTTTCTTTTAGCATCTCCTCTATGGCTACTGTATTTCGTTATTGAATGGTATGCAAGTACATACACGTCTGAATACAGATCAGTTACGAACCTATAAAGCTATTTTATTACTTATTCATTCATTCTTCATCATAAGACGAATCAAATGAGTTGTCGGATCATACTTGTCACGACATTGGACCAATGCTTCCGCCGCATCCCTACATTTAGGAGTAGGTGAATCGCTTAAACATTGATGCAAGTTATTATACTCGTTCCCACACGGGTCCAAAGTCGTTCCGGGACCTTTCGGCGGTTCAGACTCTTTTTTCGTTTCTTCCTCATCCGAAAGAGGTTGAGAATTCCTATAATATGTTGGTTCACTATGAATATATACATGATGACTGTAATCACCAAAACCACCAGTTGCCATTTTATTACACCCATCCGACTTGATCCCGTGATGACTTGAGACGCAAGTTCTCCTACCCTTCAAAAATGTTCCGATACGACCACGACCATCATGAAATACGAATTTTCCACCCGCCATGGAGATTCCTCGTCACAAGTTGAATGCCATGTCGAACGAGGAGCTCTATGCCAAGGTGATGAAGATGAGTCGCCAAGAGATCATGACCACGAGGGTAACCATTACTGAATCACAAGGCGATACTAGATCAGATGACTTGTTATACGCCTTGATCTATAGAGATGTCAACTGGCGTCCTAACTATAACCCGGCACACAGGGGAAATGCACTAGCCTCGTTTCACGCCATCATTCACGTCGCTCGAACTGCACCTGAACTTATCACCGCAAAAGGATTGAAAGCATTGAAGTTGTCGGCAAGTCATTATGAAATTGTGTTTGCCTACTTGTTTGACATGATCAACTCTTGTGCTCACATACGCGGCGCCTATTCTTTGGCTGAGTTGTGTAGCGAAGTAATACATCAATCCGTATTCTATAATAATACCTTGGTGACGGAAATGCTTATCAAAGGAGGCGCTAATATCAATCATGTCACTAATTCTGGTGACACTGTATTGAGCGTCGCATTACAAAATCATGATTACACCACGATCGAGACAATCAAGTTATTACTGAAACTTGGTGCTGATCCAAATTTCAAGACCAGATGGTATGGTTCTCCATTACACCAAGTTCTCGGCTGGTGCAGAAATCCTGAAAAACTAAAAGAGACAAAGAATCTACTTCTCGCACATGGTGCCAAGGTTCTATAGGTGTGTTTTGTGTGTGAATCTTATCCTCCATAGGTGAATGTCCCGGAACTGTTTGATCTTATACGTCGATCGCATCGCCAAGACAATGATGAGGAAACACAACGTGAGGAACAGGAAGAGGTCGATCGCTTCACCACCGAAACAACACGTATTTACGATGCAATTCAATGGGGTCGTATCCATGCAGCGACACTTTTCAATGAGGCTGATGATGATAACAAACGAATGGTTGCACTCGCCAAGAAAAATGATATGACCGATATTTCCTCCATCTTGACCCTCAAGCTCCTTGCGGTGGATCCTATGGGACCCGACTGCTCTTTTCGAAAACAAAGAGAAGCTAAACAGGGCATGTTCAAGTTGAAAACTACTGACTTGTGGCGCTACATTCTCGCCTTTTTGGTACCTAGGATTGAGGATAAGACGCAAGAGAAGCAAGAATCAAATACAGAGCTAAAGGAGCAGAAGAAGCCAGAGGAGCTAAAGGAGACGAATGAATCAAATACAGAGCTAAAGGAGCTGGAAGAGCTAAAGGAGACGAAGAAAAAGTATATCACCATCTTCCATTTCATTCCAAGACCAACTGAATCCGACGACAAACCAAGTTCTGAAACGCCAGAGAGGTCAACGAATTCTACCAAGTCAAACAAGAGACCACGGTCCCCAAGTCTGACGAGTCGAGCTGACGAAGCTGAAGAAGCTGAAGGAGCTGAAGGAGCTGAAGAACCCTAATGAAGCAGCCAACACATAAACTTGCGCCACTTGGCATACATGAATTGCCACACACTGATGTATCCATTTGAAAACAAGTACCATACGTATTTTGAGTTGTGTAAATAAATATCCTCATTCGTTATCTTGTAACCTTGCTCACACACGTAACGAATTCTATCGAGCTCTGTCGTTGGAGTGTATCCCGTCGCATGTATAATGAGATGTGGGTCCCAAGGATAATCGTGTTCATGCAACCATTTCAATGTAGTATAGTCTTTTGCAAATTCACATGCCCGTTCACTCTTGGGACAATTTTGTCTACGTAAATACTCCAATACCGCTACATGTCCGTACTCAGCAGCAATTATTGTATAATAAAATTGATCAAACACCACATTGGAACTAGTCAATTCTTTGATATCACCATGTTCTAATGATTGAATTACAAGTTGGCGATCAAGGACCATCTTCTCGGTTTTTCATCATTGTGACAGATCATTGTCGCGCCTTGTTAGACGCAAAGATATTGTGATAGTGCTGTACAATAAACAGGAAAAACAAATGAACCTGAATGAGCTAAAGGAGCTAAAGGAGCCCAAGTGGTGTAGATTACCCTATTTAAGAGTAGTTCAAATTCAGTGGAATGGAATTGATCATACCACGGTGAGAATACACCCCCAAGGCCGCGAAATTGCCATTTATGAAGAACAACGGTTCATAGGTAGTTGGTTATCAGAAACCATTTACATGTCCGGAGACGATTCACCAGAGAATTCGCTACTTGTGAAATTGAAAACAGATGATCAAACAAGAGGATTGTATTTGTTTATCAATGATGAAATCTATACATTCTCCCTACCATCTGATGTATTCATTTCCAGATTCTACTCGCCCATACACATGAACAATATACCCTTGCCCTGGATCGTAACCGCAAAGCATTTATCCCAGACTTGTGCAGATAAGACATTAAATGTCGAAGACCTACGAACAATATTGCTAACTGAAGCCATATCCATTCCAACAAACCCCAAGGATATTCTATTCACCACTTCCACAACACCATACGATCGTTTTCGACTCGTCTACAAACCACATCAACTGTTTCAACCACTATCCGACGTTTGCATCATACGAAAGGCCATGGGCTGGAAGTATTATCAAGGGTCAGACGAGCCAGACGAATAAAGAAGCGCTTCACGTGCACTTTGATGCTTCTTCACACTTTTGGAAGGCAAGCGAAACTTGCAAAGTGCCAATTCAGTCTCGATCGCTACTAAAATGATCTTATTTTTGAGTTGATCACTTTCTTGTTTCCGGTCTTTGTATTCATTCTCAAGTATGTGAAGTTCATCTTCAAGTTTATCCATGCGTACCGTCAGGTCATCTAGTATCTCATTCATCTTATTCATTTTATTCATTTTATTATTAGAATGGTGAGTCACTTAGACATGATAGCTGTGAGATTTCAACACTCCATTCTCCTTGGTCAAGAATACAGATATCAGACATTGTCCTCTAGGATCCTGAACCAGATCACCCTTGGCATCGACGTATATGGCACCGCAAGGTCTTGGCTGTAATTCAGGCCAATTATGTTCCAAAGCAAACTTGTTAGGGTCGTTATGAATTTGATCCAACATTGTCTTCATGGCCGTCACCTCTTCCTCGGATGGGTTTTGAACGTCTGCTTCATCCACAACAGACGTATCCTCTTCTTCTTCATGTATGTTCATGACGCGTTTGTAATTGTTGTAGAAATACTGTCGAATATCCTTCTTCACCATCTCTGGCAACCCCAACGCCTCTGTTTTGGAATGGAAATAAAAGTGAACCAAATCAATCACTTGCTTTCGTTCGTTTGACTTGGAAGGCAACTTAAAGTACAATGGTATATAGTCATCCAATGTTTGCTTGATATGATCCATAATCTTACGTCTCTTTCTGCTCTTTCTTTTTTCCATACTAATCGGAGTATTGACGCGCAATCCTGACGCGCATGATTAAGGCGGGAACTTTTTAGCAATGCAACATGTTTGGAATACAGATAACATTACTGTATTTCATGATGGGACCGTGTTATTACCTCAACAACCGAATACACCAGATGACTGGAACATGATAATACTGAAGATGGGTAAAAGATTGGCCGAGATCACAAAAGAGTTATCTTTTACAAGAAAAACCATGTGCCTCAAAGAATTACAAACAAGTTCTGCAAAGTTAATCAAACAGAAAGAAAAGGAGTCTGATAGGCAACATGAAATAATTAACATAGCAAAGATACAACTTGAACTTAAAGAGGTTAAATCTAAGAACAAGGAGCTTCATGTGGACGTCAATAATCTCAAGATTCTCAACGTCAAATTGTTCAATCGTATACAGGAACTGGAACTTGAGTTGAAGAAAGCAAAGCTAGAGTCTCTTGAATGGGAATCAAAGTATTATGCCTTGGAGCAAACCATGCATGAGACTATTCGTAGTGAAGTAGCAAAAGCTGTGGCTAACATTAAGGATTGCTTTGTAACACTACAGGAGGAAAACAAGCAACTTAGAGAAGAAAACAAGAAGCTTTTTGCAGAAAACAAGAGACTCTTTGCAGAAAACAAGAGACTCTTTGAAGAAAACAAGCAACTCTTTGCAAGATTGGACAAGTATGATGCTGAGAAGGCCTTGGTTGAAGCTCGTATCTTTATTGCACAATGGATATCCAAAGGCAAATCCAGTCTAGTCCAATACCTTGGGTGTAGGTCAATGTCTGATGTCAAGAGAAGCAAGACAAACGAAGAGATTAGTGAGGCTGTTACACTTCTTTTCGGTGTCACTGATGAAGAATGGACCACGATCAACGAAATAAGTGAACCCCGAAACAAGTATTGTCACCCAGAAATCTTTTCTACACCACAAGAAACCCTTGATAATGCCTTAGCAGTTCTAGCTTACAAACCAGTTGTTCATTCACTCATTTCGAAATTTATTGTAAAAGTCAAGGGTTTACACACAAGCTCAACGAACCAAAGGAACATACCATAAGAATAATAAAACAAATGTTTGACATATTGGTGTGTTTACGAGTCTATTATTTTCATACCACATTGCTTCATAACTCCAACACGCCAAGATACCTTTTGTGATATTGAAAGTAGCAGGGTTTTGGGTAACCGATCGTATGTGCATGCATTGACGAAGACAACATAGACGTCATTCTGCGTTGCGGTATTCATCATGTCTATTGTGCGACAACTTGTTACTGCTGCCTCAAAAGAGGTATTAATTGATTTTGTTAATCTCTACGTTGAACATGCCTCTACAATGAGTGAAGATCAACAAACGGATATTATTCAGAGTATTGAAGAGTATGTCTTTATTCTGTCATTGTGTATGTATTAATTCTACTTTGCAAAAAGTCCTGACAAGGCATTTCAAACGGCTATTGATGCTCAGTATTTTGACTTGGCACTTGCCATTGTGCAAATCCATTCGGACGACATGAGTCATGAAGATATGTGGTGTCTCCTACAAGACTTTCACGACGACTCAGATAAGGAATTTCACACCATGCTGGAAAACTTTCCCATACCCATTTCCCTCTTTGATGATTGTGACGCTTGCGATGTTATCTCTGGTGAACGAATCCCCAAGCGTCGAAAGACACAAAGAGACGTTAACACCGAGAAGGAAAATGAGGAGGATGAGGAGGAGGATAAAGAAGAAAAGGATGGAACAACAAAGCTACCACAGCAATCAAGTACCAACAACTCGTCTTCAGATGACGATGATGAATAAAACACAATAATGATTGATTCACAGAGTTCCTCATGCGCGTCATGATTGCGCGGTATAGGTGTACCATAGGTGTCACCATAGTCATGCAACACCCAACATTGACCTCAGCTCCTTTCTTGATTCCTTGAGAAGCTCAACTTGTCTCTTGTTTTCACGAATCATCTCTATTATCTTTGCTCTTGCTTTTTCACTCAACACCGTATTATCAGTCTGTATCTCATCACCCTCTTGTGACCTCGTCTGTATTTTATCACCCTCTCGTAACCTCGCTGGGGTTTTATCAGAATCCATAATCTCCTTTTCTTATGTAACATCGTAGCTGCCACAACTTGTGGTTGTAACTCTAGGTCCAAACTCTTTCTTGCAACCACGGTCAACGTCCGAACACCCTGTCCGACCCCTTTGCCCGACGTCCGACCTACCCTACCTTGAGGTCCGGTAATTTTCCTCGGACTCTTAACCAGGTCTCGACCACCCTACCCGACGTCCGAACACCTCTCCAGGTCCCTCTACCCGACGTCCGACATACCCCATTCCAACGTCCGACTACTTTTCTCGGACTATTCTACAAGGTCCGATACAACGTCCGAGATGTTTTTACCCACTTTTTAATCACGGTCCGGATAGGCAAC
>JACCDN010572819.1_pt1 | contig 11359 bp, 11 predicted proteins | sample 7441691 | NCBI WGS metagenome assembly JACCDN01 (sample SAMN15323439, study PRJNA562643) | freshwater metagenome | isolation source: river surface water | place: USA:Blue River Watershed | collected 2017-08-16
GCTCCATCACCAAGTGCAGAAATCGGAATAGAAACGGTTTCTTCCGCTGAAGACAAATCTTTAATTGTATCGCCGTATTTAAAAATCATTTGACCATCGTCAGTTTTATAAACAGCTAAAACTTGAAACAATCGTGAGCTACCTTGAAGAATATCAAAAGTATATGAAGTCGGAGGATTTGTAGCTGTCGCGCAATCCCGACAAGAATCCCAAGAATAAAAAATTGGCGCCATCCCGGATCCATTAATATTCAAAATCACATGTTCCAAAGTTGGAGACGAGGCCGCAGTCATTTTTCCGGAGTTATTTGATAAAGTAGCAGGTAACGTTAAAACTATTTTCGTTCCACTTGTGGATTCCTCACCCTGCGGACGAGTACAAGCTGAAAGCATTAAGAAAAAAAACATTGCGCAAAAAAAATGTGAATTTAACTCAAACTTTGAATTACGAGTAGCTAAGCTTATTTTTTTCAAAAAACCTTCAGCTATGAATCGCATTTAATTGAATCCTCTCAAAGAATTTAAAATCAAAACAAGCAGCTATCTTTTCGACAAAATAAGCAAAATTCTAAAGGCAAATATTTGGTTAATACTTTCGTCCCATTTTGGTAATACGAATTGCTCGGCAATTCGCGCTGCGTTTCATTGTGAGCAGAAAATTCCAAATTGAAACGCATCAAAGGGAGATGAGTTAAAATCACCTTAATGTTTTGAGTGTCGATATTAAGTCCGACCTGCAAGATGCCGAGAAAGACAATGTCTTCCAAATTCAATTTTTGTATTTTTAGTTATCAGAGGTAAGCCAATGAAATTTAAATTTTTAAACAGCCTCAACATCTTTTCGATTTTTATCGTAGCTGGCCTACTCTTTAACAACGCCTGTTCGCGATCACAAGATGCAACATCAACATCTTCAATTCAATTTTCAATTCCAGCTCATATGCAAGGAAGCACCAATGGTCTAAGCGCACAAACAACCCCTCCCGCTGAAACAGACCTTGAACACGTCGTAGTCAACATTTCAGGCTCTGGATTTAATACGATAGCGCAGACTTGGTCCAAAAAAGGATCAGGGATTGGCAGCGACAACAGCGCACCCGTGTTTAGCTTTGATGTTCTGCAAGGCGAGGGTCGTCTTATTCAGGCTATTGCCGTCTATAAAAATGCCGACAACGGTATGGATTTTTATTATGGTGAAACCATTGCTACGCTATACAACGACAATGAATTAATCACCGTCACGCTGGGCGCAGTAGGCAGCTCGACAGGCATGGAGGGATCTATAGAAGGTCGTTATGTTACCGGCACCAGCGCATCCCCCGTATACCCTACAGGCACTCTAACAACAGTGTTCACTCCACCGGGGCGTTCTCCTGTGATCATCGCCCAATCACCAATGACAGATGGTTGGTTTAGCGCTTTCGTATTAAGTGGTCAGAAACTAGACTATTTAATGGATGGCGAATCCATAACTAACGGAGCAAAACAAGTAAGCGATTTTGATACCGTTGGCGAAAACATTCTAGTTACAAAAATCCCACAATATTATCAATTCAATGGCGCAGCGTACGAACTACGCCCAGCCAAAGCCCAGATCCGCGGTTTCTTCGGCCCAGTCGCTAGTGGCGTGAACTTTAAAGTTTGCTATAAAACCAACGCGACTGCTTTGGTTGCAGATTTAATTGGCTTTTGCACCGCAAGCGACGGTACTAACTGCAACGCTTCAGCTAATTTGAAATATGATGCTGTCATAGACACCAATCCCACAGCTACAACTGGCCCAACAGCTCCTTTTGTTGAAAATGGGACTTACGTTCGCGTGGCCGGCGGAGTTAAGTCTTATCAAGTGAGTACAATCTGCTCAGCTGCAAGTTCAAACATATGGACAATCCCAAGCGGGGATATTCATAGGTTTTTAATGGATCCAACAACGTCAAGTCCTTCGTTTTCTAAAGAGATCCAAGGGGCTCTAAATACTCCCACTATGAAAGGATCATGCTCCACCAACTGTTCGTTTGCGAGTCGGATGTTGCCAGGGATAACTGCACTAACTTACGATTTTTACGCAATGACAAAAGATGCAATCGACTTTCTTTCTTATGATGGACACAGTGGAATAAACTGCAACAAAATGTTTCCTTCTCTAGATGGAAACAATGCAGTTATTATTGGTACAGTAACTAAAGTTAAATCTTTGTCAGTATCTAGCAACTACACTGTTAACACTACAACAACAGCAAGTATTGCCCCAGGCGCCGAAGTGACGGCTCTGAATGGTGATGCCAATGCAAAAGTTGTCGTATGTCCAAGGCGCTCTGCCGCTGGTGCGGAGCCTTTTCTTCCTGGGGCTGAATACTATGGGAATTAATTCTGCGAAGGCACTCTAATCGCGGGTAAATAACCCAGACAATCGCCCGCCAAGTTTTTTTAAAACTCCGTCGCGGGCTTTTGTTTCTCCAGACTTTTTAGCTTTTCGCGCCCCGCGAGTTGCTGGCAATCGAGACTGCGACATCTCGGAAATTTTCTGATCCATCATCTGCATTTTTTCTTTTAAAAACTGCAATTCCATTTCCAGTTTGATTTTGCTCTCTATTAACATCGTTTTTTCTTGTTCCCAAGCTTGTGAAGATTCACTAACCCACTGTCTGCCAATAAAATATTGCGGAGTCAGACCCGGAATCTTTTCATTCAATGTCATATACCACTGCAAGGCGCGATAAATAATCGGTGGAGCTTGTTCTCCAGTTTTCGTCCATCGGGTCCAGGCGCTGGGGTCGACCATTAAAAGCTGAGCCATTTTTCTTTGCGAAAGACCCAGGTCCAAACGGACTTTTTCCAAATCCCCGCCCAGCTGTTTTTTAATAACTAAAACCTGAGCATCATAATGCATTCGATTCGAACTCTTGGCGCGAGTTTTTACCGAATCAGTATCGCCTTCCAAATTATTTAAGGAATTTTTATTAGTAGAATTTTGACCCGGTAAAAATTCTGGTTCCATTTGCATTCCAATCCCCAAAAATAGGTTTTAAATAACTGTTCAAAAAAAACGTTAAATAACCACTAAAAATGCACTCTTTTTGAGTGGTTATTTAAGCAAAAAAATATCAGCAAAATTAAATCCCGATTTGAACTCAAAAAAAGCACAAACCAAAAGCTCGTAATTTAATCTTCAAAAAGTCGTCGAGATCTAGGAATAAAATCTGCGTACAAAATCCGACGAAAATCATAATCAAAAAACCAGTTAAAAAAGCAGCTACAAGCTCTCGTCAGATAAATCTAATTTCCCAACCTCTAAACAACACCAATCTATCAAAAACCAAATCAAGCCACAACTGCAATGCTGTATTTCACAACTTTATATAGTCATATCACAACAAAAAGCATTGTGTTTCACATTACTGACATTGACGCATCGTATTTTTTATCGATTTAAACATCTGAAATCACTGAATTTTTATCAAATACATACCTCAATACCCCGTTTTTCAATTCAGACTAAAGCTTTTAGTTATATTCCACAGTGCTAACTATATGATTTAACAAGTATTTATTTTGCATCAACATTTTCACTTTTACCGATCGCCGATATGATTATGTGCGTTAATGCTTTTGTCTAGGTGTAAAAAATTGACTCGTCGGTTTTTGTTTGCTGAAATTTACACATTGAATCATCAGGAATAATCAAAAATGGCTGCTGCGCGTTATTATCTAAATAAAAACAAGTATCTCCTCCCTCCAGAGGTCGATCGACTGCGCAAAATTTTAAACGATTATTCACTCACCGACAGCCGCAATTGTTTGATGATAAGTTTAGCGCTCAGAACTGGAGCTCGCGCCCAGGAGCTTTTAAACATCCAGAAAGCAGATTTAAATCATTACGATCAAAGCGTATTAATTCGCGGAATCAAGGGCAGCAATGACCGGGAAATTCCTCTTCACGCACAGTTTTATCAAAGCCTGCACAAATTCAGCGAAGAGGTCAGCGGAACCACTATTTTTCCAATTAGCTACAATAGGCTTTATCAAATTTGGGAGTTCTATCGCCCGACACCAAAAAAATTCCACTCGCTCAGACATACATTTGCCATCGAGCTTTATCAAAAGACCAAAGACTTGCGCTTGGTCCAGGTAGCCTTGGGACACAGAAATATTACGAACACGATGATTTATGCGGATTACGTCTATTCACAACAAGAACTTAGAAAGCTGATTCTTTAAGCTCTTCAGACAAACGTTTGATTTGTTCTTTATTTGATTCCAACTTGTTTTTTCGCTGTTTTTTATCTTGTTTCCAAAAATCTTTATTGGACTCGGCTACCATTTGCTCAGCCTCTTTTGGTGCTTCAATTTTTTCACGGGCCACAGTTCCCGGCACGCTTTGATCCAACTTGATTCCAGCTTGCTCGCTCAGCGATTTTCTCAATTCATCAGTATTGCTCTGACTCTCTTTAATCATATCATTAAACTCAGATGATTTTTTATGAAGCTGATCCAGCTGAGGGCTTGCAAACGCGGCATGAAAAGACATAGCCACAACTAGGCTTAAAACTGCAAATATGAGTTTATTTTCATTGTTGCTCTGATTGTTATTTTGATTCTTTACAGTATTTTGTCTTTTCATAAATCCTCCATCACATACCTATGAAAAGCAAAACCAAGACCAAAAAAAACACAAAAAAACCTGCCTAAAACGAATCTGCTCAATTACAGCATCAATTATTCAGCACCCTAGACCTCTCAGTCAAAAATGACAAATTTCGCCAGCCACCGTCTAATATTTAAACGACCCAAACCCTCTTTCTTCTTTTTGCGGAGGCCTGGGTTAGTATTAGTTTTTGTTATAGAACCACCTGAGTGCGATCTAGCCCCGATTTGGTGGGAAATATAGCCTTAAAACGATTCACACCTAGTAATCGAGAGCTTTTGCATTTACTTAATGGTTATACATATGTTATAACTAATGTAATACGGAGGATTTATGAGAAAAAAACTTTCAGCGGTCGGCAATAGCTTTGGTTTAGTCATTGAGAAGCCTATTCTAGAACTTTTAAAAATTGACCGCGATACCGAACTCGAAATGAGCACGGACGGCGCCCGATTGATTATTGAGCCCATTCGTTCAGGTAAAAAAGGCCTGAGAGCTTCAGCTGAAAAGATCATGAAGAAACATGACTCTACTTTTCGAAAGCTTGCAAAGTAAGTTTCGATGGAGTTTCGATTTCTATCTTTAGACGATGTTTTAGAGTTACACGAAATGCAGCTCGAAAGTTATGGCGGTGCGACTGGCATTCGCGATCGCGGACTTCTTGAGTCTGCGGTCATGATGCCACAAGCATCATTTGGTGGCGAGTTTGTTCATAAGGGCGTCTTTGAGATGGCCGCAGCCTACGCGTTTCATATCGCAGAAAATCAACCGTTCATAGATGGAAACAAAAGAACCGCGCTTGCTTCTGCACTGGTATTTTTAGATTGGCAGGACATTGAGATCAATGATCCTCAAGAAGAACTTTATAGCGCCATGATTGGCTTAGCTCAGAAAACTTTAGACAAAGCAGGGCTTGCCGTCCTTTTTCAAGAACTATCAAAGTAACTGATCCGAACGCTGCAACTCATCTTTCAAATTTCAGAAAATCTAGATCCAAAACAGTCGGTACAATTGATTTATCTTCTGACGCAATTCTGCGTTTTTGAATTCAAATGATCAGTCACTAAACATGTAGCTAATATGAGTGCAAAGATTTTTTCATTTCTCGCGCCATGGCCTAGGTCTTTTCCATAAGAAACCCTTATAGTCATTTATCTCAAAATCTAGTTTTCCACTCAAACTCCACAGAAATTAGAATGATCCCGTCTCAAATTGAGTCGCCGACAAAAAACTCCAACTTAATCCCGTGATCATTTTCATGAAATCGAGACATAGGCATGTCGATAACTCACGAGATGCTAAAGATTCCTGACACCATTACGGAGCAGGCTCAACAACCGTTTTTCGCAGCGAGGTCGTTCGATAGGCGTCAAGCAAACTCACGCGTTTATCTTCAAAATAATAAGCCCTAATTAAGGGGATATAATGTCTGAGATCGCCAGCCGTCAGAAAGCCCGTGCGCTGGGGCTCTACAACTTTCCAAACTCCTGGTTCAATTTCAATCTCATTCCAAGCATGCATGCCTATCGATTTATCCTGCAGATAATATCCACCGATAATTCGCGTCGGCACCCCGGCGGCTCTGGCAATGGCCGCGAATAAAACAGCATAATGCTGACAGACACCTTTTTTGCGATCCAAAGCTTCCCTTGTCGTCAAAGGTCTGATGGTGTCATCGTTTACCATGTCATAATCGTATTTATAATTTTCTTTTAGATATTTTAATATCAACTGTGCTTTAGATAGATTTCCGTAGACTTGAATTTTAATATTATTGGCTATCTTTTGAATCTCAGGCAAATCCGTTTGAACAGTATCATTACCAATTAAATCCATCGAATTAGAAACAAACTCCGAATTTCTAATTGTCCCCGAGCTGTTTTCTTTCAACACATAAATGAAATTTCCGTTTTCATTTTTTTGACTGACCACCTGCCAATAAGCCCCTAAATGTTCGTAATCAAGAGCTTGCACGTCTTTCAATTGAATCACATCGTGCGCAGCCAAATAACCTTCAGGTAAGTTTACACGATTATTTTGCAAAACTTCTTTGCCACTCCCCAGACGGATTGCAGACCAAATAGTTTGTGGAACTTCCCAGCTTACATCAGGCGAGCCAACTGTCAGAGAATTAGATATTTTTTTCTCACTATCTTGACCGGAAGCAGTTGTTAAAAAAAGTTTTCCTTCAACAAGAATATGCCACTTACTACTTTTTAACATCAAATCTAAACCGAATTTATTCACCACTTGATCTGGTGTTTTTTCCATTTTCATTTCCATCAAGCCATAATATGGCGAATAGTAATAAATCTTAATTATTGAAAATAACGATTCCATGTCGGTAATTCGAGATGTATCAATTGTTTCATCTAATTTAAACCCAGCTAGCCATCCCCCCGCAGGAACCGAAAAATCATAACTATTTTCTTTAACTTGATCTACATAGCGGTCCACTGTTTTCATTTTATAATGTTTTACACCGACGGACTCTGTAGACACCAAAGAGCTTTTAACAAGCTTGAGCTGACATTCAGAATCAACATTGTAACTTTGAGAAATTGAATAATTTCGTACTCCATCTTCCATTTCGAAAGACAAATTTAACTTAAACGGAAATGCCGAATCAGGATCAGCAATAGACAAGCCATAAGACATTGACTGCTTGCCTATCGAAATTCCAGATCCTGTAGATTCAGAGCTGCTACTGTAGCCAACTCCTACGCTAGTCACTTGATCAACTTTTTCAGAAAAACGATAAGAAGTGTTTCTCAACTGATTTTTCACGCCATTTGCTAGTGCAATTTCGTTTTCAAGCCCAGCTACCGGTTGCATGACAAACGTTCGCTCAAGCATTTTTTGTCGCAGTTGATATTCACAACCAGACTGGCTTTCGGTAAGAATATTAACGGCAGTTCCACGAGATTTAGAATCCTCATGCGGAGTGCAAGCAGAAAGAAAAAATAAGGATACGACACCTAAAAATAACAGTCTAAAATTTTTCATAATACTACGCTATTACCACGCAGCATGAAGCAGCTAAATCACTATAGCTGCAGACCTTAAAAATATAACAAAAATTGCCAACTTTTATACATACTTTCACGATCGTCAAAATTCTAGACACTAAAACAAACAACTATCAAAATTCACAAGAAATATTTTCCCTGCGGAAGTCATATTATACATCAAAAGAACCAGCAGACTTCTCTTTGAAGATGCAGTAGCCATACATTAGTCCAGTGATTTAAAATGCGATTTTTACCGATATTCAAACTGCAGAACGGAGTATCAGTTTTTGAAAAAAATATGTTTTCTATTTTTATTCATTTCATTTTTTACGGATAAACTTAAGTCACAGTTTTTCGGTTACTTACTCATTGTCACAGCTTGTTCTTTACCAATTTCTTGTGGCTTTAAAAATACAGAATATTTATTTCTGAATCCACAATCATCAAGCACCTCTGCAACTGTCACAACAACAACTAGCTCAACAACGACCACTGTCGCTGCTGTTGCCTGTAATGATCTAAATCTTGCAGAGCTCGGCGTTCATGCCCAGGTCACCGGCACAGTGACTGCTGGCAAAACCGTGACTTATTCAAGATCAGCAGGCTCTGGTAGCAACTCGGGTAACTATGAATACTTTTTCGATGCTGCTCGCAATCCTGTTTCGACTGGAGTCTATTATTTAGAGTACACTATAAGCAACATCAATGACTCAGGAACTCATTGGACAGATACAGGAATTGCAATCAGCAGTTCTGATTTACAAAACTCAATTGCTATTTTAGCTGACCCTTCCGTACCAATGATATATGTGGTCAAGTCTACAAACGGGGCCAGTAACGTTGCCATACTAAATAATACATTAAACATTCGTACCCACTTGCCATACACAATTGGAATAACTTTTTACACAACAACAGGTCAGATGCGATACCAAGATTCAGAAGGAAACTCTGGCATCGCAGAGACAAACGCAAATTTAATAAGTAACGCCACATTACTTATAGCGGCTATTGGCGGCATACAAACCACCAGTGACACAGTGGCTGCAACCTATAATATCAAACAAAATGCCTTTGCATTAACTCCTCCTAGCAGCACCACCGACATCTGTGGCAATGCTTTGTAAGCCGAGAATCAAACAGTTGAGTTTTTTTTACTGTTGCCATACAATCTGCACATGCCAATTCAAACAATTTTCCCCAGCTTTATTTACTCTGACAAGTTAACTAAAAACACGCGTGTTTTGAACGCCCTGAATAAAGAGCTTCGCATTGAAACCGAACAAGTTCGCAAATATGACAAACAGGGTCTTGATTGGAGTTCTGAGAATTACCCAAACGGATACACTTCTTATGCAAGCTCTACAGAGGGCTTGGATAAGATGCATTTATTCAGTTCAACTTTTGCTGACCTAGAAAAAATGATTCGCCCTCATGTCGCTAAATATGCCAAACATTTACAAATGGATTTAAAAGATCGACAATTGGTTATGAGCAATATGTGGATCAACATCATGCCCCCTGGCGCTCAACACACGATGCACATTCATCCATTATCAACAGTCAGCGGAACATATTATTTAAATACCCCTAAAAATTGCAGTTCGATTAAATTTGAAGATCCACGAATGGTTTGTTTTATGGCATCTCCTCCGCGCAAAACAAATGCACGTCCAGAGAATCAAAGATTTATTCATTTTCATCCTCAATCTGGACAAGTTTTTCTTTTCGAAAGCTGGATGAATCACGAGGTCCCAAAAAATAACACCAAAGATCCCAGGGTCAGCATCAGTTTTAATTATGATTGGGTGTAACCAATGAGTTTGCTGAATATCATTGGGAAAAATGTCGGAAAATCTTTCGTATCAAACCAGTCCAACGAGAACAATAAAATTCAAACTGCAAAATTCCAGACAAAAGATGGCAATGAAAATCAAAATGACTATCACAGCGAAAGCCACAACAAAAACCATCAAAAAAATTTTCGACAAATCTTTAAAAAATTAAATTTTGAATTATTACCAGGTCAATTTCATAGCCTGCTTGGCCCGTCAGGTTGTGGAAAATCAACGTTATTGCGTCTGCTAGCAAATCTAGATCAACCCAGCAGCGGCGAAATTCTAAATTCAAAATCATTAAGCAAAGCTATGGTCTTTCAAGAGCCCAGACTCATTCCTTGGCTGAACTGTGCCGAAAACATTTTGCTGCCAACTAAATTAGGCAGCAGTACTAAACTCAGCACTAACCTACAGGATCTTTTAAGCTTATTAGATCTCAACTCTGCACAGACTCAATATCCAGAACAATTAAGCGGCGGCATGAAAATGCGCACAGCTCTGGCGCGCAGCCTGATCTTGCAACCACAACTTTGGCTTTTGGACGAGCCACTGTCCGCCTTGGATGAACCCACCAGATTGAATCTGCAAACACAAATTCGTAATATCCAACAAAATCAAAATCTCACAGGAATTTTTGTCACACACTCGATCGAAGAGGCTTGTTATTTATCTGATACAATTTTTTTATTTCACCATTCACATGAAAAACTGATTCGCGTAGATATCAATCTGCCAAAAATTCGAAACAATGATCTGCGCGAACAAATCGATTTTTTTGAAGAATGCAAACGCGTCAGACAAATCTTTAAAAGCGAGTGCTTTCAATGAAAAATTGGAACTCAAAAAACAAAATTGCCTCAGCTGTACTTTTATTTGTTGTGATTTTTTTTTGGTGGCTGATCTGTAAAAATCAATGGCTGCCATCTTATATTGTGCCCTCACCATTTCAGGTTTTATCAACGCTCATTGAACTGCGTACTGATTTTTATTCAGCTACGATCAGCACCTTCACCTCGGCCCTGATCGGCTTTTTAGCTAGCGCCATATTAGGTTACATTTTAGCAGTCATATTCTCTTTCTACTCGGTACTTAGATCTGCAATTTTACCTCTAGCCGTTTTTTTCCAAACTGTTCCAATCATCGCCATAGCCCCTTTGTTGGTTATTTGGTTTGGATTCGGCGAGCGCACAGTTCAGGTTTCTGCATTCGTAGTTTCTTTTTTTCCAGTTCTAGCAAGTTCCTTGGTTGGCTTAGCCAGTGAAGATATCCAGCTCTTAGAAATGTTAAAGGTCTACGATGCCAATAAAATTCATATTTTTTGGCATCTTAAAATTCCAAACAGTTGGCCCTTTGTTTTTTCTGGCCTGCGCGTTTCATCCGGCTTGGCAGTTATTGGCGCCATTGTCGGTGAATTTGTTGCCGGAGGTGGCCTTGGTGGCTTGATAGATTCGGGTCGCTCACAACAAAGAGTAGACATTGTTTTTGCTTCTATTTTTCTTTGCTCAGCACTGGGCTATATTCTTTTGTTGTTGGTTCAGCTCACTTCTCGCTTGATGCAGCTCAATAGACCTTACTTTAAATCCGAAACCCTAGGAATATAAGCAGCTGATCAAATACGGACACGCCTCAAGGAGTTCTTATGAATTTAAAATTCCCCATCGCCTTATTTACATTACTGCTCACAATTATTTGTACGACTTCATTTAATGCCAATGCCAATGTAAACGCCAAGGTCAGCACCAAGATCAAGCTTGCCTTGAATTGGAAAGCCGAACCACAGTTCGGCGGCTTCTATGCAGCAGCTGAACAAGGATTTTTTAAAAAACAAGGTTTAGACGTTGAGATCCTGCAAGGGGGCTCCGGCAC
>JACCDN010910404.1_pt1 | contig 11359 bp, 9 predicted proteins | sample 7441691 | NCBI WGS metagenome assembly JACCDN01 (sample SAMN15323439, study PRJNA562643) | freshwater metagenome | isolation source: river surface water | place: USA:Blue River Watershed | collected 2017-08-16
AACCAAACCGGGTTTGGTAGCTCTTCTGAGTTCTCGGCGGTTACTTTTGGAGCCTTAGGCTTTGCGACCTTGGCTGGCTTCTTGCGACTAGTTGATTCAGGCATAACCGTAATTCTATCGGTTTGGGGTTTAGAACTTAACCATCGGAGATAACGACTTTGCACGCTCTGCAGCACCCTTTAGGCCGATTGATTCGAGCCAGTTGCCGAGCATTTGGTAGCCACCCTCGGTTAGCACCGACTCGGGGTGGAACTGAACACCATAAATCGGCAGGGTCTTGTGCTGCAGACCCATGATGACGCCACCCTTTGAGTTTTCACCCTTGGCGGTGCGGCTGGTGACGATCAGATCTTCTGGAACGGTTGAATCGACAACCGCGAGCGAGTGATAGCGCGTGGCCGTGAAGGTGTTTGGGACATCCTTGTAAACCAAAGAATCGTCGTGGGCGACCTGCGAGGTTTTGCCGTGCATTAGCTCTTCGGCGCTGGTCACGGTTGCGCCCATTGCCTCGGCGATCGACTGGTGACCAAGGCAAACGCCGAATACCGGCTGACCTGACTTGAGCGCGAGCTTGACAACCGGAATCGAAAGGCCCGCCTCGGCCGGAGTGCCTGGGCCCGGGCTAATCAGCACGGCATCATATTTTGCAACCAGAGCAGGCAGTTCGGCCTCAGAAACCACATCGTTGCGAAGCACCTCGGTTTCGGCGCCAAGCTGCTGAAGATAGCCGTTCAACGTGTAAACGAAGCTGTCGTAATTGTCGAGAACCAGAATTTTGACCATGTTGACCTACTGGTTACAGCCCACATAGAGAACGATGGCCGAACGCTGATCTGCCAATCCCGGCAAGATCGACTGGTCGGTCACGATGGTGCCGGTGGTGCCGGTGCAGACATCCTTGGTGGTGATTGAAACCGTGAAGCCCACCTCGACGCTAGACATGATGTCGCGTGCCTCGCTGATGCTGAGGTTGCGAACGTCGGGAACGTTGACCTTGCCGTTTGAAATGATGAGGTTGACCACGGTGCCTTCGGCAACCTGCGAGTTGAAGACCGGGTCGGTCGAGATGACCTTGCCCGCCTCGACCGTTGGGCTGGCGGCCTGGGTGATAGTGCCAAGGGTTAGTTTGGCTGTGGCTATTGCGGTTGCGGCCTCGGCCTCGGTCATGCCGGCCAAGTTTGGCAAGGCAACGGTGTTTTTGCCAGACGAAACATAAACAGTAATCACTGTCTTTTCGGGAACCTTGGTGCCGGCAACCGGGTCGGTGCGAATGATGGTGTCGGCGGGTACGGTTTCGCTTGCCTCATAAATCTTTGAAACCATCAGCCCCTGTTGGGTGATGGTCACATAGCCGTCTTGATAAGTTGCGTTGACCACGTTGGCGACTTCAACACCCGAACCCCCAGGGGTTACGTTGAGGTTAAAGCTGCCCAGGGTGAACAACCAAACAATCAAACCAACCAGGATGACCGCAGCGGCAGAACCGCCACCCCACAACAGGCGAGGAGATGGTTTGCCCGACTTTGCGAAAGATTGCGCTGCACTTGCGTTTGAACCCGTGTCGGTTGGAAGCTCGACGCCGAGGGTCGCAAACGGGTTGGTCATTGGCTCGCTGAAAACCTCGGTTGGGTTTGAGGCCGGCGGGGTAGCGATTGGTACTGAAACCGCTGAGGCCGGCTTTTCTGGTGCCACGTATGCCTGCGGCATCACGCTGGTGGCATCGCGAGAGGCTTCGGCCAGCAGGGCCTCAAAGTCGTCTTCGACAACCTCGGGAATCGGACTTGGTTCAACCTCGACAACTGGCTCGACGCTTGTATTTTCAGCTTCGAGCAGGCTACCAAAGAGTGCTTCAGCGTCGTTCTCTGGCGAGACCTCGTCAACCGACTCGGGCTCAATAACCGGGTCAACCTCGGCAGGTGCCTCGACCACGGCGGTCGGTGCGGTGAACGGCGAACCGTTTGCGGCAGCAACCAGGTGCTCGCGGAACTCTTCGGCACTCTGGAAGCGCTCGTTGCGGTCTTTAGCTAGCGAGTGCAAAACCACCTGATCTAGCTCAGGTGAAATGCTCTCGTCGAACTGCGAAGGAACCGGCACTGCCTCTGAAACGTGCTGATAGGCAACCGAAACCGCGGTCTCACCCTTGAAAGGTGGGCGGCCGGTAAGCATTTCGTAAATCAAAACACCGGTTGAGTAAAGGTCGGTGCGAGCATCAACCGACTCACCCTTGGCCTGCTCTGGCGAAAAATACTGTGCGGTGCCCATGATGCCACTGGTGTGAGCCATGGTTGCCGATGAGTCCGAAACGGCGCGGGCAATGCCGAAGTCCATCACCTTCACGGCACCGGTTTCGGTGATCATGATGTTGGCCGACTTGATGTCGCGGTGAACTACACCGGCGCGGTGTGAAAATTCGAGAGCGGTCAAAACTCCGCTGGCATAGTCGATGACTTCTTGGCGGGTTAGGCGACGCTCGTGCATTAGATCGCGAAGCAGCTTGCCCTTCACGAACTCCATAACGATGAACGGGTGTTTTAGTTCGTTGCCGTGAGAATCGGTGGTGATGTCTTCTCCGGCGTCATAAACACGCACGATGGTTGGGTGGGCCATGCGAGCCGAAGCCTGTGCTTCTTGACGAAAGCGTGCTTCGAAGCTTGGGTCGTTGGCAAGATCAGACTTGAGCAACTTGATTGCAACGGTTCTGCCCAAGCGAGTGTCAACGCCCTCATACACATCGGCCATGCCACCGCGACCAATGAGTTGACCCAACTCATAACGGCCTGCGATTACCCGCTGGTTTTCAGACAACTTGCACTCCACTCTTGATGAAACTTCGATTCCCAAGTCTACGCAAATAGCCTGAGAAAACACCTAGGGCAGGGGGCTGCCCTCGCTTTGAAACCTTATTGTGACGGGGTTGGCGACGGGGTTTCAGATGCGGTGTCGGCAACGTAGTAGAAGATCTCGATGGTTGATCCAGACAGCAGGTTGCCAAGTGGCTTGGCGTCATAGACATCCATGACCCTTGGGTCGTCGGCCGGCACAATTTCGCCGGGGCTAGCCAAAACTTTGAGACCCTTCTCGCTCAACAAGGTTTGAACATCGACAACATTTTGACCCTCGATGTCGCTCAGCAAGACCATGACGTTGGTTGGGCTGGCCGAAGGTGTCGGCGATGCTGAGGCGGTGGCAGTTGCCCAACCCGGCACCGTGACGGTCTCGGTTGGGGTTGGCTGCATCGAAGTGGTGATGATGGCAATCACGATCGAAAGCGAGGTGACGGCGATAACGGCAATCAGCGCAATCCAAGGCCAAACCACCGGCTGCTGAATTGGCGAAGGCGCGGTAGTTGCCGCGGTTTCGATTATGGCGGTGCGATCGCTCACAGTTGGCTGTTGCAAAAGCTGGGTTGCCGCCGAATTAATCGGCGCAGTGGTCATCATCGACTCTGCTCGCTTGGCAAGTGCCAACGCGCTCTCTGGGCGCTGGTTTGGCTTCTTGGCAAGACAGCTCATCACCAGGTTGGCGATTCGCGGGTCAATGTTTGCTGGCAGCGCCGGCGGGGTTTCGTTGATCTGTGCCATCGCGATGGCCATCTGAGATTCGCCGGTGAAAGGTCGCTTGCCGGCTAGAGCCTCATAAGCAACGATGCCCAGCGAATAGATGTCGGTCGACGGGCTGGCCGGTTTGCCGGTGGCCTGCTCTGGCGATAGGTATTGCACGGTACCCATCACCTGGCCGGTCGCGGTTAGACCAACCTGGTCGGCAACTCGGGCAATGCCAAAGTCGGTGATCTTCACGTGGCCCTCTGGCGTGATCAAAAGGTTGCCCGGCTTAATGTCGCGGTGCACCAGCCCAGCCTCGTGCGCTTCGAAAAGGGCGCGGCCAGTCTGCGCAATTATGTCGAGCACCTTGTCACCCGAAAGCGTTTTTTCTTTTTCAAGGATGCGAGCCAGTGAATCACCTGGCACGAGCTCCATCACAAGGTAGGCGGTTCCGGAATCTTCGCCGTAGTCATAGACGTTTGCGATGCCCTCGTGGTTTACCATCGCGGCGTGACGTGCTTCGGTGCGGAAACGCTCGAGGAACCCAGGGTCACCCATGAACTCTTGCTTCAAAATCTTGATGGCAACATCGCGCAGGATGACTTCATCCTGGGCCTGCCAAACCTCGCCCATGCCGCCAATGGCAATTCGGCTGATCAGTTTGTATCGGCCGCCATAGAGCTTGCCTACTTCTGGATTCACTTTTGCAACACCGCCCGCATAACCTTCTGGGCAACCGGTGCCGCGAGCGAGTTGCCGCGACCTGATTGACCCATACCCCCACCATCTGCAATCACAACGGCAACGGCAACCCTGGGGTTGTTTGCCGGCGCAAAACCTGTGAACCAAAGCGTGTATGGCTCGCCATCGCCGTTCTGGGCGGTTCCGGTTTTGCCGGCTACCTCGACGCCCTTGATTTGGCCGTTGCTCGAAACACCTCGTGAAACTGCGCCCACCATCATCGCGTTGACTTTGGCGGCGGTGGCCGACGACATCGGCTGAGAAAACACCGATGGGCCGGGCTGGTTCAAAATCGTAAAGTTTGAAGATTGCACGTTTTCAATCAGATTCGGCTTCATCAGCACGCCCTTGTTGGCGACCGCGGCGCTCACCATGGCCATTTGAATTGCCGTAACGCGAACATCAAATTGTCCGAAAGCCGAGAGCCCGGTTTGGGCGGCATCCATGCCGGTTGGATATTTTGAAGCGCTGGCAGTCATTGGAAACTGCACCTTTTTGCCAAAACCAAATAGCTCAGCCTGGGCGCGAATTCGATCTTGGCCAAGCTCTATGCCCAGTTGGGCAAACGGCACGTTGCAAGAGAATCGCAGGGCGTCGGCGATCGAAACCGTGGCCTTGCCACCGCACTTGCCTTCGCCCGAGTTTTGAACAAACGTGTTGGTGCCCGGCAGCTGAAATTTGACCGGGTTCGGAATCTGAGACTCCGGGGTGTACTTGCCGCTCTCGATGGCTGCCGCTGCAACCACAATCTTGAACACCGAACCTGGGGCATACAACTCGGTAGAGGCTCGGTCGAGAAGCGGCCCATTCTTGTTATTCAGCAAGTCTTGGTAATTGGTCTTTGACTCGGTGCCGGAGTGCACCGAAAGTGAGTTGGCATCGAAGCTTGGTTTTGAAACATAGGCCAGCACGTTGCCGTTGGTGGGGTCAATTGCAACCACGGCACCCTTTAGATCGCCAAGCGCATCCCAGGCCGCTTTTTGCACCTGTGGGTCAATGGTCAATTCAACCGAGGCACCCTGAACCGGGCTGCCCGAAAGCAGAGCGCTGATTTGCTCAAAGAACTGCGATGAGTTCTTGCCCGATAGGAAAGAATTCATGGCCGATTCGATGCCGGTGGCGCCTTGGTTAACGCTGTAGAAACCAGTCACCGATGAATACATTTGACTGGCGTAGGTGCGCTGGAATCGGTAAACGTCGTCGGAGCGCTTGCTGATTGCGATGGCCTTGTTGTCGACCAAAATGGCGCCACGCTGAGTTTTGTAGCCGTCATAAATTGACCGCACATTGCGCTGATCGGCCGTATACGAATCGGCACCAATCACCTGGATGCCCGTCGTGGCCACAAACAGGCTCAGGAACATCAAGAAGATCAAAATGCTGATGCGTTTCAGCTCGCGGTTCATGCAACACCTCGCGAATTGTCACCGGTTGAACTGCCAAGGCGGGCGCTGTCAGAAATGCGCAGTAGCAAACCGATGATGATCCAGTTGGCAATCAGTGATGAACCGCCGGCGGCTAGCAGCGGGGTAGTCAAACCGGTCAGCGGAACTACGCGGGTCACGCCACCGATAACAATGAAGCACTGGAGAGCTATGGAGAACGCCAACCCGGTGGCAAGCAACTTTGAAAAGTCATCTGGGTGACTGAAGCCGATGCGAATGCCACGGGAAACCAGCAGTAGGTAGAGGGTCAGAATGGCAAAGACACCAACTAGACCAAGTTCTTCGGCAAGTGAAGCAAAGATAAAGTCGCTCTCGGCAAGAGGCACCAACTGCGGAATTCCTCCACCTAGGCCGGTTCCTTGAATGCCGCCGTGAGCCATTCCGAAGATGCCCTGAGCCAACTGATAGCTGCCACCGATGGCATCGTAGTTTTCTTGTGAGAACGGGTTTAGCCAAGAGTCGATTCGGCCGGCAACGTAATCCATGAGGCGGCTGGCAACCAGCGCGCCGGTTAGGAACATGCCCATACCGACAATCACATAAATGGCCCTGCCGGTGGCAACGTAAATTAGCACGATAAAGATGCCGAAATAGAGAAGCGATGTTCCGAGGTCTCGCTGAATAATCAACACCAAGAGGCTGGCTGCCCAGATCATCACAATTGGCCCAAGCTCGCGGGCGCGGGGAATGCGAATGCCAAGAATCTTGCGGCCAACCACTGCAAGTGATTCTCGTCGGTTAACCAAGTAGCCGGCAAAGAAAATCGTCAAAGCGATTTTGGCCAACTCACCGGGCTGGAAAGTGAGACCACCGATTGAGAGCCAGAGCCTTGCTCCGTTGATGGTCGTGCCGATAACCGGAAGCATCGGCGAAAGCAGCAGCACGGCACCGATCAACATCGAAAGGTAAACATAGCGACGCAGGAACAGGTGGCTTGGCACGTAGATGATCACTGCCGCCGCGGCTGCCATTGCTAAAGATGTCCAGATGACTTGCTTCAAGCCAAAGAGTTCGGTGCCTCCGTTGGCCAGTGTGGCTAGGTCGAGCCGGTAGATAATCGACAATCCGAGGCCGTTGAGAACCACGGCGATCGGCAAAATCAGCGGGTCGGCCTCACTGGCTCGAAGCCTGAGGATTGAGTGCATGACCAGCGCAAAGAAACTCAGCGGCAACCAGTAGAGAAAGAATTCGGGGGTCAGAACTTCGATGGTTGAAAGTTGAATTTGGGCGAGCTGAAAAGCGTTTAGGCCAACAGCCAGCAACAAAAGAGCACCCTCGAGGTTTCGGTTGCGTGGCACAACTCGCATGATGCGAGGCAGGTTTGTGGGGTTGGGCAAGGTAGTGCCGACGAGGTTAGTCATTTGGCACCGACAGCTTAATTTGCTCAACGATGCGCTTGGCATCTTCGAGGTCAGCGGCAATGATGGCTCGCTCAACCAGACCAGCTTGATATTCCCCGAGGCTAGACACCTCGATGGTTGTCTCTTGGTAAACCCTCGAGAACTTGAACGGGCCAAACGACTCTTTGATGCCCTTGTAGATGGTGACGTGACCGTTTAGCGAGCTGACGTAATAAAGGGTCTGGGTGTAGTTGTAGACGCCGATCACGCCCATGACTAGAGCCACGGTGATTGCTGCTACGGTCGCCAGCTGGCGAATCTTGCGCCAGAAAATGCGAGCGTGAGTCTCTTTCAGAATCTTCTCTAGGTATTCGTCAGACTCTGGCACATAGTCGGTTGGGTCTTCTGTGCGGCCAAGAATGAGGTCTGGCAGGTTGAGTGGGTTGAGCACCTTCAAGAATCGGCGGCCCTTGCGCTCGTCAATCACAATGTCGTTGGCGCTTGAGCCAACAAATTTGGCGCTCGGGGTGAAGTCGGTTTTGAGTGAGGCGTTAACCACGTCGACCACAACCACGGTCACGTTATCGGGCGCACCAAATTCGAGCGCCTCGCCAAGCAGCAGTTCGGTTGCCTCAGATGCCTCAATCTTCGAAAGCAAAATGCGGTCGCTGATGTCTGGTGGCACAAAACCGCTCAAGCCATCTGAGCAAAGCAACCAGCGGTCGCCCGGCTTAGTATCAAAAGTCTCTAGGTCAACCTCAGGAAATTCTTCGACATCGCCGAGCACTCGCATCAGCACGCTGCGGCGCGGGTGAACAAGCGCCTCGGCCTCGGTAATGCGACCGGTGTCGACAAGGCGCTGAACAAAGGTGTGGTCTTTAGTCATCTGCTTAACCACGCCGTCGCGGGCCAGATAAATTCTCGAGTCACCGACGTGGCCGATGGTCACCTTGTCGCCGGTAAAAATGATGCCGCTGAACGTGGTTCCCATTCCGGCGAGCTCTGGGTGTTCGGCAACGGTGGCGGCCAAAACGCTGTTGGCCTCCCAGATGATGTCTTTGAGTGCTTTGCCCGCTGTCTCGGCATCGGGGTAGCGCTCGTCGGCGCGAGCAATGCGCTGAGCACACAGTGCCGAGGCAATGTCTCCACCGGCATGACCACCCATGCCGTCGGCAACAAAGAACAGGTTGTAACCGGCATAACCAGAGTCTTGGTTGCTCGAGCGCACGCGACCGATGTCGCTGCCCGCATAACTAAGAGTCTTGATTGCCATCGAAAGCCTTAGGCTCGCAGCTCAAAAACGGTTTTGCCCACTCGAACCGAGGTGTTCAGCTTGACCACCGCTGGGGTGCCAACGCGCCCGCCATCAAGGTAGGTGCCGTTGGTTGAATTGAGATCTTGAATCAGCCAGTCGTTGTTAATCAAAACCAACTTGGCGTGATGGGTCGAGGCATATTCGTCGTCGACCACCAGGTCGCTGTCGTCGCTTCGGCCAATGGTGAGTTCGCGGCGATCGAGTCTGATCTGCTGACCGGTTCTGTCACCCTCGGTAATCACAAGTTTTGTGGCCGTGCTGCCGGTTGGTTCGCTAACCAACTGCACGGATGGCTGCCCTGGCGCGCTAGGTGCAACCGGAGCCGAAACCACCTGCGGCGCGTTTGCCTCGGCAACGCGGGTCAAGACCTTCTGACCAAAGAGGTCTGCGCGAATCACCGAGATAATGCTGAAGATGAAAATCCACAGCACGGCCAGAAGGCCCATTCTTACGATGAAAAGCGCGAGTTCGCTCATTAGCCGTTTGCTCCATCGATGGTTGCCGCGCCGGCCGGAACTGTCTTGGCAATCAGCCTGAAGGTGAAATCGTTTCGGCCAGCCGAGATAACCGTGTCGGCGGTGATGCCGGTTTCGGTGATCGCACGACCACCAACCTTGGTTCCGTTGGTGCTTCGCATGTCGCGCACCGATGCCCCGCGGCCATCCCAGGCAACTGCAAAGTGCACGCGGCTGAGGCCGGTGTCATCAATCTGAATGTCGGCGCTGGCATCGCGGCCAACCGTGGTTTCGCCCTGACGCAAAATAAACCGCTTGCCGGCAACATCAAGGCAAGGCATCCACTCGACCTCGTGCTTTTCGCTCGTCGAGCGAACTACAACCTGACCAAGGTTCAGCCCGCCGTCTTCGACCAAGCGAATCACAAGTGCTGCACCAAATTGAAAGCCCTGCTTCGATGAGTGCTTGGTGGTTAGGTCGGTGAGTTCGGTAATCAGCGATTCGCCAAGTGGCTGCATGCGCTTGAAGTCAGGCAGCGAAAGACTCACCGTGTATGTGTTTGGAGCCAGCACGCGATCACGGCTAAGGATGCTCGCCTTGGCATCCATCTCTGAACGAATCGCAGCGGCGATTTCGATTGGCTGAAGCTCCGACTTAAAGGTCTTGGTAAACGCGCCATTTACTAAGCGCTCTAAACCCTTTTCGAAGTTCTCTAAAAAGCCCATTCGTCCTCTTCTGACTAGGGCTCAAGTTTATCTTCTGCGCCCGCGATAACGGGCTTCAAGCGGCTCGAGCCGAATCGGCTTTCGTGTGAGAAATCTGTGAGCCAAAGCGCTCGATTCTTAGAAACCTGTCAGAGCGACCACCTAAAAGCGGCCTTGTCTGAGAGAACCCTGACAAGTGCCCCCTAGATGCCTGAAATTCGCGACCTCGGCTGGCGATCTTTTTTAGATTCGAACTGTCCTCGGGAAAGGAAGACGAACATGAAAAAGAACCTAAAGCGCGGCGTCATCGCCGCAGCGGGTGTAGCAACCTTGCTAAGCCTTGCAGTAGCAACCCCATCATTTGCACACGGCAGCAAGGGTGTTAAGACCAGCACCTCGACCACCGATGTGACCGACCGAGTTGCTAAGGCAGCTCACGCTCACGCTTCTCTAGCGGTAACCGTCACCGGTGTCTCAACCGACATCACCGACGCTCACATCGCCGGTCACGGTGCAAAGTTTGTTGCCTATGCACTTGCAGCTGACGCAACCGCGATTCCGGCAACCCAGCCAACCACCGGCGGAAAGCCAGTTCGCGTTGAGGGCACCACCCTTGCAGCTGGCGTTCTAACCGGAACCCTACGCATCGATGCTGGAGCTGCTAGCACCACCACCAAGTATGCGATCTACAACGCGGCTGGCGTTGGCTCGTTCGTAACCGTGACCGTTGACGCAGCCGGAGTTGCAACCGCAACCTCTTCTGCAGCACTAACCACCGTTTGGGCAGCACCAGCTGCTGGCGACCTTGGCATCAAGGGCGAGCACAAGGGTGAAGGCAAGAAGCACGGCAAAAAGGGCGGCCGCCGCTAAGACCTTTCAATAGGTGTCTCTCTCTGAGACAAGAAATCCCCCGCAGTTATGTGTCGACTGCGGGGGATTTTCTTTTTAAGTTTTCGAGCTTTAGCCAACCTCGGCCAAGTGGCGCTTGCCACGAGTGTGGGTTGGCTTGTGCTCTGAGTGGGTTGGGTCTGCGTAGCAGGTATCGCAAAGCAGAACCAAGTCTTTGCAGCCAACGTTCGCGCAGTTGCGGAACGACTTGGTTGCCCCGCCACAGTTTTCGCATTCACCGATAACCACGGCTTCATCGCTGAAGTCTTGAACCATGCGGTCATCAAAGATGTAAAGCGAGCCCTCCCACAGGCCCTTGTCTTTGAAGGTTTCGCCATAGCGAACGATGCCGCCCTCGATTTGGTAGACCTCTTTGAAGCCGCGCTTGATCATTACGGCCGAAAGAATTTCGCAGCGAATACCGCCGGTGCAGTAGGTAACGATTGGCTTGTCTTTGAGGTGGTCATACTTGCCAGACTCAAGCTCACCGACAAAATCGTGTGAGGTCTGAACGTCGGGAACCACGGCGTTCTTGAACTTGCCAATTTTCGCCTCGAAGGCGTTGCGGCCATCAAAGAAAACGACCTCGTCACCGCGCTCTTCGACCAGCTTGTTCACCTGGGCTGGCTTTAGGTGCTTGCCGCCATTGGTGATGCCCGACTTTTCAACGGTGATTTCATCGGGGGTTGTGAAGGCAACCAGCTCGGCGCGGTTCTTGACCGAAAGCCGTGGAAAATCGTCGCCGGTGCCGTCTGACCACTTGAAGTCGATCTTGCCGAAGCCCGGGTATTCGCGAGTCTGGCGCACATACTTTTTGAGCGCCATCATGTCGCCACCGAGGGTGCCGTTGATGCCGTGCGGCGAAACAATGATGCGACCCTTGAGGCCCAAAGACTCGCAAAGAGTCTTCTGCCAGAGCTTTAGAGCCA
>JACCDN010946440.1_pt1 | contig 11353 bp, 9 predicted proteins | sample 7441691 | NCBI WGS metagenome assembly JACCDN01 (sample SAMN15323439, study PRJNA562643) | freshwater metagenome | isolation source: river surface water | place: USA:Blue River Watershed | collected 2017-08-16
AAAGGTGTACCGTTGAAATAAGGCGTGTCATTAAAGTTATGGAATAACTTTTTTAGTAAATCCAATTGGTCTTTTACTATAATTACCGCCTGTTCGATACCTTCGAAATCTCCACTCCCAACTCCGCCATTACCATACTTCTTGAGCGCAACATTCATGTTGCTCTTGATCCCTATATAATCCACTACCAAACCACATTCCTTACCTTCGTACACACGATTTACTCGAGAAATAGTTTGAATCAATGAGTGCTGTTGGATTGGCTTATCAATATAAATCGCCTCCAAAAACGGCACATCAAAGCCAGTTAGCCACATATCTACCACAATAGCGATTTTGAAATTAGACTTAGCACTTTTAAACTGACGATCTAGTTCTTTTCTATTGTCATTTGTTCCCAGCATATCCCATAGCTCTTTCGGGTCATCTTTATGTCTTGTCATCACCATCTTTATTTTCTCAATTGGCTTTAGTTCCTGCTGTTCCTGCTCGGTCAAATGAGCTCCCTCATCATATGTTTTTATATTTGCCCACTCAGGTCGCAAGATAATAATTTCTTTGTAGAGTTCATAGGCTATCGGACGGCTCGATGCAACAAACATCACTTTTCCGAGCACGCTTGCCCCTTCGCTTATTCTCATTTCGTAATGTTCAACAAAGTCTGATGCGAGCAGTTTCAAGCGCTTTGGGTCACCCAAAATAACTTCCATTTGGGTAACGGCTCTTTTGCTTTCTTCTATTTGGTATTCATTCGCACCTTCCTCGTCACATTTCTTGTAGTACTCCTCAATTTCTTTAAGTTTGTCTTCGTTCATCATTACTTTTGCCGCTCTGCCTTCATATACAATCCTGACAGTAATTTCATCCTCAACCGACTCACGCATGGTATAGGCATCAGTCACTGGTCCAAATACGTCCAAGGTACCATCAATAGGAGTTCCAGTAACTCCCACATACGTCGCGTTCGGCAAGGAGTCATGTAAATATTTTGCAAAACCGTATTTTACCTCTACACCCTTGTCAGTGATTTTTAATTTTTGATCAAGATTAATCTGTGAGCGATGTGCCTCATCAGAAATACAAATTACATTCGCACGATCCGTCAAAAGATCAGTGCTTTCGGTAAACTTGTGGATAGTTGTCAGATAGACGCCACCACTCTCAATCCCTTGCAAATGCTTTTTCAAATCCTCACGGCTTTCAACACTTATTACATTTTCATCGCCAATAAACTTTTTAGCATTGGTAAATTGTGAAGACAACTGATCATCAAGATCAGTTCTGTCAGTTATGAGGACAATGGTCGGCGTACGAAAATATTTACTTTTCATCAACAACCTAGACAAATAGAGCATCGTAAAGCTCTTACCCGAACCAGTCGCGCCAAAGTATGTCCCGCCCTTACCACTTCCATGCGGTCGCATATTTTCTTTGATACTTTCAAAGAGCTTATTGGCCGCATAATACTGCGGGTAACGACACACAATTTTCACATCATCTTTGGCAGTATCGGGAAAATAAATGAAGTTGTGAATGACATCAAGCAGTCGCCCTTTATTAAACAGGCCTTTCATCATAGTAAAAAGTGAGCCGATACCTTCTGCAGCCACATCCTCGTCATCTACCTTTCGCCACGCATAAAAGAAATCATAAGGAGCAAAGAGTGCCCCCATTTTATTATTGACACCGTCGCTTATCACGCACAGGGCGTTGTATTTAAAAAGCTCGGGAATATCTCTACGATAGCGGACAGTCAATTGTGTGTACGCATCCTTGATTGTGGCATTTTCTTTGACAGCGCTTTTAAACTCCAGAACAACCAAGGGCAATCCGTTGATATACACAATCCCATCGGGAATACGCTTTTCAGAGCCCTGTATTTCCAACTGATTTACAATTTTGAAATTGTTATTTTCAATCGTTTCAAAATCCAAAAGATAGATATACAAATCCTTTTCCGTTCTATTTTCTCGCTTCAATACAAAACCGTCAGCCACCAGTTTCATAATTGCTTTGTTGCTCCCATAGAGATCTGAACTCGGATACAGCTCAAGTTGGCGAATGATTGAATCTATTTCAGAGTCAGTAATACAATCAGCACTGTATTGGTTACGAAGAAACTGCTTCAAGTCATCACGAAGCAACACATCACTCATTTCTTTGTGAATGGTCTCACCGTGACAATGCGGAATATGCTCTGCTTCAAAGAGCTCAATCACCGCCTGTTCCAATTTTTCTTCGGTAAATTTCATACGCTAGTTTTATTTAGGTTATTTATGACTCCCTTCATTAGAATCGGACAGAGTGGAGTAATCATATTTTTTAAACTTCCATTGATACGTTTTCGAGATTCCAATGCATGATGGATCGCGACAATTGATCTCTGAACTTCGATATCTGGTACTGGCAATTTTACTGAACACATATCTTCCCAGTTGAATGTTTCCCGAGCGCTACCCCAAGAGTGAAAACGGGCATATCTGTCAAAATCAGGTCGTTTAAACCATAGAAGTAAAAATTCAGGAAGTAATTCGGAGTCCTTACTCACTTCAAAAACTGTATAAATGCTAGATACAATACACTCTTGTTCCTTATTCATTGCTAAACCTATTTTATCCCCTCTTCTTGAAGTATCAGAAACATATGCAAATTGACCTAACTTAACTAGTTTATAAGACTGGGAATTAAGTCCAGTGGTATTGGCTACAGATCTTATAAATACCTTACTTGTTGAAATACCTCTTAAAAAAGATATATCTAGACCTGAATTTCTTTCATCGCATGGCTGGATATATTCTCCCAAGCTTTTCAAATCTTTCTCTTTTGCCAAATTCTCCATAAACGAATCGCAGATGAACTGCAGATCACTCACACTATTTTCAAAACCGCTTTGATTTTTTAGCAGTCCGTTATAAGCGGCCACAACGCTTTTTTGTATTTCAATATCTTCTGGAATTGGTATCTCTATTTCACAAAACCGTTCCCACTCAAGACTTGATCGCACACTACCGTCACTAATAAACCAGCCAAATCTATCCGATTCAGGTCTTTGAAACCACATCATTAAATATTCTGGCAAAACAACATTTAAGTCTATGACCTCAAATACTAAATATGCAGGTGAAATAATTGCTGGCTTGTCGCTCGTAAATAAAACAACACGTACAGTTTCGTCTCTTCCAACCTGCATGGCGCTATAAGCAAACTGTCCACTCCTGATAACCTTATATTTCGAAAGATCAGATTCGGAAGTATTTGCTACTGATGGCATAAATTTCTTTTGAATATTGATACCCAAAAGATTATTTACCTCTAAGTTTTTATTTCGCTCATCTACAAGCCGAATATAATCGCCTAATTTTTTATAGTTCGATTTCATAGCCAAGATTTTTAAACGCTTTCAGCAGTTCTTTTTGCGAGCTTACTTCATCAGCTAGAATGGTATTAAAGTTTTTTTGAATACGTTTCATTTCTTTGTCGTAGTCGATAGAGCTGTCACGATCCACAAATTCGATATATTTGCTCGGAATAAGCGAAAAGTTATTTTTCTCTATCTCGTCAATATGCGCGCTGTAACAGAACTCTGGAATATTTTTGTACGTTTTCTCGAATCCTTCTCGTTGCCAGTTGTGATAATTACCCACAACACTTGCAATATCCTCGTCGGTGAGTTGAATATATTTCTTTTCATATTCGGTACCTTTTCGCCTTAAGTCCATAAACAAAATCTCCTCTTTACGATCTCTGTACTTAACCGTTTTTCCATTTTGCTCTATCGTTCTAGCTTTCTTGTTTTTATTCAAAATCCAAAGCGTCACACTAATATCAGTGCTATAGAACATATCTCTCGGCAAAACAACAATTGCTTCAACAAGGTTGTTTTTAATAAATTGTTTTCTTATGGATACGGTGTCAGGATCACCCAGGGCGCCATTAGCAAGCAAGAAGCCAGCTACACCATTATCAGAAAGTTTAGACGCCATGTGGAGAATCCAACCATAATTTGCATTACTCGCTGGCGGAGTCGTGTAACCTGCCCAACGCGCATCATTTACGAGCTCATTGGATGCACGCCAATCTTTCTGATTAAATGGTGGGTTTGCCATGATAAAATCGGCTTTGAGGTCTTTGTGTTGGTCTTTTGCAAAAGTATCTCCTGCCATTTCTCCAAGGTTCGCGGAAATACCCCTAATAGCGAGGTTCATTTTTGCAAGCTTGTAGGTTGCTGTTATGCCTTCTTGCCCATAAACGGCTATTTCTTTTTTATTTCCATTGTGACTTTCGACAAACTTCATAGACTGCACAAACATACCACCAGAGCCACAGCATGGATCATAAATCTTACCTTTGTATGGTTCGATCATTTCAGCAATCAAATTGACAATGTTCTTTGGTGTATAAAATTCTCCTTTTCCCTTGCCTTCAGCTATTGCAAATTTACTCAAAAAGTATTCATAGATTCTACCTATAACATCGTGTTGTTTGTCTTTAAGAGTGTCTATTTGATGAATAGTGGAAAGTAAAGTAGCCAACTTCGTGACATCCAGATTGAGCCTTGAATAGTAGTTGTCAGGCAGAGCACCTTTCAGTGCGGGATTATTTTTCTCTATAGTAAACAATGCTGAGTCTATCTTAATTGCAATATCGTTCTGTCGTGCATTTTCAACAAGATAGCTCCATCGAGAAACCTCTGGTAGATAGAACACATTTTTCATGGCGTAAAATTCCACTTGCTCTAGATATTTCTCATGCCCTTCTGCGATAATTTCTTTTCTTCGCTCCTCAAACTTATCACTAGCAAATTTCAAAAATATTAAACCAAGCACAACATGCTTGTACTCAGACGGCTCCACCGTACCACGGAGCTTATTCGCAGAATCCCAAAGAGTTTCCTCGATGCTTTTCTGTTTTTTAGGTTTGGGAGTTTTAGCCATAGGTTATTTCTTTTTTAATTTAAAACTAATTTTATAGGTCTAGAAATCAACGTTTGTAGCAACGGACAGGGCGCTACCATCCAAAAAAAACACCCCCCTTCATTGTCAAAATATATGAAAGGCCTGCGTGTTGCATAAATATTGTGTTCTAACTTAGAATAAGTTACTTTGTGAACAAAATAGCAACATCACATTTTTTAATCAACTTACATAAAAACAAAAACAAACTATGTCATCAGCAAGCTTTGACCGACACACATTTTTAATGAAAATCAGCCCCAATCTCCTTACTCAGTATGCGGAGCGGCAAGAGATCCCCTTCACGACTATCATAAAAGAATCGGGAGAAGAGTTAGCAGAAGATTTCCTAGCTTGTCTCAGTAAGCTCTTAGAAGAGAAAAGAAACGCATTTTGGCTTGATTCCGCAGACATAGATGAAATGAGTACTAGCAACGGTTGCGACTATTTAATCCGCCGAATTATTGAAGGCGGCATCGAACATGACGAAAAACAATACAAAAGGCTTAAAAATGGCACAGAGAGAGCACTGTACTTCTATCTTAATTTTTATGAATTATTTACCGAAACTTCCGAGGAATACAATATAGACAGGATGCAGGGGTGGAGAGGAGAAAAGACGGTATCAAAAAAGCTAGAAGACATTATTGTAAATATTGCTGATTTGGAGCAGGGGCTTAGAGAGATCTACAAAAAAGAATACAAAGGGGACAATCTGAAAATAAAGCACACCCCACGAAAAGGCAGAGTCATTTTCGCCGCCTTCGTAGAAGACTCACTTACAAATGACACTGCATTCAAACACGGGACTTTATCAAACAGAGTGCCACGCAAACCAGTATTTCCAGTCTATTACCTTTATAGACCCGAAGAAGGAATACTGGAGGTCAAAGCACAAGGCGGAAAGGGGAAAATTGAACTGCTTAAGGAAGCTTTTATTGTACATCTCTTAAAAGCTGTCCCTCAAGTCTCAAACGAGATCCGTTATAACTTCGAGAGCATTCAAAACATTAAGCAATTACAGTTTCCAGTCGTAAAAAGCGACTTGGTTGATACAGTCACTCTCAAAGGCTTAAGGCTCACCCACAATACTAGTAAAACATATGTCTCAATTGATGTTAGTAATACGAGCTCAACTGGAACTGAACCGATGATTGCAACTCTGAAAAGGATGCGCATCGATCTAATGGATTACAGAGTCACACAATTCAAGCTAGAGATTGTGTTTGACAAAGTAGATAAAGGAAGAACACCCAAGGTCACCGTTACAATAGGGTATCCGAATGTTTGCAATCTCAGGGAACGAGAAATCGACAATGAAGTCCGTCGCCTGCTGAAAAAGTGGAACTTAGACTTATATTAGAATGAAAAAATCTCTTCCCACCTTCCTTTCAAAAATCCACCACTATCCAGAGCCAGCACTTGAAGCTCATCTCAAATCTCATCTTGAAGACGACGACATAGCCACACTGAAAAATTTGGGTCTTTTAAAGCGTTCCAGCGACCTTAAAGAACTTCCTTGCTTCGACTGTGACAATAATCATTTCATGCCAATCAAGGTGGAGGATAAACAGCCATACTGTCTTTGTCCTTATGAGGATACTCACCGTAACTATCTAGCTCCAGAAGAGATCGCCACATGGACTTTCGATGTCGAAACCTTTTTGAGGCAACTTAGTTCTAAACTCAAAATTGAGGACAATATTGAAAAAACCAAAGTAGAAGGTCTGTGGGAAATTGGTGGCTTTTCCAAAGACAATACTCGCCACAATTGTTACTTCTTTCTTGGTCGAGATTTCAGCGAAGTACAGGATTTCATACAAGAGCTCCCATCTATTTTGCGACGCTACATCGTATTCACAAGTAAGACAGAGATCAAAACCTTTGAGGGAGAACATGAGATGTTACCAATCGAAGTGCGAGAAATTGTAGACTTAAAAAGTGGCAAGCTTAGCTTTTCAAAAAGATCCTTTGAAAACCAACTAATTCACGGATTTAGAAGAGTAATCTTCTCGCCGAGCAATGGCCAACTCACGGTAAATGGAAAGGTCATTGTAGTAATAAAACCTTCGATTCCTGAATACCACTTCCTTCAAATATTATGGGATAACTTCAATGAGCCCGTATCACACCTAAGGATTTTGCAAAGAATCTACGAAAAGACTGGGAAACAATTTGAAGATACTGCACAAAAACGCTCACCAAAGCTAAAAGGTCAAGTAAAGGCATTGGCTACAGAACCTGATCTAATCGAACAAATTATCAATTCCTCAAAGGAGGAGGATGGAGAAAATGGCTACATCATGGTAAATCCATCATAATCCTTAGGATTTTTTCAGGATTTTTCGGAGCAAACCGAGACCGACTTTAGACAAATAAATAATTAAGCTCTGCCCCGTAAGCTTACCTTTTTTGCTGTGAAGAGGTTCACCGCAAAGACCAATGCGCATTGGGATTTATTCTAACTCATAACCAAAACAATATGACTAAATCTCAAAACCTACCATTCGTTACTTATGACAAAGCTCTAGCCAGTGCTCTGCTAGAAAAGGGCTTCAAATTACAGAGTTGTCGCCACTTACGAGCGGGTAAATCATACTTCACCTTTCATGGAGCCGAATCGCTCAGGCAGGCTGTCGAACTATACTGGAACGATAAGTTTCCGCTGAATGCAAGGGGCATTCTCAACAAGTATCAAGAGGTCGTTAAAAGATCTAACGACCAAAAGAGATGAAGATCGAACCAGATGATCTAGCTGGGTTTCAACGGCTTTGGAAAGAGCAATTTCATTTAGACCTAAGTAACGAAGAAGCCTTGGAAAAGGCAACCGACCTGCTTGAGATGATGAAAGTTATCTACAGACCGATTCCAAAGCCAATTGAAACCAAACAGCCACAATTATTAGATTTTAACTAAACAGACATGACTCACAATTTAGCCAAAATCAGAGGCAAGACCGCATATAGTACACAGGAAATCTGCCAACTGCTCATGGTAAACAGGAAAACAATATTGCGCTGGTTCAAAGAAGGCTTGGCAATATTAGCCCCAGCAAAGAAGCCCTTGCTTGTAATGGGGAGTGATTTACAAGCTTTCATTAAAGCTAAACGCGATGCAAAGCGGGTCAAGCTCAATTGGAACGAGTTCTATTGTTTGAAATGCAGCAAAGCGGTGTTAGCGAAACGAGGCTCTGAACGCACTGAAAAAACAGGTAAAAACATCGGCGCGGAAAACAGAGAGCAGGAAATAATATACGCAAACTGTAAAGACTGTAGCACACCTGTAGCCAGATTCATTTGAGGGGCAACCAAAAGGATTAAGTGATTCCTTCAAGTAACCTCTAAATGTCTCAAATTATAACATTATCCATTAAACAAATTTACCCATGGAAAAATCATTCCAAAACGAGGTCATAAAAAAACAATTCTTCCTTTATCTCAAAGAGGTCAAAGGGTTCTCCAAAGATTCCGTCGATGCTTATGAGCGGGGAATACTCCTCTGGCAAGAATGTACAGAAAATAAAGACTTCGCAAGCTTTGGCAAACAACAGACCAGAGCATTCAAGGACTGGATTAAAAGTCGGACAAACCGAAAAGATGAGCCGCTTTCACTGACCTACATCTACAATGTCTTGCGCAGGCTGAAAGGATTCTTTGATTGGCTTTCAATGCAGCCGCATTATAAATCCAAGATCAATCAGGTCATCATTGAACATCTCTCGCTTTCCAAAAAAGAAACCCGCATCGCAATTCAGCCAAACAAACGCCAGATTCCATCAATGGAAGAAGTCATCAAGGTCATTGAAACGATCAAAATTCGCAACGCCGTTGATCAAAGAGATCGAGCCTTGATTTGTTTTACTCTACTTACGGGCGCAAGAATATCGGCGATTTACAGTATGCCCATGATAGCCTTCGATGAAGACACTTTAACTGTCGATCAAAATCCAAAATACGGAGTCAAAACCAAATTCTCAAAGCACATCACCACAACATTCTTTCCGATAGAGTATTCACAGGCTGTAGATCATTTCTTGGCTTGGTATAGATACTTGAAGCAAGTAAAAGGTTTTACTGCTAAAGACCCTTTATTCCCAATGGCAATCGTTGAAAATGGCGAACAAAACATTTCCTATCACAACACTGGCGAAGTGGAGCCAATTTTCTGGCAAAATTCTAGTTCCGCCAGAAAGATATTCCAAAAACGCTTCGCTGATGCTGAAGTGCCATATTACCACCCTCACACTTTCAGACATCTGGTGGTAAAAGAGTTCGCGAAAACAAGACTAACGGAAGAAGAGAAAAAAGCCATAAGTCAAAATCTAGGTCATGAGAACACGGGTACTACATTTGGTTCCTACGGTTATGGCCATATTGAAGAAGAAAGGCAGATCGACATTGTGAAAAACATTCAGCTGGGAACCAAAGAAATCGAAGGTAAATTTACATTTACCAAAGAAGAGATAAAGCAGGCTATGGTGGAAGCTATCAAAGAGAATCAAAAAACATAGATTTTCATCGAGAAAAGAATATAATTTAGACATCATCCAGTTCGACAACTAGCGCAAAGTTATTTTATGGTTGAGCCCAATCATGGGTGGTTCTGCCAACTTGATTGCTTTGCGCAGTTGAATTGGATGATGCAGAACCGCCCTCCTTGGGCATGTACCATCTTATTTATCAACCACCATGGAAGTTTCAAAGCCTTATAGATATTTTCTCTACGCTAGGAAATCAACGGAGTCCGAAGAAAGACAAGCCCTCTCAATTGGCTCTCAGAAGGAAAAAATCTATTCAATACATCCAAACATAAAAATAATAGAAGTACTTGAAGAAAGTAAAAGTGCCTTCAAGCCAGATGAACGGCCAGTCTTCAAGAAAATGATTGAGAGAATCAAAAATGGTGAAGCTGAGGGCATAGTTTCATGGCATCCAGATAGGCTTTCAAGAAATGAAATTGATGGAGCTACAATCACTTATTGCTTACGGACTGGTGAAATTAAAGACTTGAAATTCGGGTCGTACAATTTCGACAATTCCCCCGAGGGAATAATGATGTTGCAGTCGGCACTTTCCCACTCACAGTATTCGTCATCTAAATTAAGCAAAGATGTTAAGAGGGGATTGAGTACAAAGCTAAAAATGGGCATACGACCAAATAAAGCCCCTCAAGGTTGGCTTAATGACTATGAAAGTCCAACGGGCATGAAAACAATCAGAGTCGACAGTAAAAGATTCCCTATACTTAGAAAATGCTGGGATCTAATGCTTACAGGTCATCACACTCCGCCGCAAATACTCAAAAAGTTAGATGAAGAGTGGGGATTCAAGACTTTAAAAACATTAAAGCAAGGAGGGAAAGCGATGAGCCGTAGCGGTATATACAAAATGTTTAGTAATAAATTCTACGCTGGACTTATTAAGCAACCCGACGGCACTTGGACAAAGGGTATTCACAAATCGATGGTTACACTGGAAGAATACGATAGAGTCCAAAGATTGCTGGGACATAAAGGCAATCCAAGAGCAAAGCAGTATGATTTTTGCTATAAACCACTTTTGAAGTGTGGGGAATGTCAAGGAGCCGTTACAGCCGAACACAAAAGGAAAAAGCCTAACAATAGCGGAGAAATCAAAGAATACATTTTGTATCACTGCACTCACAAAAATCAGACCTGTAAACAAGGCTCGATTGAGGAGAAAGAGCTTACAAGAATGATTAAAGCCGAAATCGACAAGTACACCATTCTTCCAAAGTTTAAAGATTGGACATTGGAAATGCTTAACAAATATAACGACACTGAAATCGATCAGCGTAGAAAGATACATCAAATGCAAACTAACGCTGTCCTGCAAACTCAAAACGAAATCGACAACCTAACAAGGATGAGATACCGAGAGTTGATTGACGACAAGGAGTACCTAAAAGAAAAGAAAGAACTACAAAAAAGGCTAGATAAGCTTAAGGAGGAGCTGGGAGACACCGAGCAAAGAGCTGAAAACTGGTTGGAGCTTACCGAGCAGACCTTCAACTTCATCACATACGCCGCCTATCATTTTAACGAGGGAAGCTTTGAGCAAAAGCGCACAGTATTAAGCGGCTTTGGATCGAACTTTTTATTGAAAGATAAAAAACTGCAAATGGAAGCCCATCGCTGGTTGATACCTATTGAAAACGAATATAAAAATCTTGAAACGGAATACTTGAGCTTCGAACCAGATAAAACAAAGCCTGAAAGCGACAAAAACGCCAGTCTTGAGCAAATTCGTCTATCTTGGCTGGGGATGAGGGATTCGAACCCCCGAATGGCGGTACCAAAAACCGCTGCCTTACCACTTGGCGAATCCCCAGCATTGCAAGTGCGCACCTAATTTACCAACCACCTTCGTCGAAGTCAAATC
>JACCDN010197099.1_pt1 | contig 11350 bp, 8 predicted proteins | sample 7441691 | NCBI WGS metagenome assembly JACCDN01 (sample SAMN15323439, study PRJNA562643) | freshwater metagenome | isolation source: river surface water | place: USA:Blue River Watershed | collected 2017-08-16
GTTAATTTATTCGCACCTAACATTACTTTAGTAGCAATATTCAAATAAGGGATTTGATATGCTTTAGCAATAAATGGCGTAGTTCTTGATGCTCTTGGATTGGCTTCAATCACATATACCTTATCGTCTTTGATAGCAAATTGAATATTGATTAATCCTTTAATATTTAAAGCTCTCGCAATTTTCTCGCTATAGAATTCCATAGTCTCTACAATCAATGGAGTAAGATTGAATGCAGGTAATACCGCATTACTATCTCCACTATGAATACCTGCAGGTTCGATATGTTCCATCACGCCCATTACATGGAATGTCTCACCATCAAATATGGCATCTACTTCTGCTTCTTGACAACGATCCAAGAAATGGTCAATCAAAATCTTATTATCTGGAATATGTTTTAAGATGCTTACTACTGAACTTTCTACTTCAGCATCATTAATAACAATACGCATTCTTTGTCCACCAATTACATAACTAGGTCTTACTAGTACTGGGTAACCTACTTGATTGGCTACTTCAATCGCTTCTTCTGCAGTATATGCAGTTCCGTATTGAGGATAAGGAATATTTAATTCTTTTAATAAATCACTAAAGCGTCCTCTGTCTTCTGCAATATCTAAACTATCAAAAGAGGTTCCAATAATTTTGATGCCTCTCTCTGTTAAACGCTTAGCTAATTTTAAAGCTGTTTGTCCACCCAATTGTACAATAACACCTTCTGGTTGTTCTAATTCTATAATCTCCCAAATATGTTCCCAAAATACTGGCTCGAAATATAATTTATCGGCCATGTCAAAATCTGTTGATACCGTTTCTGGATTACAATTCACCATGATGGCTTCGTATCCTGATTCTTTCACCGCTAATAATCCATGCACACAACAATAATCAAATTCAATACCTTGTCCAATTCTATTAGGACCGCTACCTAATACAATAATTTTCTTCTTTTTGGACGGGATGGATTCGTTGGATTGCAGCTGATGACTCATAGGTATAAAATTGGGCAAAAATACATCAGCGAACTCATTTCACCAAGCATAGTTCATCCCATCTGGTGGTATAGCGTTTGCTACGCTTCTCGCTACGCATTTTCCAGTTCTTTTGGGTGCCGCTGGTGCCAAATTTCAGGACATCCCCCCTGTAAGCAGCGTTCATATTGTCTATAACATTCATTAGTTTTTTTCGTCTAGGATCGGATGGAGGTGTAAAAAGATGGGTTTGTAGGGCTGTATCAGGAACAAAATCACTTAAAATCACTCCAGCTTTCTTGTAGATTTCTCCCTCTTCAAAGATGCTTTTGCCAATTTCTACTACGGCTTTGATAATGTCTGGGGTAATCTGGGTGGGGTTATCTAGTAGGGTATATCCATTCACCTGCTTGCCTCGATGGTAATGAGCCAGTGCCAAGTTCACGGGGGCTTTCTTTAGTAAAAAAACACTTACTCCTCTTGCTGCGCTATGTTGTCTTCTTAATTTTTCTGCAGCCCTGGTAGCATAAGTCGCCAATGCTTCTTCTATTTCTTGCCAATCACTTACTTCTCTTCCAAACATTCTGGTAGTAGCAATCATTTTTTTCTCTGTGCGTGGTGCTTGCATCGCATGCGTTTTATGTCCCTTTAATTCTCTGATTAATTTAATCCCTACAATGCCTCCCAAAAAACGCTTGCCCCAACTAAGGTCTTTGATACTTAAAGTATAAGCATTGTGTATGCCATATGTTTTTAATTTTTCTGCATACTGAAATCCAATCCCCCAAATATCTTCTACCGGAGTTTGTTGTAATGCTGCTTGAATAAGACGGGTATTATGTAATACCACTACACCCTTGGTTTTTATTTTATTTTTCTTAGCTAATCTATTCGCGACTTTACTTAATACCTTATTAGGTGCTACACCAATAGATACAGGAATACCTGTCCAATTTTCAATGGTTGTTTTTAAATGAATACAATAAGAGGATAAGTCTTCGGGAGCAATATGATCCAAATTAATAAAGGCTTCGTCTACAGAATACACTTCTACACAATCCTTTGGTAGCAAGGCTCTCATGGTTTCCATTACACGCCAACTCATATCTCCGTATAAATGATAATTAGAAGAAAAAGTAACCACACCATTTTTCTCCATCATTTCTTTTGCTTGAAAATAAGGTACGGCCATTTTAATACCCAAGTTTTTTGCTTCATCCGATCTAGACACAATACATCCATCATTATTGCTTAATACTACAATAGGACTACGCAATAATCTAGGATCAAATAATCTTTCACAGGAGCAATAAAAACTATTGCAATCAACAATGCCTTGCATATGTATTTATAAAGCATGAATTACATAAGTCACTACACCCCAGGTACGATAGTCTTCTAGATGCTCTACATGAATAGCACCATATTTTTTATTCTCTGGTAATAAACTCACACTATGTGCTTGCATTTGTAAACGACGCACTAAAAATTCTCCATTCAAAATAGCCACTACTACTTTCCCCGAACTAGGAGGAACGCTTCTATCTACAATTAAAGTATCTCCAATATGAATACCAGCACCCAGCATGGCATCACTATTGACCCTAAAGAAAAAAGTAGCAGGTTTGTTTTGTACTAACTGCTCGTTTAGGTCAATACCTCTTTCCATAAAATCGTCCGAAGCTGCCCCAAATCCGGTGGCATTGGCTTGCACTACTTGACTGGCCTGATAGTTCTTATTAATCTGTTGGGTGGCCATTCCTTCCACGGGTTCATTGTCTATAAATTGCATAAAACTAAATTTATTAGCAATATTAGCTAAATAATTTAGTATTTTAATGATTATTTTCTCAGGTTTTTAGACTTATATAGACTGTTCAAAATCAGTTCTTTAGCTATTTTAGATCGGGGCTAAAGTTGTATCTTGGGGAATAATTGCTTCTTTATGGCGCCATTTTATATAGACCCGAATATTGCGAGAGCGAAGACCATAGATACTAGTTTCTATTTGGATCCTGCTTGTTTAGAAGCAGCCAAAGAAAAAATCTTTGCCCCAAGTTGGCAATATATTGGACATGAGGGTATGGTGGCTAATGAAGGAGATGCTTATCCATTTAAGTTATTGGAAAACTATATAGATGAACCCTTGGTCTTAACTAAAGATAGAGAGGGACATTTGCATTGCTTATCTAATGTGTGTACGCATAGAGGAAATTTGATGGTGTATGAACCTTGTACTGCGTTAAAACAATTGCGTTGCAAGTATCATGGAAGAGCTTTTCACTTGGATGGAAAATTTGTTTCCATGCCAGAGTTTAAAGAGGTAGAAAATTTTATTCCAGAGAACAATCATTTACATCATTTAACAATGTATCAATGGGGGCCTTTGTTGTTTACTCAATTAAGTAAGGGCATTGATCCAGCATTGTATTTTAGAGAGATGGAAGAGCGTATAGGTTGGTTGCCTATCAAAGATTTGAAATTTGATGCAAGCAGATCTAATGATTATTATATCAAAGCCAACTGGGCCTTGTACTGTGAAAATTATTTGGAAGGATTTCATATTCCATTTGTGCATCCAGGATTAAGTGCATTTTTAGATTTCAAAGATTATACCACAGAGACTTTTAAATACGCTAGTCTGCAATTAGGTATTGCCAAGAACAACGAAAATTGTTTTGACATTCCTGCAGGACATCAAGATGCTGGTAAAAATGTAGCAGCCTATTATTTTTGGGTATACCCTAATATGATGTTTAATTTTTATCCTTGGGGATTGTCTTTGAATATTGTTACGCCTATTGACGCAAGTAATACCAAAGTAAGTTTTTTAAGTTTTGTTTTTGATGAAACTAAATTAGGGCAGGGTGCTGGTAGTGGATTAGATACCGTAGAACAAGAAGATGAAGAAGTGGTACAGTTCGTACAACAAGGTATTCGTTCAAGGTTCTATCATTATGGAAGATACGCTACACAAAGAGAGCAAGGAACACATCATTTCCACAGCTTGCTGGCAGCAGACATGAATAAATAATCCTCTTTTTTATTTAGCCCAACGAATCACTACATTCCAATCAGCTCCTGCAGCGATATGAAATTGATCGGCCATGCTTCCTTGGTTTAATGCAAAAGATACATTCATTAAACTATTTAAATAAGCCAAAGGTTTTCCTACTGCCACTGCGCCAAAAGTATTTTCAAAAGGCATAGTGCCGGTGTAGATTAATTTATTAGCATGGTAAATTTCTACACTGATCTTGTTTTGTGTATGTGCAATTGTATTAAATGCTTTCCAATATTGTTGGTCTATATTGGTCCAGATATTACCATATTGAATATCTAGTATAGCAATATTGCCTTTAAGTATGCTGTTTTGTAAACTTGCTTTTTGAAAAGGAATCATTTGAAGTGGCATAGTTGACACAGCACCTACTTGATGATAAGCAATAGCGTGAGAAGCCAGTCTTGCTGCGGTATAAGCATACACATCTCTTCCATGAAAAGTATAAGATGCCCCAGAGTTTTTTCTTCTATTCACTACTTCGTCAATTTCCCTAACACTATCAATGCCTAAAGAGTTTGCAATTAAAGTAAATGTACCATTGTCGGGACTTACAATAAAATGTCCTGTTTTTGTTTTCACTACTACAGACTTTCTATTGGTTCCCACACCCGGATCTACTACAGAAACAAATACTGTTCCTGCTGGCCAATAGGGAACAGTTTGATCTAATCTATAAGCAGCTTCCCAAATATTATATGCAGGAATATCATGTGTAAGATCATATAGCTTTAAAGTTGGGTCTATTGAACTTGCTACCCCTTTCATCGCAGAAACTGCGCCATCTTTTGTACCAAAATCTGTTTGAAAAACTACTATACCATTTTGTGCAATACCATTTAACGAAATCATAAATGATACCAATACAATCAAAAGCTTTTTCATACATGTGTGGTTTGAAAGGATATAAAAAAAGTCCCAATTGCTTGGGACTTTAAAGTTATTCAAATTTAATGGAGTATTAGAATTTGAAAGCTAGTTTGGTAAATATTCTTAAACCATTGTAGCCCATTTGAACACCATCCCATGGACCACCAGTTTCGTTATCACCTGCCCAATATTTAGCAGTAGGTACAACAGCGAAGTCTGGGTGAATATTAAAGATATTGTCTGCACCAAAAACCCAGGTAGTAGACTTGCTTAATTTTAAGCTTGCATAAAGATCTGTAGTTGTTTTACCTCTGTAATTAAATACTTCTGGTACAAATACTTCTTCGTTTGCATCTGTTGGAACCATTGGATTAATACCATCTCCGTTATAACCAAATCCAGTTAATTGAAGATTTCCAAAATAAGTCATTCTTGCACCCAGAGTAAATTTCTTTGCAGCATAATCTACGCTGAAAGAATATTTAGATTCTGGAGCTGATGCTTTTAAGAAATATTGCTCTCTATCATTAAAGAAAGTGCTCGCATTATAAGAGTTAGTATTTAATGCTGCTGGAACATGAATATCATCTATCTTAATTCCTTGGAAATTAGCTACAAATAAAAATTTCATTTTTTGATTTGCACTGATTCTCCAGTTATAATCTGCTACAACATCCACACCAGTATTAGTAGTATTTACAGCATTTGCAAAAAATTGAGCAGTAGCAACACCTAATGAATTTAATTTTTTAGTTAAAGAAGCAGGTAAGGTTTCGTCAGATGCGCTAAATAATCCAGACAATACAACACGGTCTTTCATTTGGATATTATAACCATCCACTGTTAAACTAAAGTTTCTGAATGGCTTCCATGTAAAACCAATACTCTTGTTTACAGATGTCTCTTGCTTTAAAGCAGGGATACCTGCTAATTTAGTAATAGCATCGTCATTTCTTGCTACTCTAGATTGTACTAATTGACCTTGAGAGAAAGAAGTTAAAGTATTACTGAAATATTTTTGTTGCAAAGATGGAGCACGATAACCTGTACTAAAAGATCCTCTGAAGTTAAAGTTCTCGGTTAACTTATATCTGAATGAAGTTTTATAAGTAGCAACAGAACCAAAGTCAGAATAGTTTTCACCTCTGATTGCTCCAGTTAATAATAATGCTTCGTTTGGTGTGTATTCAAAATCTACATATCCACCAGTTACATTTCTTGAAGCGCGAACTTTATCATCTGGGCTAAATCCAGGGAAGCCTTGTGCTCCTGGTGCTTGCTCAAATCCTAAGCTATTAGGAAAAGCAGCAAATGAAGCATATTCTCCTTGGAAGATATTGTACTTTTCGTTTCTCAACTCAGCCCCAAAAGACATTTTAACACCACCTTGATTAACGATACCAAATTGTTTAGAGAAATCTAAATTGGTAGTGTTTTGGATAAATTCAAAACCACCATCATCAAAGCTAGTTTGTTGTGGGTTGCCAATATTAGATGCGTTAAAAGTACCAGCACCAAAATAATGGAAGCCATTATAACCCATTGTATTACTTAAGTCCCAATTCCATCCATTAGAAGTGGTTTGAGTTACTCCTGCAGCCAAAGACATGTCTTTAATATCTGCAAGAATTCTTGGATTATAGCTAATGTCTCCTGAACCTGAATTAAACATAATATCTCTTACAAAAATTACATCACCAGTAGAAGTAATTGGGAATCTATTTGGTTTAGCTGACCAGTTTCTTGTATAAGCGTAAGCGTCAGATTTTTTTATGTTCATTCCGCCAAAAGAATAAAACTTCATGCCATTGTTGCCAATGGGTAATTCTAAATTCATCATGGTCCCATGTGAATTCATAGAGGCATCACCAAAACCTTGTCTCCAAGTATTAGTAGGTAAACCATCTTTATCTTCAATGTTACTTGAAGCAGCCTGACGGAAAGTTTTTCCTTGATCTAAGAAATCATAAGACAAGTTCACAAAGCCACCTTTTTTCCCTAATGCAAAACCTCTGTTGATACTGAATGATTGTGTTACACCATCAATAGGTCTTGCTGTTAAATAATCATTATTGTCTCTAAATTGGAAAGTGTTGAATTTTTTATCATAATATCCAGCAATACCAGTTACGATATTCCATTCGCCAATATTCTTTTTTAATACTACGTTCATTACACCGGCAATCGCATCAGATCCATATTGAGCAGCCGCTCCGTCTCTTAAAATTTCAATTCTATCAACTGAAAATTGAGAAAATCCATTTAAGTCAACACCACTACCGCCACGACCTCTGGTACCAAATAAGCCAACTAAAGCTGTGCTATGTCTGCGTTTGCCATTCACTAAAACCAAGGTTTGATCTGGACCTAAGCCTCTTAATGTTCCTATATCAACATGGTCTGCGCCATCCGCTCCAGATTGCTTATTATAGTTAAATGAAGGTGCTGCATAGTTTAATGAAGATGTCAAATCCATTCTTGCAGTATTTAAACCAACTTCAGATAATTTAATCACATCCACTGGAACTGGAGATTCAATTTTTGCTCTTCCTGAACCGCGTGTACCTACTAATATTACATCTTGTAAATCAGTGCTAGACGCATTTAAACTAATATTTAATTCTGAATTTAAAACGGTTTGTCTTTTAGATTCAAATCCGATATAACTAAATTCCAATACATCATTAATAGAGGCATTGATGGTATAAGTACCATTTTTAGCAGAGATGGCATTGGTTTTTGATTTGGCTAGTTTAATAGTCACACCTTCCAAAGCATTTCCCTTACTGTCAGTAATTTTACCTTTAATGATTTGAGTTTGTGCAGTTGCTGTTAATGTAGAAAATGCAAAAACTAACAAACTAAAAAAAGCGGCTAATTTTTTTGTCATGAGGTTAAAGTTTGTATCAATTTACAACTTTTTTGTTATACATGTTTTGTCGGCTAAAATAGTTACTTTTAATGCCTATAATTAAGACCAAAGATTACAATGGAAGATCCAATCATTCAGATTCAACATTTATTTAATACTATCCATCATTCGCATTGGGATACGATTCATAAAATACCTCAAAGTGGTGGAGATAGGGTCTATTTTAGAATACATCAAGGGCATCAGACTTGGATTGCCACCTATAGTGTAAATATTAAAGAAAATCAGACTTTTATATACTTTGCGAATCATTTTAAAGACAAAGGTTTGCCGGTACCTAAGGTATTAACGGTGAATGATCTATGCACTGCTTATATTCAAGAAGATGTGGGGAATACTTCCTTGTTGGAAGTCTTAGAAAAGGAGGGGAAAACGGAACATGTATTTTCTTTATTTCAAAAAAGCTTAAAGGCATTAGCTGCGCTACAAGTGAAGGGACATCAAGGATTAGACTATCAACAATGTTTAACTTCTAAGATTTTTGGTAATCAATCTATCATGACTGATTTATTGTATTACAAATATTATTTTTTGGACAGTTTGCAATATCCTTATGATAAGCAAGCTTTAATGAACGAGTTTGAGTTATTGAGTGATCAGTTGGCTAGTAAAGATTTTAATTATTTTTTATTTAGAGATTTCCAGAGTAGAAATATCATGGTGCAGGATGATGAAGTTTATTTTATAGACTTTCAAGGAGGTATGCAGGGTGGTTTAAGTTATGATGTGGCTTCTTTGTTATGGCAGGCAAAAGCAGAGTTAAGTAAGGAATGGAAGGATCGATTATTGGCTTATTATATTGAAGAGGTTCAGCATTTACTTCCAACTAGTTTAGATGTACAAGCTTTTAAAAAACAATACAATGGATTTGTGCTATTGCGTTTGTTGCAGGTATTAGGTGCGTATGGATTTAGAGGATTGTTTGAAAGAAAAGCACATTTCTTAGCGAGCATCCCATTAGGATTACAAAACTTAAAAAATTTTTTAACGACTATTGATCTTTCCAAAGAGACGCCTGTCTTTGCATCTATATTAAATTGGATGGTGAGTGATGAAGTGATGAGTAGATTTACTCCACCCATTGCGAATGAAGACACACCATTGCAAGTGACCATACATAGTTTTAGTTATAAAAAAGGAATACCTGAAGATCCTACCGAAAACGGCGGAGGCTTTGTGTTTGACATGAGAGGTATTTTAAATCCAGGAAGATTTGATGAGTATAAAAAACTATCTGGATTAGATAAGCCTGTTCAAGATTTCTTAGAGCAAAAAACAAAGATGAATGTCTTTTTAAATAGTGTTTGGGACTTAGTAGATATTAATGTGGAAGACTACTTGAAAAGAGGTTTTACTAGTTTACATATTAATTTCGGGTGTACTGGAGGTCAACATAGAAGCGTGTTTGCTGCAGAGCAAACTGCAAGACATTTAAAAAATAAGTACAAGTTAAAAGTGAACTTGATTCATACGAATAAAGAAAACTGGGTAAAATAATTTTCTATGCGAGCAATGATTTTAGCAGCAGGGCTGGGTACTAGATTAAAACCTTTTACAGATCATCACCCAAAGGCATTGGCCATGGTGAATGGTAAATCTTTATTACAAAGAAATATTGAATACTTACAGCAATATGGTATCAAAGAAGTGATTGTGAATGTGCATCATTTCGCAGATCAAATCATTGATGCTGTCAAAGAAAATAATGGCTGGGGTTCTGTAGTGACTATATCTGATGAAACAGATGAAGTGTTAGAAACTGGAGGAGGCTTGGTTCGTGCTCAAGAATATTTCAAAGAAGAAGATAGATGGATCTTAATGAATGCAGATATTTTAACGGATTTGCCATTAGATAAAATGATTGCTGCAGATGAACTATTTGCAAAAAAAGCAGAAGGCGATTTGATGGCCACTTTAGCGGTAACCAACAGAGCCACCAGTAGAAACTTAATTTTTAATGCAGCGGGTACTTTATGTGGTTGGAAAAACAATACAACCGGAGATGAGAAATGGGCTAATCCATTAAAAGATAAAAATACAGCAGTGCCCAAGGCATTTAGCGGAATTCATATAGTGCATCAAGCATTTTTTGAAGCAGTGCAATTAAGAGGTAAGTTCTCTATGATTGATGCTTATTTACAATTGGCACAACATTATGCCATTCACTATTACGATCATAGTGAGGGAATTTTATTGGATGTTGGCAAGCCTGAAAGTTTAGAAAAAGCAAATAGCTTATTTATCTGAGTCTCTGCAAGGACTCAGATAATCCTTTTTATACTTTTATATAAATTTTCTTTTTGTCTAAGATGTATGCAAGTGTTGCCATAAAGGCAATAAAACATAATGCATATAATAAAGAACCTACTCTTAAGTCCGAATTGACATTTTTGCAAACATGTTCGTAAAACCAGGGCAGGCTTGAAGTGTATACTTTTTCTCCCAATTCATTTACATGATCTTCCCATCTTAATAATGCCAATACTCTTGGTAAAAAACCGCTCAATACAAAAATGAATAAAGGATTCTTTCCAAAGACTTCAAAGAAGTAACTCCATTTGCCAGCAGTATTTTTAAATTCAATCAAGTAAATAAATATGCTTAATGTAATCATTGCTAATCCTGTTGTATACACTACATAACTACTTGTCCATATTTTTTTATTGATGGGAAAACTAAAATCCCAGATATATCCTGCTAACACCAGCAATGCACCAGTGAGCAATAATTGAGATAGCATTTCAAAATTCTTTCCCTTGTTTTGAATATACTCGCCTACTAAGAAACCAAATATTACTTGAACAATGGCTGGTAGGGTACTGGTTAATCCCTCTGGGTCAAATGGAACGCCTTCGCCTTTATAAATATGCGATACTCCTAAAATACTTTGATCAATAGCATTTCCAAAATATCCTGACAAACTATATGGATGACCTGGTGCGCCCAATAAAGTAGTTAATAACCAATACAGTAGTAAAATCACTGCACCTAAATACAATGCCCATTTTGATTTGCCGTAGTAAATAATAACAGATGCAAAAAAATAACACAATGCAATTCTTTGCAAAACTCCCAATATTCGAACATTCTCCCATTGTTTAAAAACGAGTGCTCCTTCAGACCATTTTACAAAAGGACTCCAATTTAAAAAAAGGCCTATCGCGAAAATCATCAAGGTTCTTTTGAGTACTTTTTTCCAAAAATTTGCATCCGTTCCTTGGGCCAATTTAGGCATCACAAAAGACATAGCATTGCCTACTGCAAACAAGAAAAAAGGGAAGACCAAATCGGTAGGTGTTAAGCCATGCCAACTAGCATGTTCAAGGGGGCTAAAAATATGTCCCCAAGACCCTGGATTATTCACTAAAATCATGAGGGCAACTGTGGCGCCTCTAAATACATCTAATGATTGATATCGCTGTGTTTGCATGGTATCCAAATGTAATAAAATTACTTTATAATATATATGAATGAATTTATATCTTTGTCGCCTATACAATCAGATGAAAAAGA
>JACCDN010106045.1_pt1 | contig 11349 bp, 10 predicted proteins | sample 7441691 | NCBI WGS metagenome assembly JACCDN01 (sample SAMN15323439, study PRJNA562643) | freshwater metagenome | isolation source: river surface water | place: USA:Blue River Watershed | collected 2017-08-16
AGCCATCAATTTGTTTGCCATGAATAGCGGTTAGGACACCTTCAATATCTTCGTAGAAGCTTAACTTCACGCTTTCAATGTAAGCGGGGCGATTGTGATAATCGGAAAAAGATTCTAGATGAATACTTTGCACTGTGCCTTGCGTAGATTTGCGCACTTCTTTTACTATGTAAGGACCACTACCCACCGCTTCGATATTCCCTAAAGACAATACAAAGTCAGCAGGGGAAACAGATTCCCAATTCTTTTTGCTGATTATAGGGAGAGTTAAGTTATTCAAAAAAGGAGCAGAAGGAGCATTAAGTTTAAATAAAATTGTGCCATCATCTACTTTTTCAACTATGGTTGACTGCCATTCTCCACGACGTGGACTGTTGAAATCACCGTTTTGAAGTGTCTGAATAGTGAAGACAATGTCATCGGCTGTAACGGGAGTGCCATCATGCCATTTAGAGTTAGACTTTATTTTAACTGTATACTCTTGGCCATTCTCAGATACTGCAGGCATAGCTTCAGCCATGTCAGGCACCACGTTTCCGACCGCATCTAATTTATAGAGCCCAGCAAAAACTAATTTTACTATTGATCGATCTGTATCTGTAGTTGCAAGTAAGGGGTTGATGAATCTTGGTTGGCCAATAATTCCTTCGCGGTAACTACCACCTTCGGCGGGGACTGCTTCGGTGTAGTTGGCATACAACCTTCCAAAACTAAAAATTCCACTAGTGACTGTCAGAACTAACAACACCGCAAGGACCATTTTCTCTCTTCGGCCCATTAATGAAAAAACCTTCCGTAGGACGGAAAGCCGAATGTGAGGGACAAGTTTGAATGTTTCAACAAGTTGTCCCCACAGAGATTTACGATTGTAGGGTTGTGAGTTCACTTTTTAAAAAGTAACGGGGTTTATCGGATTTATTTTGATAGCAAAACAACAGCCAGGCTTATCCCTGCGAAAAGAATACCTAAAATGATTGTTGCGTAGAACAAGTATTTGTCGGAGCCGCGTCGAGTGGATACTACTCCGCCACCGCCACCGAATACGTTGGATAGGCCAGATGATTTGTTTTGCAAAGCCACGGAAATGATCAAAGCGACCATAACTACCATGTCTATAATTGTTAGAATATATGCGATGTTTTTCATAAGTAAAGTTTAAAAAAGCTAATTTATTGTAGTAATTTACAGGTAAAGTGTCAAGGTGGTCCCGTTGTTGAGGTGGATTTGTAGCAAACTGTTAAATTCAAAATAAAAAATTGGCACAAAGATTGAAAGTCTTCTTTGTGCCAAGATCTTGCTCGTAAGCAAGGGTTCTTCGATAGCTAAGCAATTTCTCTGCCGCTGCCGATCAGGTTAACCTGTAGTTGTTTCGTCGTAGTCGTCACGATGTTTCCGCCAAAGCTCTTTGTTGCGGTGTTCGTCGTTACGATCGTATAGTTTCCAGCTTCATAACCGGCGGTCTTTCCATTTGTGGAATATCCATTTGCCGAGTTAAGCGTCGTCGCGAATGATTTTGTTGCCGTCGTATTTACTGCGCTTACGGTGACTTCACCGCGTCCAGTCGTGACGGTTCCTTCCACATTGCTGATTTGCGTTGCGCTCGCGACGAGCGGAAACGATTCACTGCCTTCGTAAAGCGTTGCCGTTGCCGGCGGTGATCCGCTTGAAACGGTAAGCGACTTGCCGATTGCATTGTTTGTTGCGCCAAATGCACTGATCGTGCCGGTGATCAACATTGCTATTGTCAAAAAAGCTGTGCTGAATTTCTTCATTTTTCCTCTCCTATTCAAAATTGGACCTACTTTAGTACCTATAGTGCACACATGAAAAACTGTCATCAAGAGCACTACCTAAATTATCTCATGCTCAAGAGAAACTTGTCAATTTTTCACAGAGATAATACAAAACTTAAGTTTTACTTAAGATTATTAATAATTATCTTGGCTTTTGCAGGTCCAACAAGATTAGATAATTCATCAAACGAGGTTCGCTTGATTTTATCAACAGTACCAATTTTTTGTTTCAAAAGTTTCTTAGTCTTTGGTCCAATGCCAGGGATTGTGTCTAGCGCAGATTTCACCGCCTGCTTACTACGCAGGCTTCTGTGAAAAGTGATACCGAATCTATGTGCTTCATCACGTAGACGCTGCAGCATTTGTAAAACTGGATTGCTGTGATCTAGTACAATCGGAGTGGTATTGTGAGGGAGGAAAATTTCCTCAATTCGTTTTGCTAACCCAACAATTGGAATTTTTAATCCTGCTTCTTCTAGGACTTCAACCACAACTCCTAGTTGACCCTTACCACCATCTATAACAATGAGGTCGGGGATCGGCCACTGCTCTTTCTCTGGGATGTCACGGTTTTTCATGCGGACTAGACGGCGAGTAAGCATTTCTCGCATCATCATAAAGTCGTCAGGGGTTTGCTTCGATGTAATTTTAAACTTTCGGTATTCAGATTTTGCTGCCTGGCCGTCTTTAATAACCACCATGCTACCAACAGGGTTTGTTCCTTGAGTGTTGCTGATATCGTAACCTTCAATACGGCGTGGCGTTGTTGGCAAATTCAAAAGCTCTTTTAGTTTTTCTAAGGTTTCTTGGTTTGCTTGAATGTTTGATGCTTGGCTTCGCTGCCACTTTCTTAAATATTCCTCGGCGTTAGTTTTACCCAGGTTTATTAAGTTAAGTTTTTGACCTCTTGTCGGCACACTTAACTTAATTTTTGCTTTTATCTTGTTTAACGCAGTTCTCGAAGCGAACAAGGTCTTTACTAAAGGTTCATTTGTAACCTTGCTTTGAACAAAGACCTCTTTTGGGAGATTGGTTGCAGTTGCATAGTACATCTCAAGGAATGTTTGTAGAATTTCGCTTTCTCTATTTTCTTCTGGAACGTGCAAGATGTTATCGTAGATAAAATTTTCTTTGTCTAGCAGTTTGCCTTCGCGTACCTTGAAAACGTTTACACATGCAGAAATAGGATCAACAAAAACTGATATGAAATCCCAGGAAACTTTTTGAGAAAAAAGCACTGCTTGTCGTTCATCTAGTACTTCAATGGCTTTAAGTTGATCACGCAAACGCGCCGCTGTTTCGAAATACTTCCATTTTGCTGCACTGCGCATTTCTTTGGCCAAAGTTTTCTTTATTTCAACATTACGACCAGCTAGGAAAAGTGCAATTCTGTTAAGTTGTAATTCGTAATCTTTAAGACTGATAATGCCTATGCAAACCCCTGGGCATCTGTGTAGGTAATAGTAGAAGCAAGGGCGTTTACCAATTTCTTTATTCGCGCAATACGGAAATACGCGGCGAACAAAATCTAAAGTCTGGCGAATTTTTGCAGTCGAAGAGTATGGGCCAAAATATTTTGTATTAGGAGAGTCTGGGATTTTATCTTCTTCAATTTTACGAGCATAGGTAATGCTTGGGATTTCTGTTGAGTAATCTATTTTGATGAAAGCGTAATTTTTGTCGTCTCTTAACTTAATGTTGTAAGCAGGTAAGTACTCTTTAATTAAGGTGTTTTCTAAAAACAAACTTTCCAGCTCGGAGTTCACTACTATATATTCAATGTCGACAGCTTCAGCTAAAAGGAAGGGGAGCTGGGCGCGGTTATCGCTGGTGCCAAAATATTGTCCAACTCGAGAGCGTAAATCTTTAGCTTTGCCCACGTACAAAACCACTCCATCTTTATCGAGGTACTTGTATACTCCTGGCTTGTGGGGAATGTCTTTTAGCTTATCCTTTAGCTTGGATTTAGAGTCTTTCATGAAGTTATTATAACATTGACTGCGAAATTGTATTATCTTACAATTGGTTCAATATCTTGGCCATGGTGGTCGAGATTCATGAAATATCGTTGGAATATTGGAGGAGACAATGAAAAAATTAAGTAACTATTTAGCAGTTGCTATTGCGGTTTTCTTTATCCTGTGGCTAGGATTTAATTCAGTAGTAAATGTTCAGTCGTTTTTGCGTTCCGAAGACTTAGAGGCAGACTTACCGCTATTATTTGTCGGTATAATTTTAGGGTTTGTAACATTGGCAATTTCTTGGGTTTTGGGAAAAGTTTTTGAGTGGGCTAATTGGCTTGTGTTGCTAAGTGTGATTTTGGCAGCACTGCATTTGCTGACTGAATTTGTAATTTCTATCTCTAAAAGCAATACCAGACTAATTGCTTATACAACGGCAATAGTCTTTCCCCTGACAACCATAGTCTTATTCTGGTTGTTAATGAGAACCTATTTTGCGACATGGATAAAAGTTGTGCTCGGCATAACTTTATTTGTCTATGTTGTTACATATGTTTGGCATTTATCTTTGCTCTACGTTCCATCTGGTTGGGGTTGGAAGTCTGGATACGTTCTATTTTTTTTGAACTGCGCATTGATAATTACATATTACATGATGTATCAATACCGTGGACTGATCGAGTTCGTGTCGGATATGCCTGATCTTGAGGAGCGCTAAGGCTCTTCGGCCCAAGGAAGAAATTCTTCTTCCTTGGGCTCTTGTTTTTTTGCCTATTTGGTGCTAGGGTTAATAAAGTTACTTGAGAAGTATTTTATATAAACTTTATACAAATTTTATCATGGCTACTAAAAAAGCAACTCCCAAAAAACCGACAGATACTAGCGATAAAATCGTTATTCGTGGCGCCCGGCAACACAATTTGAAGAATATTAATTTAGATCTTCCGAGAAATAAGCTGATTACAATCACAGGGCTTTCAGGTAGTGGTAAATCATCTTTAGCGTTCGATACTATATATGCAGAAGGCCAACGTCGTTACGTTGAGTCTCTTTCGGCGTACGCGCGTCAGTTCATTGGATTAATGGACAAGCCAGATGTAGATAAAATTGAAGGTCTTTCCCCAGCGATCTCTATCGACCAAAAATCTGCATCACATAACCCTCGCTCTACAGTAGGAACAGTTACAGAAATTTATGATTACCTTCGTTTGCTTTACGCGCGTGTTGGTATTCCTCATTGTCCAGAATGTGGTGAGCGTGTAATGGGTCAAACCTTACAGTCCATGGTAGACACTTTGATGCATATGCCTGAAGGCACTCGTGTGATGTTGCTTGCACCTTTCATTAAAGATCAAAAAGGTGAACATAAATTAGTTTTTGAACAGATTAAGAAATCTGGTTTTGCTCGTGTACGTGTAGACGGCACAATTATGGATATTGCCGAAGCGCAGGGTTTGAATTTAGATAAGCAAAAGAAGCACAGTGTTGATGTAATAGTTGATCGTGTTGCTATCTCTACTGAAGATCGCGGCCGTATTTCTGAAAGTCTGGAAAAAGCATTGGACCTTGGGGATCAGTTAGCCAATGTAGTAATCATGGACGGCGAAAAGATTAAGCAAGAAATTCCATTCTCTCAAAAGTTTGCTTGTCCAAATGGGCATAGCGTTGCTTTAACAGAACTTGATCCTCGTGAATTCTCTTTTAACAGCCCACATGGTGCTTGTGAAGAGTGTAAAGGTCTTGGAACTAAACTTACTATCGAACCTGACTTAGTAATTCCTAATCAACGTTTAACCTTGGCTGAAGGCGCAGTGCGTCCGTGGAGTAAAACTACTTCTCGTCTATCTTGGTATTCAAAAGTGCTAGAAACAGTTGGGAAAGAATTCGGATTCTCTGTGTCTACTCCAGTAAAAGATTTACCTAAAAAGTTTTTGGACATTGTTCTTTACGGCACAGGAGGAAAGAAAATAAAAATGCCTTCTGACTCACGCTTTGGCGGGGGAACATACGAAGCACCTTTTGAAGGTGTTGTTCCAAACTTGATGCGTAAGTACAAAGAAACTGACTCTGACTACATGCGCAGTGAGATCGAAAATTACATGCGTATTCGCAAGTGTCCAGTTTGTGGTGGAAAGCGCTTGAAGCCAGAAGTATTGGCTGTGACTATTGATGGCCGTGGCATTGTAGATGTTTCCCAGCTTTCAATTGAGGATGCTGCTGTATTCTTCGACGGTTTGCCTAAAAAACTGAACGCTAAGGAAATGGCAATTGCGAACTTGATACTTAAAGAAATCTCTGCGCGCATTTCTTTCTTGCTTAACGTTGGTCTTTCATACCTATCTCTAGATCGTGGTGCAGATACTCTTTCCGGTGGAGAAGCTCAGCGCATCCGTTTGGCTACTCAAATTGGTTCTGGCCTAACTGGCGTACTCTATATATTAGATGAACCTTCCATTGGTTTGCACCAACGTGATAACACTCGTTTGCTTGAGACTTTGAAAGAACTTCGCGACTTAGGTAATACCGTAATTGTTGTAGAACACGATGAAGAGACCATCCGTGAGTCTGATTGGGTTGTAGACATTGGCCCGGGTGCAGGTAAGCACGGGGGAGAGTTAGTGGCAGAAGGTACTCCTGATCAAATTGAAAAAGATAAAAATTCTGTAACTGGAAAGTTCCTTTCAGGCGTAGAAGAAATTGAAATTCCAAAACGACGCCGTGCTGGAAACGGTAAAAAGATTTCTGTAGTTGGCGCATCTGAGTTCAACTTGAAGAATGTGAACATGGATATTCCTCTTGGGAAGTTTGTAGCATTGACTGGTGTATCAGGTTCTGGAAAATCTACTTTGCTAAATGACATTGTCGCTAAGGCATTGTCTAAGTATTTCTGGAACAGTAAAGATGAACCTGGTGAACACAAAAAACTTTTAGGTATTGAACACATCGACAAGATGATTAACATCGACCAATCGCCAATTGGTCGTACGCCACGTTCAAACCCAGCTACTTACACTGGAATCTTCACTTATATTCGTGATTTATTCGCTGAAACACGCGAAGCGAAAATGAAAGGCTACAAAGCTGGACGTTTTAGCTTTAACGTTAAGGGTGGACGTTGTGAGAAGTGTCAGGGTGATGGTGTAATCAAGGTGGAAATGAATTTCTTGCCAGATGTATACATCACTTGTGAAGAATGTGATGGCAAACGATACAACCGTGAAGCTTTGGAAATTCATTACAACGGCAAAACTATTTCTGATGTTTTGCAGATGACAGTAGATGAAGCAAAAATGTTCTATGCCAATGTACCTCCTGTAAAGCGCAAGCTAGATACTTTATCTGAAGTTGGTTTGGGTTATATGCATCTTGGTCAAAACGCAACAACACTTTCCGGTGGGGAAGCGCAGCGTATTAAGTTGGCTACTGAGCTGTCTCGTGCGTCTACTGGTCGTACTTTGTACATTCTAGATGAACCAACAACTGGTCTTCACTTTGCCGACGTTAAACGTTTGATTTACGTTTTGAATCAGTTGGTGGAAAAAGGAAATACCGTTGTAGTAATTGAGCATAACTTGGACATGATTAAAACTGCTGACTGGATTATTGATCTTGGCCCTGAGGGTGGAGATAAAGGCGGGCAGTTAATTGCCGCTGGAACCCCAGAAGAAGTTGTTAAGGTTAAAGGTAGTTATACAGGACAGTACTTGAAATCGATATTGAAATAAATTGTTAGACAGCAAAAGCCGCCCCAAGAGGGCGGCTTGTTTTTTTAGGAGCAACATGTTATTTTCAATTAACATTCGGCAAATGGAGGACAGGGTTATGATGATGAGTGAAAATTTCACAAAGGATTTTAATGAACGATACAATCGGATTTTCGGAAGCGGGTCAATAAAACGCTTTGGTCCAATAACTGCAGATGAATCAACAGAGCTTTGTTATTTTATTCTGCAAATTGCCAAAAAGCGTCTGGAAGAAAATAATTCGATAGAATTTGATTCGCATCAAGATAAAGTTTTTTTTCAAAAGAGTGCTCGCAAGATTGTTTTAAACAATCTAGGAGTTCTCATGCTTGGCTGGTATTCAGATGACACTGTGAAGGACTTGTTGGACTGGTGGCCAAGAGTTGGCAGGGGTAACGTTGGAAATGGCCCGGTCCTGTCTAAAGATGCAATCGATAAAGATTGTGAGAAAATGAACTGCGAAGGCGGTCCGTTTGTTTATGAAACTTTAATGGCCATAAAAAGTCATAGAGGTTCTATAGACGAACTAATCATTTTCGTTGGAGTGATGTTTAAAACTGTCGAAAACAAGAAGGAGTTGGTCACTGCATAGGCTTGGAAGGTTGTCGAATGACAACCTCTTTTAATTTACCCAAAAGTAAATGTAAAAGCTTGGAAGTTTTCATCTGGTACCTCAATCTCCATTGTGTGCGGTCCAGGAGAAATAGAGTCGAATAGCTGATATAAGTTAGATTCACTAACAACCACACCTTTGATTAGTTTTCCATCAACATAGACTTTTATTGTTGTTGGCCTATTGCTTTGAGCAACAATAAAAACTTTCGATGCATCAAAGTTTAGCTTAATACGGCCAAAACCTTTTGTGTGTATTGCCGCTTCTTGATTAAATTGCCAGTTACCCTCAAGTGCAAAATGATTAGCTTTAAGCTTTTGAGGGAAAGTATAGATTTGGTTTGTTGTACTAGGCTTTTCTGAACCACCAAAATTTTTGAGTCGTGTTAGGCCGAAATATATTTCAGGTGTATTGGCACTGCTGCCTGTATCTTGTGGGGCAATCTCAAATTCTCCCTCAAGACCAAGCAAAGTACGAATAGCTAATTCTGTTCTTTCATATTTACCTTCACCGTAGTGCGTATAGACAATGTTTCCGTCTTTATCTATTAAATACTGAGCCGGCCAAAACTGATTTTTGTAAGCTGACCATGTTTTGTAATTGTTATCGAGTGCAACTGGGTAATTGATTGCATATTTTTTTATTGCCGATTCAACATTAAATGGAACTTTTTCGAAGTTGAACTCTGGGGTGTGCACGCCGACTATTGTTAATCCTTGGTCCTTGTAGGTATCGTGCCATTCAGCAATTTGGGGGATCGAGCGGATAGAATTAATTGATGAATATGTCCAAAAATTTACTAGAACAACTTTGCCCTTTAAGCCCTCCATTTTTAATGGCTCGCTATTAAACCATTTAGATTCTAATCCTATGAATTCTGGAGCAGGGCCATAGTTTTTTAGTAGCTGTTTAGGATCTGCATTTTCTTCTGACGTTTCTTCTGATTGCTCTTCGTCATTGCTGGATCCTGCTTGCGAATACACAGTAGCTTCTTGTGGTTTAGCATGTTGGTTATAAAACCAATAAGCCCCACCAATAATTAGTAGAGCTAGAGCAATCAATATATATGGAAATAATTTACGAACCTTTTGCATTATTGATTAATTTTGATTTCGGAGTTGGCAGAACCTTCTAAAATTACGCCGCCTTGAATATCATTTGGCTTGGGTTTATTCTCGGTAGGTAAATCTTCTTGATTCATCCGTTGTTTTCCTACCTCAGCATTTTCAATGGCTTTTTCTGTCATAGAGTCACCTGGTAGTTTTTTATCGTCTCCCTGTGGACTATTGCTAAAGAATTCAATGGCGCTGGATTCAATATGGTTTTGATAAAAACCGTAAGCATAAATTAACGCTATTAGCGCTGCTGCAAGTATCATGCTTATGATTACTATTTTCTTCATCTATTAAGTATATCGTGCCTGAGCAGGGGGTCAATCTATTTTATCGATTTTTAGCACTCTACTTGACAGAGTGCTAATTTATTTTTATACTGAATTAGAGCTACTTTTGCTCTATATATTACATCAAACACATGATAGAAACAGAAGAAATAACTCCTAGACAAGCCAGAATCTTGGCTGCCATTGTAAAGCTAAACTGTGAAGACGGGGTAGCGGTGGCAAGTAAAGATTTGTGCGATAAATTCGAGTTCGGACTTAGTTCCGCAACAATTCGCAACGAAATGGCTGCCCTGGAAAAAATGGGATACATTCGCCAACCGCACACATCTGCGGGGCGAGTACCTACAGATGAAGGTTTCCGCTATTTCGTAAATCAGCTCATGGATAAAGTGAAGCTGACCATGCGCGAGCAAGAAACTTTGCGCAGCGAAATTGTGAAGCTCCAAGCAGTAAACGCCGAAATCGGTCGTCGCTTAGCAAAAGTTCTTACAGCACATACTTCGCAGGCATCGTTCGCGATGTTCCCGGAAGAAGTTTCATCAGTTGGTCTCTCAAATATTTTAGATAATCAAAGCCTTCCACCTGAAGATGCAAAGGAGATCGCTCAATTCTTCGACAACTTGGAAGATTACGCAGATGAGATGATCGAAGACTACGGCGACAAAGAAGCGCAAGCGTTCATCGGTAAAGAATTAAAACTTTCTACGCGCTCTGATTACTCAATGATTGTATCTGGACTACAACTTCCGTCAGGGAAAAAAGGTGTCATTGGTTTAATTGGTCCAAAGTCGATGCAGTACCCGAAAAATATTACGCTCATGGAATACATCACCAAATTAATTGGTGGAGGTGGAACAGGAGCGGCAGCAATACTATTAATTTTATTTACATAGATGTTACCAGAAGAACAACACAATGAAGATCCGGTTCAAGATCCGGAGCAGACCCCTCAAGATGAGCCGAGTGATTTGCAACGTCAACTAGACGAAGCAAAGGAAGAAGCGCAAACAAATCTTTCCGGATGGCAACGAGCACAGGCTGACTTTGCAAACTATCAGAAACGCGAAGAGGGAAAGCAAAGAGAGATTATGGATTTTGCTAAAGAGGTGACTATAGTAAAGTTGTTGCCAACTTTGGACACTCTCGGACAAGGGTTAAAACATGCTCCGCAAAATATTGATGAAACTTGGCTCAAGGGAATCAACGCAACGCTGGCCCAGCTAGATAAAGTTTTAGAAGAAATGGGTGTGAAGAAAATTGATGCACTTGGAAAACCCTTCGACCCTCAATTCCATGAAGCTGTTAGGGAAGTGCCGGGGGACACTGATGGTCTAACAGTAGAGGACTTGCAAACTGGCTATGAAATCAATGGCAAAGTGATTCGTCCTAGCCAAGTGGTTATTAGTAAGAAAGCTTAATAGAAAGGAAATTATTTTATGTCAAAAATTATAGGAATCGACTTAGGAACTTCTAACTCTGCAGCTGCAGCGTTGGAAGGTGGCAAAGCAGTTATCATCCCATCTGCGGAAGGTAACTCACTTGGTGGGAAAGCTTTTCCATCATACGTAGCATTCACAAAAGATGGCCAGCTATTAGTTGGAGAACCTGCTCGTCGTCAAGCTGTCACAAACCCAGAAGGAACTGTGTTTGAAGCAAAGCGCAAAATGGGTACTGATTTCCGCTACAAGATAAACGATAAAGAATATTCTCCAGAACAAATCAGTGCGTTCATCTTGCAGAAGATTAAGCGCGATGCAGAAGCCCACTTGGGCGATAAAGTAGAGAAGGCAGTTATTACTGTCCCTGCTTACTTTGATGATGCACAGCGCCAAGCAAC
>JACCDN010289777.1_pt1 | contig 11348 bp, 11 predicted proteins | sample 7441691 | NCBI WGS metagenome assembly JACCDN01 (sample SAMN15323439, study PRJNA562643) | freshwater metagenome | isolation source: river surface water | place: USA:Blue River Watershed | collected 2017-08-16
GCATAAATGGTTTGGCCAAAAACGCGGATCTTTTGCTCACCAGGTTGTTTGGTTAGAAAAAGCTTTGGCGGCAAAAGAACTTGACCAACGAACGCGTCAAGAGCAGAGTCTGACGCACGGTCGTTAGACGAAGAAAACAGTCCCATGTAGGGCCCCCAAGTGGAAAATGTTAAAAAGTTTCGCGAATGCGAAGGTCTCTCTAATATACCCTCTTGGTTTATACGTTAAAGCGAAACTCCACTACGTCGCCATCTTTCATGACGTAGTCCTTGCCCTCCATGCGAACCTTTCCGGCAGCCTTGGCATCAGCCATAGAGCCAGCTGCCATTAGGTCGTCATAAGACACTATTTCGGCCTTAATGAAGCCGCGCTGAAAGTCGCTGTGAATTACGCCGGCAGCCTGAGGCGCTGTCCAGCCCTTGTGGATTGTCCAGGCGCGGGCTTCTTTTGGACCGACGGTCAAGTAGGTCTGCAAACCGAGAGTGTCAAAACCAATTCGAGCAAGCTGGTCTAGACCTGATTCGTCCTGCCCCAGTGACGCAAGTAGTTCGTTAGCCTCGTCGACAGAAAGATCGATAAGTTCAGACTCAACTTTGGCGTCAAGGAACACAGCTTCAGCTGGTGCGACTAAGTCGGCGAGCGCCTTCTTCTTAGCGACATCAGTCAAAATCGACTCGTCCACATTGAAAACATAAATGATTGGCTTCGCGGTTAGTAAGCCCATGTCTTTGATCGGAGTTAGGTCGACATCGCTCGACGAAAGCGGTTGCCCACCATCAAGAACAGCCTTGGCAGCGTCAATTGCCTCAAGAGCCGCCGGCTCCATCTTCTTGCCCTTAACTTCTTTTTCAATTCGAGGGCGAGCCTTGTCCAGGGTCTCCATGTCGGCCAAAATCAACTCGGTGTTGATGGTCTCAATGTCACTCTTGGCATCTACCTTGCCGTCAACGTGAACCACGTCACCATTAACGAATCCTCTAACCACCTGAGCAATGGCGTCAGCTTCACGGATGTTTGCCAAGAACTTGTTACCGAGGCCTTCACCAACAGAAGCACCGCGAACAATGCCGGCGATGTCGACGAATGACACCGGAGCAGGCAAAAGACGCTCAGATCCATACATCTCGGCCAAGCCCTGAAGGCGAGGGTCAGGAAGGTTCACAACACCAACGTTTGGTTCAATAGTTGCAAACGGGTAGTTTGCCGCTAGAACGTTGTTTTTGGTGAGTGCATTAAAGAGGGTCGACTTGCCAACATTTGGCAGTCCCACGATTCCGATTGTTAGAGCCACGAGGGTCAAGTCTACTTTGCTGACAGCTCTAACTGGCAGACTGGCTTGGTGCCACTTGAATTCACAGCCATAGATTTTGAAACCGCGAATGGTTCGCCAGCCAGCCCATGCGCCGTTGGCCTAGTTAAAGTGCGCGACGGCAAGATCTCAGACACACTCTCCTTTCTGATTCAACCGCCATACCCGAACGACTGGTTTCACGAGGGCAACATCCGGGTTCATGGCATTCGCCCAAGTGATGTCGATGGAGCCGCGACTGCAGTCGAAGCAATTGAATTGATGCTTGGGTTTATTGGCACCGACACTCTCGTGGCGCACAATGCACCTTTCGACATGGGTGTGCTTCGCGCAACTGCCCAGTTGGTTGGAAGTGACCTTCCCAACCTGACATATGCTTGCTCACTCGCCATTTCGCGAAAAACCTACAATCTTGAGTCATATCGACTTAACGCGGTGGCCTATGCCATTGGCATCGAAGAGTTTGCTCACCACGATGCCCTGGCCGACAGCGATGCCTGCGCGAACATCATTATTCATGCGGCTAATCGCCATGACGCTGAAGACCTAGAAACTTTGCTCACCGCCACAAAGCAAGTTCTGAAACCTCTCCACAAACCCAGCACCTAATTGTCGGGCACGGATGAAATACTCGGGGAATGGAAACTTTTCTATTTCTCGCTATCGGCCTAGTAGCTGGCTTGGTAATCGGCTGGCTTTTAGCCAGTTCTCGAAAATCAGCGTCGACTCCTGAATCTCAGGAACAAGCGCTGCTAATTCAGGCTGCTGGGCTTCAGGCACAGATTTCAGGGCTCGAAGCCCAATTGAGCCAAGCCCAAAACGAGAAACGTGAGCGAGATGAACGCGATCGTGAAGAAAACAAGCTTCTTCAGGCACTGGCACCGGTGAAGGTTCACCTCGAACAGATGCAAGGTGTTGTTACTCGCCTAGAAAAAGAGCGCACCGAGCAGTTTGGTTCGATTCAAGAACAGCTAAAGAATGCCATCGACTCTGACGAGGCACTGCGCAAACAAACCCAGCAACTTTCTCAGGCACTTTCTTCAAACAGCATCCGCGGCGTTTGGGGCGAAACTCAGCTTCGCAAGTTGGTTGAGCTCGCCGGCCTAATAAAGCACGCAGATTTTGACGAACAGGCAAGCTTTAGCACCGATACCGGTTCGGGCCGAGCCGACATGGTGATCAATCTGCCAGGCGGCAAATCTTTGGCCATTGATTCAAAGGTTCCTTTTAATTCTTATCAAGAGGCTTCAACGATTTCTGAACTGGCTTCGGGCGAAGAGCTTGCTCGTCGCAAGCGCTTGATAGAAGAACACGTAAAGGCCGTCAAAAAACACATCGACGACCTTGCAACTCGCGGTTACTGGAGCGGCCTGGCAGCAAGCCCAGATTTTGTTATTGCATTCGTGCCAAGTGAATCATTGCTATCAGCTGCGCTCGATGCTGACCCAGGCTTGCTCGAATATGCTTTCAAAAAGAACGTGGCACTTGCCTCACCCGTAAGCCTGTTCTCGGTTCTAAAGACGATCAACTACATTTGGCGCCAGAACGCAGATGAAACATCAGTGCGCACGATGATCAAACTCGGCAAAGAGCTCTATGAACGGGTTGGCAAAGTTGCAGAGCACGCCGACAAGCTCGGCCGCTCGATTATGTCTACGGTGAAGGATTACAACCAGTTTGTCTCTAGTCTCGAATCACGCGTATTGGTGACAGCACGAAAACTTAATGACTTAGATGAAAACGCGCTCGGCACCCAAGAGATTGAGTCACCGCGAGAGATTGACGCTGCTCCACAGGCTCTGACCGCAAGCGAATTGACTGAAAAACCCGAATAACAAAGTCATCACTTTGTCGATGAATTAGCCAAAGAGGGCGTTGTGGCCTCGCTATACTTTTTTGAAGCGCTCGACAATGAAGTTAGTAGCCCGATTTAATCCGATTCTTTCAAATCGGCGATTATCAAGCACCTCAAGGAGAACTTCATGTCTGACATCAAGTCACCAGTAGTCACGCTGACACCGTCACCGACACTGGACCGCACCTACTACGTACACGACCTTATTGAGGGTGGCGTTAACCGTGCTGACGGCGTTGTCGAAGAGCTAGCCGGAAAAGGCATCAACGTAACCAAGGGCCTAAACCTCATCGGCATGGCTGCACCTGGCGTTGTTCCAATTGGCAACGAAGACCCAAGCGTTCTAAAGCGCACTGGCCACACCGAATCTCTTGTTCCACTGTGGGTAGACGGCAGCCTTCGAGTTTCGACCACCATGGTCATCAAAGACGGTGCGACCACCAAGGTAAACGAAGCGCCGCGCCCACTCACCTCAGAAGACTGGAAAGCGGTCATCGAACTAACCGTCGAAACCGTAACCAAGTGTGACGCAAAGTGGCTTGTTATTGCTGGCGCACTTCCTACTGATCTTTCAACCGGAAAATACGTTGACCTTCAGCCGCTTTTCGATGCAATGAAGAAGCTTGGTGTTCGCGTTGCTCTTGACACCTCTGGTGAGGCTCTGCAGTACTGGGCCAAGAATGGCGCAGCCAGCGTTATGAAGCCAAACGCCGAAGAACTAGCTTCTGCTGTAGGTCGCTCACTTTTGACCAACGGCGACGTTATCGATGCTGCTCGTGAACTTTGTGCCAACGGTGTCGAGTGCGTCTTGGCCAGCCTTGGCGCAGACGGAATGATCGGCGTTACCAAGAACCATGCTTGGGCAGCCCGCACCCCGCCAATCAAGGTAATCAACACCGTTGGCGCCGGCGACTCAACTCTTGCTGGTTTCTTGTCGGCTGTAGCGGCAACCACCACTGCAGAAGAAGATGACCGATTCGGCGTGGGTTTTGATGTTCCTAAGGGCATCAGCGCAGCAGTTCAATGGGGTGCTGTTTCAGTTCAGCAGCCAACCTCAGGCTTGATGAACCTAGACAATATGCCAGAGGCAATCTTGACCGTTGAGCCGAATCGCGACGAGCCTTTGAGCGAACCAGCGAACATCTAAAGAATTCAAGAAAAAGAGACCCAACCGGGTCTCTTTTTTTGCTTGGTGCATTACCGATCAATCGCGCGGAATGCGGACCTCAACGGTGTGACCAACACCAAGTTCAGAGTCCAAAATAAAACTCTGCACCACAAAGTCGTCGCCATCAACGCGAACACCATCCGCCAGTAGGCCATCGGTGATTGCTGTGAGCACAAAGATGAACTTGCTTCCTGATGCCAATTCGTCGAGTTCAAATTTGCGCTCAAGGTCGTAGTTTGCATCCAACGCACGAGAAATCTGATCAGGGGTTTCAGGTGCAAATCGAGTCTGCATGAAACCGCCGAGCACCTGAACCGCGCACGCCGTCACAACACCTTCGGGAGATCCGCCCACACCAAGTAGAAGATCTACCCCCGTGTTTGGGGTCGCGGCCGCAACCGCCATGGCTATGTCGCCCTCATCGAATCGAACCCATTGGGCACCAGAAGCCTGAACTTCAGAAATCAAGTCAGAATTTCTAGGTTTATTGATCACGGCAACACGAACTTCTGAAACCGGTTTACCCAGCACCAAAGCCAGTCGCTGAATGTTCTCGGTTGGTGATGCATCAAGATCTAACAATCCCCTGGCTGCTGACCCAGAAACAATCTTTTGCATGTAATAAACCTCGGATGATTCGAGCATTGCCCCCCGCTCAGAGGCTGCCATCACGGCTACAGCACCATCAATTCCGGCTGCCGCCAATGCGGTTCCGTCAACTGGGTCAACTGCGATGTCCCATTCGATTGGCTGGCCTCCACCGATTATTTCTCCGTTGTAGAGCATTGGCGCTTCGTCTTTTTCGCCCTCACCAATCACGACTATTCCGCCAAAGTTCGCACCTCTTAGTGATGCACGCATTGCATCCACAGCGGCGCCATCTACAGCTAATTTGTCACCCGAGCCAACCAATGGCCAGCAGCCAACCGTCGCAGCCACTGTGGCTGCAAAGATATCGATAGTTGGACCATTAGCGTTGTGCAGCATCGATGCCTTTCTTGGAGCGGACAAACCCGCATCCTTGCTAACATCTTATTAAGCCGCCGATGACGTCGTTCACCTTATAGAACTTAGGAGTTCAGCTATGCCAGTAGCATCACCAGACCAATACCTAGAAATGCTTGACCGCGCTAAGAATGGTGGCTTCGCCTACCCAGCGATCAACGTATCTAGCTCACAGACCCTAAACGCTGCACTTGCAGGTTTGGCAGAAGCTGGCTCTGACGGCATCATCCAGGTAACCACCGGCGGTGGCGACTACTGGTCTGGCCCGACCATCAAGAAAATGGCATCTGGCGCAGCAGCAATGGCTGCGTTCGCACGCGAAGCTGCCAAGAACTACGGCATCACCGTTGCTCTTCACACCGACCACTGTGCAAAGCACCAGCTTGACGATTTTGTTCGCCCGCTGATTGCAATCTCAGAAGACCGCGTTAAGCACGGCCAAGACCCACTATTCAACTCACACATGTGGGACGGCTCGGCTGTTCCAATGGCAGAGAACCTCCAGATTGCTAAAGAGATGTTGGCACTGACCAAGAACATCGGTGCCGTTCTTGAGATCGAAGTTGGCGTTGTTGGTGGCGAAGAAGACGGTGTCGAGGGCGGTATGGGCGAGCACCTTTACACCACCCCTGCTGACGGCCTGGCAACTGCTGAGGCACTTGGCCTTGGCGAGAACGGCCGCTACATGGTTGCTCTAACCTTCGGTAACGTTCACGGCGTTTACAAGCCAGGCAACGTAAAGCTTCGCCCAGAGCTACTTGGTGAAATCCAGTCAGCCGTTGGCGCAAAGTACGGCAAGTTGATGCCATTCGACCTAGTGTTCCACGGTGGCTCAGGCTCAACTCCAGAAGAAATCGCCGAGGCAGTTTCACACGGTGTCATCAAGATGAACATCGACACTGACCTTCAGTATGCGTTCACCCGCCCAATTGCTGGCCACATGATGGCTAACTACGATGGCGTGCTAAAGATTGACGGTGAAGTTGGTAACAAGAAGTTCTACGACCCACGCGCATGGGGCAAGGTTGCTGAGGCCGGCATGGCTGTTCGCGTTGGCGAAGCAGCTGCCGAGCTTGGTTCAGCCGGAAAGTCAATGAGCTTGTAATAAGTCTCTTAACTAATGGGCCCCTTCGAAATGAAGGGGCCCATTTGTTTAACTAAATATTTTTTAGCGCTTGATTTTGTTGTTCAGGTCGGTGCCGGCAGCTTTAAGTTCTTTACGAAGTTCGGCTGGCAATGAGAACTGCACGTCTTCTTCAGCAGTCTGAACTGTGCGAACGTCACCATAGCCGCGGCGGGCAAGATCAACTAGCACCTCATCGACGAGTTCTTCAGGCACAGATGCGCCAGATGACACACCAACAGTTTGAACTCCGTTAAACCATTCATCCAAGATCTCAGATGCATAGTCGATGCGATACGAAGCCTTTGCTCCGGCCTCGAGCGCAACCTCAACCAAACGAACGGTGTTTGAAGAGTTAGCCGAACCAACTACGAGCACTAGATCTGAAGCAGCGCCAACCTTCTTGATGGCAACCTGGCGATTTTGCGTAGCATAGCAAATGTCGTCGCTCGGTGGGTTCTGCAAATCTGGGTACTTCTTGCGAAGTTTCACCACTGTCTCCATGGTTTCATCAACCGAAAGAGTGGTTTGTGAGAGCCAAATCAGCTTCTTTGGGTCACGAACTGTAGAGCGCTCAATCGACTCATCTTTGTCGATGATTTGAACAGCGTGCGGAGCCTCGCCTGCGGTGCCTTCGATTTCTTCGTGCCCCTCGTGGCCAACCAGGAGGATGTCATAATCTTCAGCGGCAAAACGCTGAACTTCGCGGTGAACCTTGGTTACCAATGGGCAAGTTGCGTCGATGGTGTTGAGCCCGCGAGCCTCGGCAGCTGCGACCACGGCTGGTGAAACACCGTGAGCAGAAAAGACCAAAACTGAGCCCTCAGGCGCCTCGTCAACTTCATTGACAAAAATAGCGCCGCGTTTTTCTAGCGAAGAAACCACATGCTTGTTGTGAACAATTTGCTTGCGCACGTAAACCGGTGCACCGTAATGGTCGAGTGCTTTCTCAACTGCGATTACCGCTCGGTCAACACCAGCGCAATAGCCACGCGGAGCAGCTAACAGCACCTTCTTTGAAGAGCTTTGAAGTCGCTGGTCGGCGGTATCCTTGATTTCAGTCACCCCTCAATGATAAACGGCTTCAATTGACGGATTGTGGTGGCTAACTTTAGGAGGCGAAATGCAAGAAGACGAACTCTCTGGCGCCCCTAAAGTCAGTTCGGAGCTTTCTCCTTGGCCGGTGTCTCGCCTTTCGGCAACTCTCAAAGAGTGGATCGAGCGCCTAGGCACTCTGTGGGTCGAAGGCGAACTAGCCTCGATCAAAATTGGGCCAAGCAACATGTTCGGCGAACTTCGCGACCTGCAGGTTGAAAACAGTGTTTCGATTCACTCTTGGAACGTGGCGAAGATTCCTGCTGATTTGAAGCAGGGCGACCGTGTTTTAGCGCTAATCAAACCAGCTTTTTGGCCCAAGGGCGGCAAGCTCACAATGCAGGTTTTCGAAATGCGCAAGGTGGGCCTTGGCGAACTACTTGAACGAATTGAACGCCTTCGCACGCAGCTAGGCATCGAAGGCCTCACCTTGCCAGAGCGCAAGCAGCCGCTGCCGTTCTTGCCGAACAAAATTGGCCTAATTACCGGCAAAGACTCCGACGCCGAAAAAGACGTGCTTCAAAATGCCAAACTTCGCTGGCCAGATGTCTCATTTCGTGTAATTCACACTTTGGTACAGGGCGAAAAGGCTGCGCCAGAGGTTATCCGTGCCATTCAAACCCTGGATGAAGACCCTGAGATTGACGTCATCATCATTGCCCGAGGCGGAGGGTCGTTTCTCGACCTCATGGTCTTCAGCGACGAAGCCTTAGTTAGAGCAGCCGCAGCTGCCAAAACCCCAATTGTTTCTGCCATCGGTCACGAAAATGATCGCCCAGTTCTTGACGATGTTGCAGACCTTCGAGCATCAACTCCCACCGATGCTGCAAAACGTGTGGTTCCTGACGTCGTTGAAGAACTTCATAAAGTTGCACAGCTTGGGCAGCGTGCATTTTTGCGCGTTGAAGGTTATGTGAATGCGCAGTTAGAGCGCCTAGAGCAAATTCGCAGTCGACCAAGCCTGGCTAACCCCTATTCATTCATCGACGACAAAGAACTCGAACTCGAACGATTACTCCAATCGGCGCGTAGCCAACTAGACCTGGTGTTGAATCGTGAATCGATGCTTATCGGGCACCTTCGTCAGCAAGTTCGTTCACTATCACCACAATCAACCCTTGATCGCGGTTACTCGGTGGTTAGAGATGCTCAGGGGCATGTGATTCAAGATGCCGCGAAAATTAAATCAGGGCAGGCGCTAACTGTGCGCTTGGCCAAGGGACAAATCGGCGTCACTGCCGACTAAGAAATAGACTGGAACCCAAGATGAGCGCACAAAAGAACCCAAACGCCGACGTAGCTGAACTCAGCTATGAGCAAGCTCGAGATGAACTCATTAAAGTTGTCGCCGAGCTCGAGCAAGGCGCGGTAACTCTCGAGGCTTCACTTGCTCTTTGGGAGCGAGGCGAGGCCCTTGCAACCCAATGCGAAAATTGGCTAACCGGTGCTCGCAAGCGACTTGACGACGCAATCGAAGCAAAGAAAGCAAAATAGTGAGCGAAGACTCAGCGGCTAAACATAGAGCAAAGCAGACCCTCAACAATCTGCTTTTGGCTTTGGTGGCTTCGCTTGGCATCATGATTGCAATTGTTCTGATTGTTCCTCGCGATGACAGCAACCGAATTCAGCCTGTTGATCACATCGCACTTGCCACTGAGGCCAAAACTGCCAGCGGCCACGAGGTTCTTGCCCCCGAACTGCCTCAGGGGTGGTGGGCCAACCACGCCAAGTGGGTTTCGACCGCAGCTGACGGCGTTGAGTATTGGGAGGTTGGCTTTGTCGGCCCTAAGAATCAGTACGTTGGCCTGACCCAGGCATTTGCCGTGAACCCAACCTGGGTTGCGCTTCGCAGCGCAGGCTTTGTTCCGGATGAAAGTTTTGCTGGTGCACCAAACTGGCTGAAACAAACCCCCGGCCCAAAGGTTGAGGCCGATCCGGTTTTGTGGACTCTCGATCTAGAGAGCGACTATGTCTCGCTTGAAGGCAATGCCTCCCCGGATGAATTTGCCGAGTTTGCCCAACTAGTTGAAACGGAGTTAGACAAGTGATCGAATCAACCAGACCTGAAACCCCGCGTGACGCATGGCAGGCCATTCTTGATGGCAACCGTCGCTTTGTTTCTGGCACTCCGGCTCACCCAAGACAAGACATTGATCGCCGCGAGTCACTTGCTGCAAGACAGAAGCCGTTTGCCGCCCTATTCGGTTGTTCAGACTCTCGTCTTTCGGCAGAAATCATTTTTGACGTCGGCCTCGGCGACCTTTTTGTCGTTCGCAATGCCGGCCAAGTTATTGCCGAGACGATTCTTGGTTCACTTGAATATTCGGTTGAAGTTTTGGGCGTTCCCCTGATTTTGGTTCTCGGTCACGACGAGTGTGGTGCAATTCGCGCAACCATCGATTCGACCGAAGGCAAGCTTGAATCTAAGGGTGAATTTATTCACGACCTAGTCGAGCGCATTAGGCCAACCGTTGAGGCAGCAAACCGCGACGGCAAGCACCACATTGATGACATCACTCAGTTGCACATCCAAGACACCATCAATGAACTGCTCACCCGCAGCAAACTGATTGCCGATGCGGTCAAAGCCGGCAAGCTTGCGGTGGTTGGTGCTAACTACACCTTGAGCCGTGGCGAAATCGCAACAATTTTCACGAGCGACAACCTCAACTAAAAACAAAACTTAGACAGCATTTTTAACGCAACGAAAGGTCACACCAAGTGGAATTCCGCATCGAACACGACACCATGGGTGAAGTAAAAGTTCCAGTAAACGCTCTTTATCGTGCCCAGACTCAGCGCGCTGTTGAGAATTTTCCTATCTCTGGCACCACGCTAGAGCGCGCCCACATTGCCTCGCTCGCACAGATCAAGAAGGCCGCTGCCCTGGCCAATGCCAAGCTTGGCGTTCTAGATTCTGCGCTCGCTAATGCAATCGCCGATGCTGCAGACCTAGTTATTGCCGGCAAGCACGACGGTGAATTTCCGGTTGATATTTTTCAGACCGGTTCGGGCACCTCTTCGAACATGAACATGAACGAAGTACTTGCGACTCTTGCAACCCGTGGCCTTGGCAAAGACGTTCACCCGAATGACCACGTGAATGCATCGCAGTCTTCAAACGATGTGTTCCCAACCTCGGTTCACGTTGCCGTAACCGCAGCTCTTATCAACGACCTTTTGCCTTCACTCGACTACCTAGCGGTTGCTCTTGAAGAGAAGAAAGAGCTCTGGAAGACCGTAGTCAAGGCTGGCCGCACTCACCTCATGGATGCAACCCCAGTTACCCTTGGTCAAGAATTCGGTGGCTATGCAGCGCAGATTCGCTATGCAATCGAGCGCGTTCAGTCAACCATCGGACGCACTGCCGAAGTTCCACTTGGTGGCACCGCAGTTGGCACTGGAATAAACACCCCAAAGGGCTTTCCACAAGAAGTAATTCGCCTGCTTGCCGAAGAAACTGGTTTGCCAATTACCGAGGCTCGCGATCACTTTGAGGCCCAGGGTGCACGCGATGCACTGGTTGAGGCATCTGGAGCTTTGCGTGTACTTGCAGTTTCGCTCACCAAGATCAACAACGATCTTCGCTGGATGGGCTCTGGCCCTAACGCAGGTATCGCTGAACTGCACATCCCTGATTTGCAGCCTGGTTCGTCAATCATGCCGGGCAAGGTGAACCCTGTTGTTCCTGAGGCTGTAATGATGGTTTGCGCTCGAGTAATCGGAAACGATGCAACTGTTGCCTGGGCTGGCGCCACTGGCAACTTTGAGCTCAACGTAGCGATTCCAGTTA